>Ga0307513_10004330_pt1 | contig 18961 bp, 18 predicted proteins | sample 15_EM_MG_FD_202174 | JGI IMG/M metagenome (GOLD analysis project Ga0307513, IMG submission 202174) | Populus trichocarpa ectomycorrhiza microbial communities from riparian zone in the Pacific Northwest, United States - 15_EM | ecosystem: Host-associated > Plants > Roots > Unclassified | place...
TGAACCTGAGCAGGATGACCCCCTCTGAGGGGGGTTGATTGAATAGCTTAACACGGCCTAAGAGGCCCCGGATCCGAGTGCCCGAGGTGTCGTCGGGCTAGATGGAGGTCAAAAAGCGGACTATTGAGCCTGGGTCTGAGCAGCGTTCGGCCATCTGTTCCGACGTGTGCGAAGAGCTCATAAATGCACATCCAGTGAACACGCCTCGATCGAAGACACGTTCGCATTCTCTAAAATCGGTCATGTCCTCTGTAATGGTTCACACCCTTTCGCAGCATCGCGTCCATGTTGTTCATCGACCTCAATCAATTCGGGCGCTGCTCTTCTCTGGGAATAACCTCGTCGACCAGCATGGCTTCTCGCCATGCGCAGAAGACTTCGCTCTGACCCGATCTGGGCAACTGCCAGGGTGCTAGATCGCTTTCCAATCCTCCTACTTCGTTTGTAAGGTATTCACGGGAGTTGCGTCGCATCCTGGACCTAAATTCACATCGAAAAGTGGACATGGGGTAAAATCACAAGTGTCAAGGGGATCCCAACTGCTTTTGTGCGTCATTCACCTGCCCCTCCGCCTCGTCGCAAATTCAACGTCAACATCTTGCTGCCTCAGGAGTGACAATGTACCCTTGTGAACGAATTGGTGCGGAAAACCCTGAAATGAAAGGTGTAAGTGAATTGCGAGCAGAATTTTGAGCGAGTTTCATTCACAGGAACAAGAACTTGTATAGGCGTAGAGCACTACCACCATTAACATACTTATGGTAGCATTATAAGCATGTTCACCACAGTGATTAGGCCTGAATCAGTCAGGTCAAATCTCAATTACAAATCTCCTAGCTGGAACCTGTTCCATAATAAAGCTCCAATCCCTCCCAATCGGCCCCCAATTCCCTGTAATTGAATGCCACTGACTATAAAAGGTGAGATTCCTCAAAAGATAGCCGATAATGGCACGCAAAGTGACAATGTCTTTGAGAATGGGCATCACTTCCGGTTTCAGAGTGAGGTGAATACCTTCAATCTGCAAGTCCTCCAACCTTGTGCAAAGTACTCCTGATATTTGACCCTCCCAACTTGACTGATTCGGTCCAGATGTCTCCTCTGTACCCATTGGGACAAATGCCTTGTGGGAATCGATATATTGAACACCTAGCGGTTTAATATACATAACCAGAGTTTCCATTGCAGGTAACGATTCAAGGATCTCAAGAATATCAATGTAATTCTTCTCAAGACCTTCATGGAACCGCCACAACTGCAGGAGATTCACTCCTGACAGATTTGTATTGTCTGACAGCCACGTTTCCCAGATATTGATGCCCTCATTACCAGTAAAGGACATACCCAATTCGCACACTCAAAGCAGCAAATCTGGGGAGGCAGCTCCAATCTTATACAAACAGGCAACAGCATTGCACATTCATCATTGGGATATTTTCTTTGAAGCCGAGGAACAGCGATGGCCCTGGAGATCAACGAACAAACGAAGCGAAGGTAAATGACCTGTGCTCAATGCCGCTCAATACCCCTCGTTTCGGACATCTCAATTGTTCAAATCAGCTATCAAACGCGATGTCTCGTGAAGACCTCTAGCGCGGGAACAATTAGTGGCACTAGCTCCATCCGCGCGTCTCGCGCGTCTCATTCTTTCAACGAATGATGCAGTGAGCCCAACGATTTTCATCATGTACTATAACCAGAGCCCCTGATCCATTCCATTTGATCTCTCTCTGGAAGGACCCCAAGCTACGCGACATCACATTCTCTCAAACAGCATTGGGTGGGTGCATATCACAATCCTTCCGTCGCGGGCGCAGTGAGTCGTTCCTTATCTGTTTTTTATGTACCTCGAGCAGATTTCTTCCATTCACATGTCTCGCCCATCTTGTTCAACTAATCCAAAGGATCTGGTTCCATGTTTTCTCGCGATTCGAGCTAAATGAGCTGCTCCAAAACGCCGTTTGGCGTCCCAGTGTGGACTTCTCTGATAAGCAGCTCACCGATATCATGGCTCTATCAATAATGATGGACGGAATTGCAATAACCAAATGCAACTAATATATTATTCTACATACGCATAGGTCTATGGGAAAAGAGGTTAGGAAGATGCACTTTTGAAAATTTGCGTCCAAGAGGTTCCAAAGGCAAAGTCATCAAAATCAAGAGAAACAGATCGCTCAGGAGATGTCAGGGGGGTTGTCAGAAGAGCATGTGAATGCAGGCCTCTACGACAGTCTTGGGGTACCCAGTATAGTAATCCACCCTCCTCGTCTCTGACCCAACCATTCAGGTCGGGTTTTGCTCTGAAACGAGCATGGATTGGGTTAAAAGAAGAAGGTCGGTTGGAAACATCTGGAAATGGTTCCCACGCACGGGTTGTGTCGTCGTTTGACCCAGAAACGGGTTGCTGCCCATCATGAGAGTGACCGACGGATTGCACTGAGTAAGCATGCCCTTTGAGAGGACTTCCGACTGCAGCACCCATTTCCCAGACTCGAATGCTGTTGTCGTAGGATCCGGAAGTGACGTACTGCCCATCGGGAATGTAAGCGACGGACGACACCAAGCGAGTGGGCCCCTCGAGATGATTGCCGACAACAGCACCAGCCTCGGCATCCCAGATTCGAATGGTGAAATCTCTGGATCCGGAAGTAATGTACCGCCCATCGGGAGAGTAAGCAACGGACGACACTGAACTAGTGTGCCCCTCGAAAGGATCACCGATTGCAGCACCGGTCTCAGCATCCCAGATTCGGATAGTGGAGTCTCTGGACCCGGAGACGATGTGCCGCCCATCGGGAGAGTAAGCAACGGAGGACACCGAACCAGTGTGCCCCTCGAGAGGATTTCCGATTGCAGCACCAGTCATGGCATCCCAGATTCGAAGAGTGGAGTCAAAAGATCCAGAGATGATGTGCCGCCCATCGGGAGAGTAGGCAATGGACGACACCGAACCAGTGTGCCCCTTGAGAGGTTCGCCAACTGCAGCACCAGTCTCGGCATCCCAGATTCGAATAGTGGAGTCGAAGGATCCGGAGATTATGTACCGCCCATCAGGAGAATAAGCAACAGACCGCACCAAGCCGGTGTGTCCCTTGAGAGGATTGCCAATTACAGCACCAGTATGTGCATCCCAGATTCGGATGGTGGAGTCGAAAGATCCAGAGATGATATGCCGCCCATCAGGAGAGTAAGCAACGGACGACACCTGACCAACGTGCCCCTCGAGAGGTTTGCCGATTGCAGCACCAGTCTCGGCATCCCAGATTCGAATGGTGGAGTCGAAAGATCCGGAGATGATGTGTCGCCCATCAGGAGAATAAGCAACGGACCGCACCAAGCTGGTGTGTCCTTCGAGAGGATTGCCGATTACTGCGCCAGTATGTGCATCCCAGATTCGAATGGTGAAGTCGAAAGATCCGGAGATGATATGCAGCCCATCAGGAGAGTAAGCAACAGACAACACCTGACCAATGTGCCCCTCGAGAGGTTTGCCGATTGCAGCACCAGTCTCGGCATCCCAGATTCGAATGGTGGAGTCGAAAGATCCGGAGATGACGTGCCGCCCATCGGGAGAGTAAGCAACGGACCGCACCAAGCCAGTATGCCCCTCGAGAGGATTGAAGATTACAACACCGGTCTTGGCATCCCAGATTCGAATGGTGGAGTCGAAAGATCCGGAGATGATGTGCCGCCCATCAGGAGAGTACGCAACGGACGACACCTGACCAGTGTGCCCCTTGAGAGGATTACCGATTACGGCACCAGTCTCGGCATCCCACATTCGGATGGTGGAGTCGAAAGATCCGGAGATGATGTGCCGCCCATCGGGAGAGTATGTAACGGACGACACCTGACCAGTGTGCCCCTCGAGAGGATTGTCGATTGCAGCACCAGTCTCGGCATCCCAGATTCGAATAGTGGAGTCTCTGGATCCGGAGATGATGTGCCGCCCATCGGGAGAGTAAGCAACAGACCACACAGCCCCATTATGCCCTGTTAGGGCCTCTCCAACTACAGCACCAGACTCAGCATCCCAGATTCGAATTGTTTTGTCACGGGATCCAGTCACAACGCGGCACCCATTCGGCGAATACCTCACACAGGTGATGACGCCTGTATGCCCAGTCCATTTCAATGGAGGCGCCGGCCATGACAACAGGTTTCCAGTTCGCATCTTGATACCCCTAGTACATTCTCTGCTGAACATCCTTGATAAAGGCGACTGTGAGGGCAGGAATGGTCGTGTTGAGATATAGATGTGTGGAGTGCTGAAGGAGACAGGAGTGTGGAACGTGATAATGAAATGACAAATATCCTCAATTCTCTCAAGGAGCCTTGAATCCGCACCCTACAACCAATTTGAATCATTTCGGAATGCCACCGAGCACCGGGCTCACCTTGACCCAGGATATCAACCTTCGGAGGCTTGGAGCACCAATTGGGACCATCCCCATCACGCTCAATACTTCAACCCAAAATAATGGGTACAATCCTTCAAAGAATTCCTTCAAAATTCCCAACACCAGCACGCGCTGATCGGCTTTGTCTGGAGGAAAGCACAGATGGTTCGACCAATGGACAGAACTATACTGTAAGGCGTCCGAAACGTTCTCTTGGACTTGGAATGGGAGATCTTCAATGTCTGCATTAGCGAGCCGGGAATCTTCGAGGTTGCAGATGTTGAAATGCAGTTGCGTAACCATCATTTTGAGGCAAACAAACCCCAGCTGCACGTCCGCGTCTCGGATGTTCACTTGATAGTCGCAGCGATCGCTGACAAAGAAATCGTGAATCGAGATATGCCGTAAACGAATCCCTCTATTGACCACCCCATCTCGATAGAGTAAAGAGCTGAGACCATCCACCCACTTCTTGACCAAATAGGGTTTCACTCCCGCGAGCTCTGCAATTGTCTCATCGCACAGTGCGCGGTATGGAGATGTTGCAAGAAGCACTCCAATCATCCGTTGAAACTCGGCGTTATTTTGCCCTATTTGTACTTTTAAGATATTGGAGTAAAGTTTGTATAGAGATTCTAAGCCAGTCCCGGCTGAGTCTTGCAAAGCGGCCTTCAAAGAGTCTGCAGGGTCTTTACACCGTTCAAGGGCAAGAACAAGAGTCTTGATAAAGATGAAGAGACCATTCGCCCGAGAGAGAGCTCTGTTGAAATCCGATTCTTCGGGCCACGGCTTGGGGAGATGCCAATCCGAGACCAGCAAATCAAACTGGTTTCGGGCGAAGGTTCGCAAATCAGCACTTGCATCTTGATCTGTAGCCAAGTCATATCGTAAATACGATGACTGGGTGAGAGTATCAAAGAAGTGTTGGATATCAACTTCAGTTCTGCTAGTGATGATAATCTTGAACCATGGAGCTTGTGCGGCCGCATTGGTCAGGACCTTCAGGATCCCTGGACGACTTCGAGCGTCCCCACACTCATCAAGTGCGTCGATGACAAACACGAGAGTGTGCTCCTGGTGGCGAGGAAGGGAGCGGATCAAATCAAGGAAGAGAGAGCCTTTCATCGTCTCTGGAGTTAGGTTTGGGTCGTCGCGAAGGCGTTTTGCTACGATGGTTCGAAATGGGGGACAGATCTCGGCGAGCTTGTGGATGAAGGTCGGAAGGATGTTTATGGGGTCGCTCAACTTCGGGTCATCCCTCCGGCAGAAGAAGGCTCCAGCAAGGTGGTTTCGCTCGTGAAGGTGTGCACAGATTGAATGGGCTAACGACGTTTTTCCGATGCCAGGTGAGCCGTAGAACCAATATGCATTGTTCTGGAGAACACTCTCTTGTCCCGATTGATTGGCTACCCAGTCCGTGATTTGATTGAGAATAGATTGGCGGGTGCCCTCCATACAGCGGAGGCCGCGGTGATAGCCGGTCTCGATAGGCTTAAGGCGCCTGAACAGCTCTACTCGCTCTTGTTCTACTCGCTCTTGTTCTAGCCGCCCTTGTTCGAGTCGCTCTCGTACCACTCGCTCTCGTTCCGCTCGTTCTCGCTCTTGTTCAAGTCGGTCTCGTTCCACTCGTTCCCTTTCCACTCGTTCCCGCTCTGCACGCTCTATAACGAACCCATGAGGATCAACTATCAACATATCGAGAAAATGAGAGCTTACTGGTCTGGCGGAGAGCCTCCACATTCACCGCACGGTCGAAATCTTCGATCACCTCTGTTAGCTCTCTGTCCACTTCTTCGATCCTCTCCGCGTACGCAGGGCCACCGATTGTTCTCGCTGCGGTCGTCAGCACTTGTCAAACCTAGGGATTGACCACCGACCACGTTTGACATAATCGCATGATAATTTCGCGGCCTTGTGCATCACTTCAAACATGCGCGGGATGTGTGCCCTCAAGATTTCTGTCTCTTCGGAGACGATTTCACTTGCGACCTTCTCCGCCAAAGGCAGAATGCGTTGCAACCGATCGAAAAGGCCCGAGGGCATCTGGTCATACTTGTGTTGTTCTTTCAAGAGCTATGCCGTCAAGCGTTACTTCTGCCTCCGATATCCCAGCAGCGAACACAAACCTCAAACGTGACACTGGCAACACCGAAGACAGCCTTTGCAATCGGATTCAACTAAAACCCGTCAACGTATTGTTCGTTTCTGTGTGGATGTGGGAGAACTGACCTCAGCGAAGACAGCGCCAAATTTAATCGCCCTGTCCACGGACTTCTCTATCGATCCGCTCATCAATGGGGAGTACTCATCCAGCAATCCTTCCAGTTGATGGAGCGACGTGCGTAGTGCTCCCGCCTACGCAAACATTATTAGCGGATGGGATGGGCAGTGGAAAAGGTACGAACGGTGGGACTTGCAGAGAATTGTAATTCTAGAGAACCACTATGCTTTCCAATGGCAACAGCCTCTGTCCTTCTCTATCAGATATGCACAGGCTGGTTAGTGATAACGACTGACCCAGTACAGTGAACTCGTGGCTGTTAGAGCTCCAGTAATCATTGAAAAGTGCTTGAAGGTCGATGATATCGCTCGTCTCTAGGTACGTTGCCCAAAAGGAGTGACCACGCGTCATGCGGACCTCAGCTCGGATCTGGGATGTGGGAGAAACATCTCTACACACCAACATCCACTAGTGAGTATACGCATTGGGGAAATTAAGGACATACGGGCGTGGTACTAGTGTCCAGGTGTGGTTGTCTTTCCTCTGCAATTCTCTCTCCGCATTCTCTACAAACAACCTCAGCGAATATTCCCGATTTGGAATGTCTTGAAGCGTGATCTCTGTATGGTAGCCATAATGAGTGGTATGGACGTAGATTGAAGTGAAGCGCCGCACGTTCTAGATATAAGCTTGGATTGGTCGTCAGTGAGATTGCACGCGGCGCGATCTAGCTGTCGAGGGTGCTCACAAATTCTCTTTCTGCGGACCTTGATGACCTGGAGTGGCCATGTTCACTTGATGATGCAACGTGGCGTCGGGGCCAACCTGGGTATTCCAGCAGGTCGTTAACTCGGTCGAAAACAATCGTGTTTGTTGGGCCCGCTAAAAAAACACGTAGCAATACAATAACGAGAGTACGACCCTTATATACCCGAGATATGACCATGTGAAACACGGTTTCCCACACAACCAGCGCCCCCTGACAACCGAGCACCGAGCGCTCGATATGAATCCCAAATAAACTCAAATTCCGACAGGGTAGACAGCTGCCAAGGCCAGGATGGACGCCGGATTTGCTCCTAAATAAATTGTGAATAAAAGGCAATGGTGATTTCTTGACTACAGTACAAGTCATTTAACACGTACCTGACGAGGTTTGAGTATTCACTGGGAGCAGGGCGTCGGAAATCCGGCCGGGTAGCGGGCTACGAAGGTCGTGGGACGGGCAGGCCACGAGGGGAGCTACGCGCGGTCCAGAGAGTGGATTACGGGGAGTGGTCGGCTAGCCCGCCGGATTATGTAGGCGTAATATAATGGTATCTATTCCAGATCTGCTACATGGGCTGGCCAAAAACACTACTAACCCAACCACCCACTGGTGGCTAACCCGCGGAGACGCCGGAGCACGACCCGTACCCAGCTCTACTTCACCCGAGTACTGACACCCGGCTGCCAGTGATTGGTACATCTAATGTCTAATGTTACCGATCATAGTCTCCGGTTCCGAGGGCGGGACAGTCAAGATATTGCGTATCGCCTGAAGAACTACACAACCACGCGGTTGCGTTTTGCTGCGCCGGGAGACGAACGATGTGGCGGTTGGATTCGACAGTGGTCTTGTCGTCCTCCATTTCGGCCGGGACGAGCCGTCGTACTCGATGGACCCTCTGGCAGACTCGTGCACGCATTCCGCTACCACTGCGCGACTTCATCAACGGGGATATACGCACCGTACATTTCCGCAATGGGCGGTTCGTCACTGTAGTCGGGGATGGAGAGTATATCAACTATACTGCTCTCGCGGGGAGGAACAAGGTGTTTGGACCTGGGAACTAAGTATGGCCTGTTGAAGGTTAAGATCTATCCGGAACCTTGGGAAAAGAAGGACGGCGCACCTAATGGCGATGGGACATTTGGTAGCGGTGACGGATGACGTGCCTGGCAGGACGTCATGAAATCACACGCATCGCCGTTTGAAATACCTTGCAAAGGCAGATATAAAAACGCGAGCCTTGTCTTGATCTTCAAGAGGACGGTGAGGCGAGTCCGCGAGCAAGTGCACCTTGACGTTCGAGGGACGATGGAGAGAGGGGTGAGAGGAATGACGACCGAGGAGGCCGTCATCGGGGCATTGTGGTGGAGGTCTTTCGCCAGAGACAAGTGCTGGCGGGGCCGTACGGGCGACGGAGGACACTTCGTTAGACAGGTTTCGAATGCTAATCGAAGCGGACGTACGACTTTGCAGAGTGGCAGTGAAGGGACTTGGATGGGGTATGTGGAATGCCAGGCTGCTATGAGCAAAATTACCAACCGTCAGCACGCCATTGCCTGGAGGGTAAGCCTGGGCTACTGCTCACGTTCGCAAGTTGGATAGACCCAGTTCACGGCGTCCCATCCCACCTCCCTTTGATCGGGTCCGTGATGGGAAGAATAGCATGACGCGGTGGTGGAACAAGGAGTTTTTGTAGGTGCGGGTAGTTGTGGGTCGCACACAGAAGATGTTGGAGAGTATGTAGAGGAAGGTGAATAGTTGAATTTGAGGCCTTTATGGATTTCCATTTGAAGATTAATTCGGTGAGCTGCAACGCACCCGCACAAACGTGGGTCGTGGCCCTTGAATCGCGTTTTCATTCGCCCAGCGAGCAGGAGTGGCCGGCGGGGTTACAGGTAATGCTTCTGGCTAGTTGCACAGAGTGGAGCCTCCACTGGAACAACGGATAAATTCATGGATCGTTTAAGAGGATAAACACTAAACCTCGGGGAGCACCTGAAAGTGGTCAACACATATCTAGTTGGCGTGTACGAACCACCAACCCAATCACTCCATCGCACATCAAAGGCCGCTGAAGGCGCGTGGGATGTATCTTTGACTTGTATTTTGAAGGATTTCCCGTTCTTGATCAGAGAAAATTAACTCCGGGTTACACCAGAGAACAATGAGGACCCCAAGAAGCTACTTGGTAAGGTCAACAAGAGAAGTTCTGGTCGAACTGGAGGTCCTGGTCTCTATCAAGCGGCGGGTCATCACGGCGGGTGGCGGAGGTACAGTCAACTAGAAATAGCCGATGGCTCAGGACTGAGTAGGTCATGACGCGCAACGGTAAGGGTACAAATGCTCGGGGGATTTAGGGGGTGTGAGTGATGGGTGATTGGCCGACCCGCTCCAGATGTAGGCATCCAGATATTCCTTAGAGAGGTTTAGGTCATTGGCTCTATATTGAGCTCGTGATTCAACGACCTATTGCCCACTCACTCGTCGCCCTACATTAACGCCCACCTGCTGCTATTCAAGCGTCGTGAGGTGTTTCACCTCTGGTAAAGAACACACGGTCGACATAGACGATGGGAGCTTGACGGACGACTGGCGTTCACCAGAAACCCGGGAACGAACGGGGTGTACGACCATTTCTCCGGCGTTGCATACAGATGGGTAGTACGAAGCACCTGCGCACTCACTGCAGAGGAGCGGGTCGTTTACGACAAAGTGTGTCGACGAGACTGCTCCATGCGCCGTGTAGCGAAGGGGGGTATATGCGAGCGTCATACAGAGCGTCGTGGACCCCAGGACGAGTCCGGGGGCAGGTACACCTCAACGCGAGTTTACTATGAATGCCTGGCGGACGAGCGACGAAGGAGATGTGGGTGCAACGAACGACAGGCCGTGATCTGCAGCGTCGTGATGGGGGCAAGCGTTAGTGGCGCGGTACTGACGACGGGGGTCTTCTGGTTTGGAGTAGAGTATTGGGTTCCCCTTTCTGCATGCGTGTGATGACTCGAGTGGCCGAACTGAACTGATCCATGGATGGACATGTTGGGAAGAGCGGGGGAAATTGGTGCGACGACTAAGGAGGAGGGTTTACGATGCGAGAGCGAAAGGTAGGACTTGGATGTTGAAATTGACCAGGACTTGGTCGGGATTTATCGTCATGGGCCTGCTTCTATACCTGCCTCTACCGCCCCTGCCGGTGCTGACCTCTTACCTCCGTGGAGATAAATCCGGCATCTGAATCAATGCGACGAATTGTCAATTGCTGAAACATCTTAGTATAGATAGGCGTACGAGAGAGGATCATGGGACATGGGAGGTTGTCACGGAGGAACACAACTGGGATAGTTCATTGGCTGCGTATTGAGTTCGTGATGGGAGGCGAATGTGCCGATCTCACCTGCATCCAGTGGTTTTCACACTGGTAGAACTGCCAAGCAAAGGACACCGGGTTAGTGACGATGCCAGATCTTGACGGACGACTGGCGTCCACCAAGGGAGAACGAACGGCGGTGTATCTCGATCTCTCCTGCGAACCACGGTTGAGCTGTCTATAGCGAATGGTGTCGAGAACTACATGCGTGATGTAGGAAAGCCGGGTAAACGCGGGCCTTGTGTTGATACCGTCGGACGAGGTGTATCTCCAAAGCGAACTGGCTGTGATAGTCGTGGAGGTTCTTTGCAAGAGACACAGTGCTGGTGGGGCGGTACGAACGACAAAAGACACGTTGTTAGTGGTGTTGAGACTGGGTGGGGCTATGGAACGTGAACAGACGAGAGAGGTCAGCACGTTATCCCCCAGAGAGTAGTCCGCCGCTCACCTTCATGGCGTTCAATCCCACCATCGTTTGCTAAGCTCCATGACGAGGCGAAAGCCATCACGATTCACACGGTGCTGGTGCTGGTGCAAGTATTTCTTCGTCTTATCCGTTTTGTGGGTAGCACTGAAGGTGCCAGCGCCGCTCCGTCGCACTTGTACGCGAATACATCTTGCAAAGACGCCCTACGCTTGTTTACTGTACAATATGGGAGCGAGGTCGACAAGTGAGCTACGTTCGTCGGGCGAGATGGATGTCAGGGATGCAGACTATTGAGCCTGGGTCTGAGGAACGATGGCACCTGACGCGCCCTGTTCTTGGAGAAGTGCCATTATTAATCGACAGCTCTGTTGGCCACCTGTCTCGACGTCTGAGGAGCTCATAGACGCACGTCCACAGTGAACGCCTTCAATTACTTTCGGCCATATATCGAGCACACGTTCGCGTTCTCTACAACCGGCCACGTCCTCTCTCCTTTCCATCCTGCTCCAATACAATGTGTCTAGCACGTGAAGGGCCGCTTCTCATCGGTAGCATGGTGTTCATTTCGCCCATCGACCTCAATTCGAACACATGCCTTTCTCTTGGAATAACCTCCCTAACAAGCCAAGCTCCTCACCGCGCGCAGAAGACTACGCTCTGACCAGATCCGGACACACGCCAGGGAGCTACGTCGCTTTTGGATCCTCCCACTGCTCCTACAAGAAGATTACGAGAGCTACGTCGCGTCTGATATGCACATCGAATAGTCCCTGTGCTTAAGTCGCTCTTGTTAATGGTCTGGCATGCAATGAGTAGGAGTAGAACTGTGAAGGTTGCTCCTTAGTCTGTCGTACGCTCGTCACCACCAACAGGACGGCCCAATAAGGAAAGACACAAACAGACAATAACAAAAGTCCATCAACAGATCTAACTACGATCGTTACATCTCAACCAGCCCAAGTAGTGAAGAAAGTCCCTCCACAGTTGCATTGCCATGCGGGCAATGTATGTCCTCAATCAATCGCAAGACTGCCCGCGACGAGAGATCGCAATCGTACTCATCGCATCTCCTCTGGCAAACACTCATATCACGTTCTTCTCCAAAAGCTTGGAGGGCGAAGGGGCTATATGCGGTGCCAACAGCCGTAGTCTGAACCGTCCAAGGTCGGACGCTGCCAAATCGACCCTCGGCACCAGTAAACAAGGGGTCTCATTAGAAACGAGGGTCCTTGGTATTCTAGTGCTATCGTTCGCGCCGTAGGTGGAGGAAACGATATTAAGGTCGAGTCATTACGCGGCGACAAAGTAGTCCGCAGAATGAGGACGTGCAATATAGTCGTGTGCTGCTCTTGACAGTGTGGGCCATATTGAGGAAGAAAGCATTTGTCGTGATGAGGAAATGGAGGTCTCGGACGACAGACTGCCATTTGATCATAGTACTCGGGGTAGTTTGCATATGTGACTGCAAGGCCAGTGTGAGTTGACTGATTTTGATCACAGTGGCGTTGAATAGAAATGGATCCACGTACAATCAACCGGTCATTCGAAAACGACCTGGGACTAAGTCTCCGTCGTGTTAAGTCCCAGTGAACTTTGTCCCTGAACTGGTTCATCATAATGAATACGGTCACTACGTCGGTCCGTCTGCCGGTCCATGCCCTCGCCGTGCTGATCCCTGCTGAGGCTCATCGCTCACCCGCTGCGCATGAACCGCTGACTGACCCTCACCATCCGCCCACACTTCCTCCAGTGCATGGGAATGCAATCGTCACCACCGAGGTGCTTACACGGGCCTGTGCCGTTTCGCATGCTTCGGCGCCGAGGATTTCTTGGGGCGGCGTTAACCTGATTGAGTTCTGTGAGTAAAATGTCAAAGACCTGCGCATCAATTGGCCGCTGCCCACGAACTCATTCAGGATGCTCACCCCAAACGTGGGGGAGTGGGTATGAGGATGTCCTTTGTCACCGTCGAGACTTAAGGCGAGTACTGGAAGGTGTGGTTCCGGTTGTGATCGGAGCTGAGGGAAAGCGAGCAGGTCTAGGTGCTCCGGACAGAGAAATTGTACTGGTTTGGCCAATTAGCAAGCGTATCGAGTTCATGATGCGACGGCGCACCGTTCTGACGCCCACCTCTACTGCATCCAGCGGTTTCACTTTCGTAGAACTTCCGGGTAGGTCCGCGGTGACTACGGAATCTGGATGTTCGCCAAAACCGAGGACGAGCGAGAGATGTGTACTACGATCTCTCCGGCGGGATGACCGTCGTGCATCCACTGCAGAGCAGGAAGTCATCACAGCGAACGGCACTGACAACTTCTTTCATGCGCCTTGTAGCAGAGGGGGATACACGCGAGCCTTGTGTTGGGCTTCGAGAGGACGGTGAGGCGAGTCCGAGAGCAGGTGCACCTCGACAGGTCCGCCGAACGAACGATGGAAATGTGGGTGAGAGGAATGACGACTGCAGAGGTGTGATCGGGGTATTGTGGTGGAGGTCCTTTGCAAGAGACAAGTGCTGGCAGTGTGGTACAAACGATAGAGGACACTTCGGTGAAATGCTCATCGAAGCGGCGTGTGACCTTGAAGCTGTGAGCAAAATCATCAATGGTTCACACGCCATCCCCAGAGAGTGAACTCGGTCCTCCTGCTCACCTTCCATTGGGGCGACTAAACAAATTCGGTAGACCCAATTTCTAGTTTCCAAGCCGGTACGTTCTGTAACGAGGGGGGGCACGGATATCATCGTGCGTACGGTAAAGCAAGTTCTATATCGTATCCGTCTCTATTTTCTTTGGCAATCGCTTCTGTTGGTGACAATCCGTGAAGCTGCCGATATGCTGGATCCTCACGACGGCCGGTAAAGCGAGTCGTCGCACATCTACACGAACCCATCTTGCATAGATGTTCTACACTTGTCTACTGCAAAATAAGGGAACGAGTCGACAGGTGTTCTACGTTCGACCGACGAGATGGTGGGGTTCAAAAACGACGACGGGGTGTTTCCAGCGGGGGACGACGTCTTCGTCCAGTTTCTGTCTCACTATCAAATGAGTGGATGTTATTGCCAGTCTCACTTATAATAATGCCACCTGTGAGTGTAGTTCTTACCTTATTTTCCCTGATATTCTCGTCTCTCGATCACACGCATCCCCTTCTCAAACGATTCGCGTCCCTCTTACTCCACGCACATAAGGCAGCACCGTGGTCAAAACCATCGGGCGAGCTGGTTCCCTGGTAGAGATACCTAGTGCCTTTGAGTAACCTAGTGTCTACAGCCACCTCCCGTTCTTCGCATCGCAATTGCTGCAAGTTTGCTCAAGCAAAGCTGCACAGGTGGTACAGGAAAATTTTACAGTCGCGAAGATGAACTCATGTGGTGCCGCGAATGCTTCGCTTCACCACAACGACATCTGGTTTGGAAAACCCTGTGCATAAGCCGCTCTTGTTAATGGTCAAGCACGCGATGAGTAGGAGTAGGACGTGCTCCGAGCCAGTCGTCACTGCCAACAGGACGGCCCAATAAGGAAAGACACAAACAGATAATAACAAAGTCCATCAACAGCTCTAACTACGATTGTTACATCTCAACCGTCTCAAGTAGTGAAGAAAATAACCCAAAAGTGCTTCCACAGCTGCACCGCCACGCGGGCAATGTATACCCTCGATCAATCGCAAGACTGCCCGTGACGAGAAATCGCAATTGTACTCATCGCATCTCCTCTCGCAAACACTCATATCACGTTCTTCTCCAAACACTTAGAGGGCGAAGGGGCTATATGCGGTGCCAACAGCCGTAGGCTGAATCGTCCAAGGCCGGACGCTGCCGAATCGACTCTCGGCACCATTAAACAAGGGGTCTCATTGGGGACGAGGGTCCTTGGTATTCTGTTGGTATCGTTCGCGCCGTAGACGGAGGAAACGATGTTGAGGTGATATAGACCGAGTCATTGCGCGATGACGAACTAGTCTGCAAGATGAGGCCGTGCAATATTGTTGCGTACCGTTCTTGGCAGTGTGTGCCTTACTGACGGAACAATGCTTTTATCGTGATGAGAATATGGAGGCCGCGGACGTCAGGCTGCCATTTGATCGTAGTACCCGGGGTAGTTTGCATATGTCACTGCAAGACCAGTGTGAGTTGACTGATTTTGATCACAATGACGTTGAAGAGAAATGTATCTATGTACAAACAACCAGTCATTCGAAAACGAAGTTGGACTGAGCCCCGTCATGTTAAGTCACAGTGAACTTTGTCCCTGAAATAGTTCATCGTAGTGAATACGGTCACTATTCCAGCCCGTCTGCCGGTCCACGCCCTCGCCGTGCTGATTCCCTGCTGGCCCTCATCGCTCACCCCTCGAGGTTGCACATGAACCGCTGACCGACCCTCTCCATCGCTCCCTCTCCCTCCAGTGCATGGGAATGCAATCGTCACCGAGGTGCTTACACGGGCCTGCGCCGCTTCGTATGCTTCGGCGCCGAGGACTTTCTTGGGGCGGCGTTGAACTGATGGAGTTTGCGGGTGAGATGTCAAAGATCCGCGCATTGACTGACCGCTTCCCATTGAACACATTTGGGATGCTCACCCCGAACGTAGGGGGTGGGTATGAGGATGTCCATTGCCGCCGTCAAGACTCAAGGCAAGTGCTGTCGAGTGTGATTCCGGGTTGTGATTGGAGGTCGAGGGAAAGCGAGCAGATCCAGGTGCTCCGCACAGAGAAATTGTACTGGTTTGACCAATTAGCAAGTATATCGAGTGCACGATGCGACGGCGCACCGTTCCGACGCCCATCTCTACTGAATCCAGTGGTTTCACTCTTGTAGGACTTCCGGGTAGGTCCGCGGTAACTACAGAATCTTGACGTTCGCCAAAACCGAGGACGAGCGAGGGTGTAACGGATGTGTACTACGATCTCTCCGGTGGAACGACCGTCGTGCATCCACTGCAGAGCAGGAAGTTATCACAGCGAACGGCACTGACAACATCTTTCATGCATCTTGTAGCAAAGGGGGACACGCGAGCCTTTTGATGAGCTTCGAGCGGACGGTGAGGCGAGTCCGCGAGAATGTGCGCATCGACGTTCGAGGGACGATGGAGAAATGGGTGAGAGGAATGACGACCGCGGAGGCTGCCGTCACGGCGTTGTGGTGGAGGTCTTTTGCAGGTGCTGGTAGGGCGGTACGAACGACAGGAGATCAGTAATGCCGGCCGTGATGAGAACGCGTCCAGAAGAGAGGCCAGCACGCTATCCCCCAGAGAGTACTGAGCCTGGCACTGCCGCTCACCTTCACAGCGTTTGATCCCACCATCGTTTGCTAGGCTCCGTGACGAGGTGAATGTAATCACAATTCACGCGGAGCGGTGCAATGTTTTCTTCGTCATGCCCGTTTTGTGGTAGGTGGTGCTTGGTGCTCTGCAAACCGACAGCGCGAGTCGTCGCACTTGTACGCGAATCCATCTTGCAGAGATGCCCTACGCCTGTTTACTGTAGAACGTGGGAGCGAGTCGACAAGGCAGTTGTGTTCGTCGGGCGAGATAGAGGTCAAAAAGCGGACCATTGAGCCTGGGTCCGAGGAACGCTCCGTCGGCCATCTGTTCTGACGTGTGTGAAGAGCTCATAAATGCACATCCAGCGAACACGCCTCGATCGAAGACACGTTCGCATTCTCTACAATCGGTCATGTCCTCTGTGACAGTCAGCACCCCTTTCACAGCATCGCGTCCATGTTGTTCATCAACCTCAATCAATTCGGGCGCTGCTCTTCTTCGAGAATAACCTCATCGACCAGCATGGCTTCTCGCCACGCGCAGAAGACTTCGCTCTGACATGATCTGGGCAACTGTCAGGGTGCTAGGTCGCTTTCAAATCTTCCCACTTCGCTCGTAAGGTATTCACGGGAGCTGCGTCGCATCCTAGACCTAAATTCACATCGAACAGTGGACATGGGGTAAATTCACAAGTGTCAAGGGGATCCCAACTGCTTATGTGCGTCATTCACCTGCCCCTCTGCCTCGTCGCAAATTCAACGTCAACATCTTGCTGCCTCAGGAGTGACACTGTACCCTCGTGAATGAATTGGTGCGGACAACCCTGAAATGAAAGGTGTAAGTGAATTGCGAGCTGAATTTTGAGCAAGTTTCATTCACAGGAACAAGGACTTGTATAGGCGTGGAGCACTACCACCATTAACATAATTATGGCAGTATCATAAGCATGATCACCGCGGTGATTAGGCCTGAATCAGTCAGGTCAAATCTCAATTACAAATCTCCTAGCTGGAACCTGTTCCATAATAAAGCTCCCATCCCTCCCAATCCGCCCCCAATTCCCTGGACTATAAAAGGTGAGACTCCTCAAAAGATAGCCGATAATAGCACACAAAGTGACAATGTCTTTGAGAATGGGCATCACTTCCGGTTTCAGAGTGAGGTGAACACCTACAATCTGCAAGCCCTCCAACATTGTGCAAAAGTACTCCTGATATTTGACCCTCCCAACTTGACTGATTCCGTCCCGATGTCTCCTCTGCACCCATTGGGACAAATGCCTTGAGGGAATCGATATATTGAACACCTAGCGGTTTAATATACATAACCAGAGGTTCCAGTCCAGGTAACGATTCAAGGATATCGAGTATATCAATGTAATTCTTCTCAAGACCTTCATAGAATCGCCACAACTGCAGGAGATTCACTCCTGACAGATGTGCGTTGTCTGACAGCCACATTTCCCAGATATTGATGCCCTCATTACCAGTAAAGGACATACCCAATTCGCACACTCAAAGTAGCAAGTCTGGAGAGGCAGCTCCAATCTTGTGCAAACAGGCAACATAAATGCGCATGTATCATTGGGACATTTTCTTTGAAGCCGAGGAACAGCGACGACCCTGGAGATCAACGAACAAACGAAGCGAAGGTAAATGACCTGTGCTCAATGCCGCTCAATGCCGCTCGTTTCGGACATCTCAATTGCTCAGGTCAGTTTTCAAACGCGATGTCGCGTGGAGACCTCTCCATTAGTGGTACTAGTTCCATCCACGTCTCGCGCGTCTCATTCTTTCAACAAATGATGTGGTGAGCCCAATGATTTTCATCATGTACTATAACCAGAGCCCCCCATCCATCCCATTTGATCTCTCTGTGGAAGGACCCCAAGCTACTCGACATCACATTGTCTCAAACAGCATTGGGTGGGTGCATATCACAATCCTTCTGTCGCGAGCACAGTGAGTCGTTCTTTATCTGTTCCTTATGTACCTCTAGCAGATTTCTTCCCTTCACATGTCTCACCCATCTTGTTCAACCGGTCCAAAGGATCTGGTTCCATTTGTTCTCGCGATTCGAGCCATATGAGCTGCTCTAGAGCTCCATTTGGCGTTTATGTAAGGACTTCTCTGATAAGCAGCTCACCAATTTCATGCCTCTATCAACAACGACCAAATGCAACTGATATATCAAACTACATGCGCAGAGGTCTGTGAGGAAAGAGGTTAGGAAGATGCACTTTTGAAAATTTGCGCCCAAGAGGTCCCAAAGGCAAAGTCGTCAAAATCAAGAGAAACGGATCGCTCAGGAGATGTCAGGGGGATTGTCAGGAGAGCAGGTGAATACAGGCCTCTACGACAATCTTGGGGTACCCAGTATAGTAAACCACCCTCTTCGTCTCTGACCCAACCATTCAGGTCGGGTTCTGCACTGAAACGAGCATGGATTGGGTTACAAGAGGAAGGTTGGTTGGAAACATCTGGAAATGGTTCCCACACACGGGTT
>Ga0307513_10004331_pt1 | contig 18961 bp, 18 predicted proteins | sample 15_EM_MG_FD_202174 | JGI IMG/M metagenome (GOLD analysis project Ga0307513, IMG submission 202174) | Populus trichocarpa ectomycorrhiza microbial communities from riparian zone in the Pacific Northwest, United States - 15_EM | ecosystem: Host-associated > Plants > Roots > Unclassified | place...
GAGCACCAGTGCGAGGCCGAGCGAGATGAAGTCGATCGGGTTCTTGTACTGCAGCCCCGGCTCGAGCACGGCCGCGCCGGACGGGCTGTTGCGCGCGGCGTCGCCGAGGATCTGCGAGAGGTTGAACCCGTACTTGCCGAGCACCCACGCGGTGATCACCGCGGCGCCCAGGAGCAGCAGCACCGCCTTCGTGATCTGGACGTACGTGGTGCCCTTCATGCCGCCCACCAGCACGTAGACGACCATGAGGCCGCCGACGACGGCGATGACGAGGCTCTGTCCGAACTTGTCGCTGGGCGGGATCTGCAGCAGCAGCGCGATCAGGCCGCCGGCGCCCGCCATCTGGGCGAGCAGGTAGAAGAACGAGACGACCAGGGTCGAGGTGGCCGCGGCGGCGCGCACCGGGCGCTGGCGCATGCGGAACGCCAGCACGTCGCCCATCGTGAACCGGCCGGTGTTGCGCAGCAGCTCGGCCACCAGCAGCAGCGCGACGAGCCACGCGACGAGGAAGCCGATCGAGTAGAGGAACCCGTCGTAGCCGGCGAGCGCAATGGCACCCGCGATACCGAGGAATGACGCTGCGGAGAGGTAGTCACCCGCAATGGCGACACCGTTCTGGGTGCCGGTGAACGCGCGCCCTGCCGCGTAGTAGTCGCTGGCGCTGCGGTTGGTGCGGCTCGCCCGGTAGACGAACACCAGTGTGATCGCCACGAACACCAGGAAGATCCCGATGTTCAGTCCGACGTTGCCGATGGCCTGCTGCTGGGCCAGGACGGTGACCGTCACCGGCCGCTCCCCTCGATGCGCTCGCGGATCTGCTCGGCCAGCGGATCGAGGCGGCGCTCGGCGTAGCTCACGTAGATCGTGGTGATCGCGAACGTCGACACGAACTGCAGCAGGCCGATCAGTAGGCCCAGGTTGATGTTGCCGAGCACCTTGATCGCCATGAACTCACGGGCATAGGAGGCGAGCAGGATGAAGGCGAGGTACCAGACCAGGAATCCGACACTGGCCGGGAAGACGAACCGACGCAGCCGACTGCGCAGCTCCCGGAAGTCCGGACTGTCCTGGACGTCCTGGTACACCGTGCGTCGCGCACGTTCGCCGGTGGTGGTCATGCCGTCCCCTTCGGTGCCGGAACACGTCTGCAACATCATCTTCTGTAGTGATGCGGCTACGCAGAGTACGCCGGTCGAGGTACCCCCCTTCCCCCGGGTGCGCTGACTCACTCGCTGTCAATGGCCTCCACCCGGTCGTGACCGAGTCCTAGCCGTTCAGGGGCGTGCATCTGCAGCATCACCTGGTCGGCGTCCTCCGGACGGCGGCTCGCAGTGAGCAGGCTCACCAAGATCATCGCGAGGAACGCGGCCGGGACGCTCACGATCGCCGGCCGGTAGAGCAACACACCGACCGATCCCTCGCCTCCCCATCCGGCCAGGCTGGCGGCCACGGCACCCGCCGAGAGCAGCCCGCCGACGAGCATTCCGGAGACCGCCCCGGGGGCGGTCAGGCGACGCCACCAGATGCCCAGCACCAGCAGCGGGCAGAACGTCGAAGCGGCCACGGCGAAGACCAGCGCCACCGCTTCGGAGAAGTCCAGCCGGTTCACGCCCAGCGACAGCGCCAGCGGCACGATCCCGGCGACCACGGCAGCGATCCGGAAGTCGCGCGGGCGCCCCGAGCCGAACACGTCGGTGGAGAGCACGCCGGAGATGCTCACGATCAGCCCCGACGACGTCGACAGGAAGGCCGCCCACGCTCCGGCCGCGACCACTGCGCCCAGCACCGCGCCCGCCCAGCCGCTGCCCAGCACGGCCGTGGGGAGCAGTAGGACGGCTGCGTCGGTGTCGCCGTTCACCAGCAGCTGCGGTGTGTAGAGCCGGCTCAGCGCGCCGAGCAACGTCACGGTGATGTAGAAGGCGCCGAGCAGGCCGAGCACGATCACGGCGGTCCGCCGGGCCGCCCGGCCGTCCGGGTTGGTGTAGAAGCGCACGAGCACGTGCGGCAGCCCCATCGTGCCCAGGAACGTGGCGATGATCAGGGAGTACGTGGCCAGCAGCCCGTAGTCGCGGCCCTCGTGGAACGGCTGCAGCCAGGCCTCGTCCGTCACCGGCGCGCCGGCCACGATCGGCACCGGGAGCCCACCGTCGAACGTCAGCGTGGTCGGCGCGGTGACGACGTGCCGGCCCGGCTCCCACACCAGCGGCGCGCCCGGCCGGTCGATCCCGTCGACCCGACCGGAGGCCACCAGTGGGGTCTGCGTGGTCACCTCCAGCACAACGTCGGTGTGCACCTCGACGGTCGTCCGCTCCGGGAACGACGGCGGCGCGGGGCGGCCGAACGTGTGCCCGGACCCGAAGAACGCGGTCAGGGCGATCACGGCCGGGATCAGGAGCGCGCTGAACTTGAACCAGTACTGGAACGCCTGCACGAACGTGATCGACCGCATGCCGCCGAACACCACGGTGGCGACCACGACGACGGTCGCCGCGACCGCACCCGTCCATGCCGGCAGGTTCGTGACCACCGTGAGCGTGAGGCCTGCCCCCTCCAGCTGCGGCAGCAGGTACAGCCACCCGATCAGCACGACGAACGCGGTGCAGACCCGGCGCAGCGCGGGTGAGTGCAGCCGGGCCTCGGCGAAGTCGGGGATCGTGTACGCGCCGGAGCGGCGCAACGGCGCGGCCACGAACAGCACCAGCGCGAGGTAGCCCGCGGTGTAGCCGACCGGGTACCAGAGTGCGTCCACCCCGTCGCGCAGGATCAGCCCGGCGATCCCCAGGAACGACGCCGCGGACAGGTACTCCCCCGAGATGGCCCCCGCGTTCGCGGCCGGGCCGACGGTGCGGGAGGCCACGAGGAAGTCCGACGTGCTGCGCGCGAACCGCACACCGAGCGCGCCGATGGCGGCCGACAGCAGCGCCACCAGGCACATGCCGACCAGGGCCGCGATGGCCGCACCACTCATCGCAGGCCTCGCCGAGGCTCGGCCAGCGCTTCGCGCAGACGCTGTGCCGATGATTCGCTCGCAAGCTCGCTCATCGAGCGTCCCGCCGGTGCTCGCGCACAAGGTCATTCATCGTGCACCACGCTGCTGCCCGATCGGCGTCTTGCGCAAGCGCCATCCCGACGATGTGCCCGCACACACTCCGTCACGTCAACTCCGGGCCGTCAGCCCTTTGGTGGGATGACAACCGGTCGGACCCGAGCCCCAGCCGTTCCGGCGCGTGCAGCTGGAGCAGCACGCTGTCGACGTCGTTGGGCACTCCGGATCTGGTCAGCTTGCTCACCACGACCGTCACCAGGAAGGCCAGCGGCGCGGTGACCAGCGCCGGACGGTTGGCCAGCACGCCCATCCAGTTGTCGGGGACCGGCAGGTAGAGGCTCCCGATCGAGGCCACGCCCGAGAGCAGCACACCGACGGACACCCCCGCGACCGCGCCCTTCGGGGTGAGCCCCCGCCACCAGATGCCGAGGATCAGCAGCGGGCAGAACGTGGACGCGGCCACCGCGAACGCCAGCGGCACGAGGAGCGTGAAGTCCAGCCGGCTCGTCGTCAGCCCGACCACCAGCGGCACCACGGTCGCCACCACCGCGGCCAGTCGGAAGTTGCGCATCGGCCGCGGCAGCACGTCGGTGAACAGCACGCCGGCGAGGCTGACCACCAGGCCGGACGACGTGGCCAGGAACGCCGCTGCGGTGCCTGCCGCGACCAGCCCGCCCAGTCCCCAGCCCACAGCGTTCTCCCCGAACGCCGCGGTCGGGACGAGCAGCACCGCGGCGTCGGCCTTGCTCTGCAGCAGCACCTGCGGCACCAGGTGCCGCGAAAGGCTGCTGAGCAGCGTGATGAGCATGTAGAAGCCGCCGATCATGAGCAGCACAACGACCGTGGTGCGGCGGGCGGCGCGGCCGTCCTCGTTCGTGTAGAACCGCACGAGCACGTGCGGCAGCCCCATGGTGCCGAAGAACCCGGCCACCATGATCGAGTAGATCTCCAGGAGCCGTGAGTTGCCGGGGGTCGGATCGAGCCATGTGCTGTCCGGCGTCGCACCGGACGGGGCCGGCACCGCGGACCCCGCCGGGAACACCAGCTGGGTCTCGGCCGCGACCTTGTGCGGCCCCGGCGGGAGGATGAGCGTCGCGTCGATCCGTACCCCGTCGACGAACCCGTCCACGGCGACCGTTACCGGCGCGGCCAGCATGAGCTCGACGTCGGTGTGGACGGTGAGGGTGGTGTCCGCCTCGAACGTCGGTCCGGCCGGGCGGCCCTGCGAACCCGACGCCACCAGCACGCTGAACAGCGCCACGAGCGGCACCGCCACCGCCGCGACCTTGATCCAGAACTGGAAGGCCTGGACGAAGGTGATCGACCGCATGCCGCCGCCGAGCACGGTCAGCAGGACGACGACACCCGTGGCCGCGACTCCCGTCCACGCCGGCAGCACGGTCAGCGCGGTGAGCGCGAACCCGGCGCCCTGCATCTGGGCGAGCAGGTAGAGCCAGCCGATGAGCAACACCGTGGCCGCGCAGAGCCGCCGCAACGCCGGCGAGCCCAACCGGGCCTCGGCGAAGTCGGGCACCGTGTACGCGCCGGAACGCCGCAGCGGCGCGGCGACGAACAGCTGCAGCGCCAGGTAGCCGACCACGAACGACACCGGGTACCAGAGCCCGTCGGCGCCCACGGCGATGATCGTGCCGCCGATACCGAGGAACGATGCCGCCGACAGGTACTCACCGGAGATCGCGCTCGCGTTCGTGAGCGGCTTGACCGTGCGGGAGGCGACGAGGAAGTCCGACGTGCTGCGCGTGACCCGTACACCGAGGGAACCGATCACCGCGGATATCAGCGCGACGAGCCCGATCGCGACGAGCGGGACGATCTCCGACGTGGTCACGGCCCAGTCTCACCCGAAAGAGTGGCGGTTGTCACGTCAACCTTGCACGTGGTCGGCGAAGCCCTTCTCGACGCGCTCGGCGGCATGCGCGTGCCACCAGCCCAGCCCGAGGAGGAACGGGTACACCAGGCCGCCGAGCAACAGCCACGGCAGCCGGATCCCGAGCACCGAGGCCCGGGTGATCTCGGGCAGGTAGGCGAACGCGAGCGGCAGCACGCCGAGCGCCAGCAGCGCGGTGGCCGCGAACGACAGCGCCACCTTCAGCTGGGACCTGATGAGGCCCTGGCGCAGCACCTCGCCGACGCCCGTGCCGTCGCGCACGTCGTCGATCGGGCGGACGGGGCGCGCCACCGACTTCCGCTCGGCCAGGACCACCCGTACGCGCTTGATCGACTCCGGGGCGTCCTCGGCGGCCGCCTCCGCCTCCCGACGAGCGGCCTCGGCGATCTCGGCGTCGAGCTCGGGGTCCTCGTAGTCGTCGTCGTAGTCGTCGTAGTCGACGTAGCGCCGCGGACCGGTGGACGTCGCGAGGTCGGTGGTGTCCGCGGCCGGCTCGGCGGGCGCGTCGGACGCCCCGCGCTGCGCGGGTACCGCGACCCGCCCGGTGCGCGGCGCGGCGGTGGTCGCCGACTCGGCGCCCGCCGGCATGGGGCCGGTCTCGCCCGGCGCGCCCTCGATCGGGATGCCCGTCGGCGTGGACGGTGTGCTCGGCGGCGGCGAGAGCAGCCGCGCCGCGGCGGGCCCGGCCGGCGGCACGGGCCGACGGCCGGTGCGGACCGGATTCCCTGCCAGCTCGGGAAGGCCCGGGCCGACCGGCGTGCTCGGAGCGGCGGCGGGCGCATTCATGCGCCGCAGGTTGCCGACGTCGTTCGGGTCGGTGGGGACGCCACCAGGCGCGCACGCGCGGCCGGTGTCGTCCAGCGCGGCCGGCTCCACCATGGGCACGGGCCCGGTCTCGTCGGCGCGGGATCCTGGCGACGGGGAGGCCACGCCGGGGATGCCGGCGAACGCCCGTCCGGCCGCAGCGCCGTCGCGGAACGCCACCGACGGCGGCAGCACGAAGCCGGTCGGACCGGTGATCTTGTCGGCCGGCCGGTTCCGACGCCCAGGGGTGGGCTTGGGCGGCGCCTCCGCCTCCGGGGTCGGGCTGCCCGGCGCGTTCGTGACCGGGGTGAGCGCCGCACCGGCGGCGGGCGTCGCGGGGGTCCCGCCGGCAGGGCTGCGGTGCGGCGGATCTCCGAGCAACGCCGGATCGGCGAACGCGGGTCCGCGGCGGGGCCCGCCGTACACCGAGTCCGGCGGCGCCTGCGCGCCGAACGTGGGATGCAGCACGGCCGGACCGCCGCCGAACGACGGGCGCGGCGACGGTGAGGGGGTTGTCGGTGCCGGCGGGAGCGTCGTGGGATCGTTCGTGGACGGCCCGGGCCGCGGCGGGTCGAACCGACGCGCACGCGACGGCAGCGGCCGCTGGGGCGCAGGCGCCTGCGGGCCGCCGATCGGGCCCGGTGTCGGATTGGGTCCCGGCGATCCCGGTGGGGTGGCATGGCGGGGCCGGTGCCCGGCGACCTGCCCGGTGCCCGGGAACGCCGATGGAGCACCGCGCCGGGCGTGTCGGGAGCCGCCACCTTCGGCGGCCCTGGCGGCCATCCGGCGCCGGATCTCCTCCTGCAGCCAGTCGGCCTGCTCACCGTTCATCGGTGCGGGCTCCTGGCCGTTCGCGGACCCGGGGTCGTCCCCGGGATCCGGGCTCACCGACGGCGGAGCGCCGTCGGTGAAAGTGCTCACCGCACGCCCTCGCTTGCGCTCGGTCGGCGCTTCGCGAAGCGCTGTGCCAATGGCTCGCTCGCAAGCTCGCTCGGCTGAACTCCCTCACAGGCAGGCGTCATCGCTGGCTCCACGCCTGCTTCGTGGCGCGCACGAGCCGGTCCTTCAGCTCGCGGGTGTGCCGGCGGCTGACCGGCAGCTCGGCACAGTCGGGCCCGTTGCCGACGCGCACCACGTACCCCGATCCCGACAGCCGCAGCTCGGTGACGAGCGGCAGTGCGACCAGGAACGAGCGGTGGATGCGGACGAAGCCGGCGTCGCGCCAGCGGTCCTCCAGCACCGACAGCGGGATGCGGACGAGGTGGCTGCCCTCGTGGGTGTGCAGCCGCGCATAGTCGCCCTGGGCCTCCACGTAGCGCACCGCGGAGCGCGGCACGAGCTTCGTGGTGCCGGCGAGCTCGACGGGGATGACCTCGTCCTCGTTGCCCTCTTCACGAGCGGGCTCAGCGGCCGCGGCCTTCTGCCGGTCGAGGATGCGGGTGATCGCCGCACCGAGCCGTTCCGCCCGCAGGGGCTTGAGCAGGTAGTCGGCCGCTCCGACCTCGTACGCGTCGACCGCCCGGTCGTCGTGTGCGGTGACGAACACCACATCGGGCGGGACCGCCATCGAGGAGAACACCCGAGCCAGCTCCAGGCCGTCGAGGCCCGGCATGCGGATGTCGAGGAAGACGACCTGGATGTCGGACCTGTCGGCGACCCGCACTCCGGTCATCGGATTGGCCAAGGCTCGGCTCGCCGCCTGACCGGCGGTCGCGGCCTCCCGAACGCCTTGGCGCCCGTTGAGTACCCGCAGCGCGTCGGTGGCGTTGGACGCCTTGAGCACGATTCCGACCCGAGGGTCCTCGCTGAGCAGGTAGGCCAGTTCTTCGAGAGCCGGTTCCTCGTCGTCCACTGCCAGGACGACCAGGCCGCCGGAACTGTCGTTGCTGTCCACGATCTCCTCATCCTGCGTTGCGATGACGCCCGGGAACAGCCCCGCGCGATCACCACCTGATCCGCCGCCGCGACCATGGTGACGGTCAATCCGTGTGAGTGCCAGACTCACACACCATTCGGATTCATCCGATCACGGTCTGCTACAGACCGTACCTTGCCCATGCGGCCCGGACCTCAACCGCCTGTGCGAGGCCCTCCAGCAGGTCGGCCCGCGTGTCGAGACGCGCGGCGGGGGCCCCGGCGATGCCGAGCCGGGCCAACAGCGGCTTGCGTTGATCGACTGGTACCAGGTCGGCATCGGGGTAGCGCTCCGTGAGCACCGCGCGGGCCGTCCCCACCCCGTCGGTGAGTCCGAGCGCCACGGCCTTCGCCCCGGTCCACACCTCACCGGTGAACAGGTCGGCGGATCCGGCCAGCCGGTCACCCCGACGGGTGATCACCCAATCGCGGAACATCTCGTGCAGCTGATCCTGCAGTCCGCGCAGCCAGTCGACGTCCTCCGGCTTCTCGGGCAGGAACGGATCGAGCCGCGACTTGGACGCCCCCGCCGTGTGCAGCCGCCGCGACACGCCGAACCGCTCGATCAGCCCGTCCAGCCCGAACCCGGAGCTGATCACCCCGATCGACCCGACGATCGACGTGGGATGGGCGTAGATCTCGTCGGCGGCGCACGCCAGCCAGTACCCGCCGGACGCGGCCACGTCCTCGCAGAACGCGAGGACGGGCACGTCCTTGTCGTCGGCGAGCTGGCGGATGCGGTCGGCGACCAGCGCGGACTGAGTGGGCGACCCGCCCGGTGAGTTGATCTGCAGGGCCACCGCCGCCAGCTTCTCCGGCGCGAACGCCCGCTCCAGCATCTTGTCCACGGCCTGCGCGTTGATCACCGACCGCGGCAGCGGACCGGACATCGCCGCGATCACGCCGTGCAGGCGCACCATCGAGACCACCGACTTGCCGCTGCGCTCGCCGAGCCGCCCGGGCAGGCGCTGGGAGATGGATTCGGGGATCCGCAACGCGTCCATGCCGTCACCGTACGCGTCGGTACAAGATCACGTCGAGATCACTGTTTCCGCCGCTGGGAGGGCGTAAACAGTGATCTCGGGGCGATCTACACGCGCACTCCGGCGCGGTACTTCGGGATGCGCAGGGTGATCTTCATGCCGGCACCGATCGCGGTGTCGACCACGAGTCCGAAGTCGTCGCCGAACGTCGAGCGCATCCGGTCGTCGACGTTGCCGAGGCCGACGTGCGCGCCGGACTGGTGCGCGTCCTCGAGGTCGTCGTGCAGGCGCGCGGGGTCCATGCCGATCCCGTCGTCCTCCACGATGATCACGCATTCCGCGCCGGCGTTCTCGGCGGTGATGGTGATCGTGCCGCCGTTGGGCTTGTTGGCCAGGCCGTGCCGCACGGCGTTCTCCACCAGCGGCTGCAGCGCCAGGAACGGCAGCACCACCGACAGCACCTCGGGCGCCACCTGCAGCTTGATGTTGAGCCGGTCGCCGAAGCGGGCCTTCTCCAACCGGATGTACCGATCGATGTTGTTGAGCTCCTCGGCCAGAGTGGTGTACTCCCCGGCGCTGCGGAACGAGTAGCGGGTGAAGTCGGCGAACTCGATGAGCAGCTCCCGGGCGCGCCCCGGATCGGTGCGGATGAACGACGCGATGGTGGTGAGCGCGTTGTAGACGAAGTGCGGGGAGATCTGTGCCCGCAGGGCACGCACCTCGGCCCGGTTGAGCCGCGCCCGCGACTCGTCCAGCTCGGCCAGCTCCAGCTGGCTCGACACGTACCGACCGACCTCGGCCGTGGCACGCATCAGCACCGGCCCGGCCGTCGACGTGGTGAGCGCGCCCAGGGTGCCGACGATCTTCCCGTCGGACTCCAGCGGCACGACGAAGATCCCGCGCACCTCGCAGTTGGGGTGGTCGCAGCGCAGGTTGCCGTGCGAGAGCACCTGCTGGCGGCCGGTGGAGATGACCATGTCGGCCAGCGACTGCACGTCGGGCTTGTGCTGGTCGGCCTCGCCGTCCCAGGCCAGCGAGTTGCCGGTCTTGTCGGTCATCGTCAGCGCGCACGTGTCGAGCAGAGTGCGCAGGTACGGCAGGGCGAACGCCGCCGACTGCGGGGACAGGCCGTCACGCAGCGCCGGCGCGGCCAGCGCCACCGTGTGCAGCGTGCCGAAGGTGGCCTTCTCCAGCGGCGTGGCGAACTTGTTGCGCCGGTTGCGGATGACCAGCACCACGGTCGCGAGGACGAACAGGCCCAGCAGCGCGACGGGCAGCGCCGTCTCCGGCGAGGCGAACATCGTCGGGTCCATCACCTGTCCCCCGCCTACCTGACCAGCCGCGACAGCCGCCGGTCGGCAAGGGGCTTGCCTCCGGTCTGGCAGCCGGGACAGTACTGGAACGACTTGTTGGCGAAGGAGACCTCCCGCACAGTCTCGCCGCACACCGGGCACGGCAGGCCGGTGCGGGCGTGCACGCGCAGCCCGGAGCGCTTCTCGCCCTTCAGCTCGGCGGCCTTCTGCCCCACCGATCGCTCGACGGCGTCGGTGAGCACCGACCGCAGCGCCGCATACAGCGCGTCGACCTGATCGGCCGTGAGCCGGCCGGCCGTGGCGTACGGCGAGAGCTTCGCGGTGTGCAGGATCTCGTCGCTGTAGGCGTTGCCCACCCCGGACAGCACGGTCTGGTCGACCAGCAGCGTCTTGAGCCGCTCGCCGCGCCCGGCGAGCAGCGCCGCGAACTCGTCGCGGGTGACCTCGAGGGCGTCGGGCCCGAGCCGGGCGATGCCGGGCACGTCCTGCGGATCGCGCACGAGGTAGACCGCCAACCTCTTCTGCGTGCCGGCCTCGGTGAGATCGAACCCCGGCCCGCCCACCTCGTCGAGGTGCACCCGCAGCTCCAGCGGCCCGCGGCCCGGCTTCGGCGGGGTGGTGCCGGCGGTGTCGTGCCAGCGCAGCCAGCCCGCGCGCGACAGGTGCGTGATCAGGTGCAGCCCGTCGTCCGGCCGGTCCTGGAACTCGACGGACAGGAATTTCCCGTAGCGCGCCGAACCCGTCACCACGCGCCCGACCAGCTGCTGGACGGGCGGATCGAACGTCTTGATCGCACTCATCGACGCCACGTCGACCCGCGCGACCGGCCGGTAGAGGGCGTGCTCGCGCAGGTACTCCGCCAGCGCGGTGACCTCGGGCAGCTCGGGCATCAGCTGATCGGCTGCAGGGGGCTGTCGGCGTGCCCCGGGGTGCCCTGGGTGCGCAGCCTGCGCACGACGATCCGCAGCTCCTCGCTGGCCCGGCTGCCGCCGCGCACCAGCCCCGTCCAGCGCTCGGCCGGCAGGTCGTAGCTGCCCTCGGTCTCGGCGACGATCGTCCAGGGCCGGCGCAACCACCAGCGGATCGGGAAGAACAGCAGGATCGCGATGGCGATGACCCAGATGTACCACGGCACGTGCACCTCGCGCGGGTACCAGATGAGCACGATCAGCCAGAACACGAACAGCGCCGACAGGACCATCACGGCTGCGCCGCGACCGCCGTCGACGTCGTGTTCGAAGTCGTCACCGGTGGCCGGGAGCGACCACTCGATGTTGCGGCGCACCGACCACTCCCGTGAGTCGACACCGATGACCGTCTTCGCACCCATCTCGTCCGCCGTTCCCCTCCACCGATGTCGGAGGCCGACACCCGTCCCGACCCCAGTTTCCCACAGTCGGGCCCCATGGCGACGGTGTCGACGGCTGTGGAAAAACCGCGTGTCACAGGCCGAAGTCCAGCGTCGGGGTGAGCACCCCCTCCAGCGCCAGCAGCCACTCCTTGGTCGCGCGCCCGCCACCGAATCCGCCGAGCCCGTCGGCGGCGAGCACGCGGTGGCACGGCACGACGACCGGGATCGGGTTGGACCCCATGATGGTGCCGACCCCGCGCGGGCTGTCGAGCCGGCCGCGCACGGCGAGCTCGCCGTAGGTGACCACCGCGCCGAAGCGGACCGTGTCGTACAGCGCCTGCAGCACGCGGCGCTGGGCGCCGGCGTGGGTGAGCCGCCAGTCGAGCGGCATGTCGAACGTCCGGCGCTCGTCGGCCAGGTATTCCGTGAGCTGGGCGACGGCAACCGCGCTGCGCCCGGTGCCCGGCCGGTCCTCGACGACGGCCAGATCGAGCCGCTCGGCCGCGCGGCGTGCGCGGGCGGGCTCGTCCCCGAAGGCGACCAGCGCCAGCCCCTCGTCGGTGACGCCGACGGTCAGAGCGTCGATCGGAGCGGGCGCCGACAGGACGGCAACGGACAGTTCCACGTGCACATCGTCCCACGTGGACGGGCTCGTCGATGGCGGAAATCGGACGTCCACCGGCAGCTCGCGCACACCGTGGTGTGCTCACGCACACGGTCGACCATGTGCGTGGGCACACGAGGGTGTGCGTGAGCGATCAGGTGGGGAACAAGTCCGCCGTCAGGTGTCTCGTGATCCAGGCCGTCCAGTCGGCCGTTGCCCAGCCGTGCTCGCCCACCAGCAGGCCGTACGCCTCCTGCGAGAGCAGCGCCCCGACGATCTCCGTCGCGCGCTGGACAGTGATGTCGATGGTGAACCCGGCGCGATCGGCCAGCTCGTCGACCGCGGCGGTGTGCCACGCCCAGGCCTCCGCCCTCGCCTTGGCGAGCAGTGCGGCCGGTTCCGGATCCGCGGCAGCCGCGGCGAGCACGGCCGCGATCCGGTGCCGGCGCTCCAGCACGGCGGCGGTCGCGGCCACGTGCCGAGCCAGCGCCGTGGGCCCGTCCGGGGCGTCGACGAGCAGCTCGTGCCACCCGGTCGGCTGATCATCGCCGGTTGCTGCCCAGACGGCCTCCAGCACCGCGGCCTTGCTGCCGAAGGACAGATAGAGCGTCTGCACCGCGACCCCGGCCGCACCGGCGAGAACGGCCATCGTGGTGTCGAGGTAGCCACGCTCGACGAACAACGGAGTCGCCGCCGCCACGATCCGGGCCCGGGTGGCGGCGGCGCGCTCTGCCCTGGCGGTGCGGACGGCCGTGCGACCGGTCATCGAGCCTCCGTCAGTGGAGCGCCGTACTGGAACGCCATTACAGCATGGCGTTCCAGTACGGCGTTGAACTAGTTGATCACTTGCCGGGCGGGGCGAGCCGGTAGGTCGCCGGCGCCGAGTCGTCCGTGATGTAGATGGCGCCGTCTGGGCCCACCGTGGCCGCCACCGGGCGACCCCACCGCTTGCCGTCGGCGCCCTGGAAGCCGCCCACCAGCGTCTGCTGGCCCGCCATCTGCCCGTTCTGGTACTTGAAGAACGACACCTCGGGCGCGCGCGGGGGCTGGCGATTCCACGAGCCGTGGATGCCGACCAGCGCGCCGTCGCCGTACGGGGCCGGCAGGGTGGCGAAGTTCAGGCCCAGCGGCGCCGAGTGCGCGCCCATGGCCTGCTCGACCGGGGCCAGCTTCGTGCAGTCGAGCTTGCTGCCGTCGGGGTTGAGCTCCTGGTCGTTGACGTACTTCGGCTCGGAGTAGTCGTACGCGGTGCCGGCCACGCCGGGCTGCACGTCCGGGTCCGAGTTGCAGTACGGCCAGCCCAGGTCGCGACCCGGGGTGAGCTTCGCCAGCTGCTCGGCCGGGTGGTCGGCGACGTAGTCGTCGAGCACCTTGCCCAGCTGCGAACCCTGCTGCTCACCGAACCCGGTGTTGAACGGGTACTGGATGTTGTCGCGGTGGTTGACCGCCGTCCACACGCTGCCGTCCGGCGCCACCGCGAGACCGGTGCCGTTGCGCACACCGCGCGCGAACACCTCCGGGGCACCGCCGCCGGGCGGGACCCGGAAGATCGCGGCCCGCTCCGGGTTGGCCGTGCGGTCCTCCTCCGAGATGTTGCCGCTCGACCCGATCGAGTAGTAGATCGCGTGGTCCGGGCCGACGGCGACGCTCTTCAGCGCGTGCGCGTACTGGCCACCCAGCTCGGCGCTCTTCGCGTCGGGCAGGTTGTCGACGACGGTGCGCTGGTTCGTGGCCTTGCCGCCCGCGTAGTCGTAGGCGTTGATCCGCGAGCTCTCGGCGACGTAGAGCGTGTCCCCGTCGAACGCGAGCCCGTGCGGCTGGTCCAGCCCCTCGATCAGGGTGTCGGACTCGGCCGGGCCCGAACCGTTCGGGGTCAGGGCGTCGATGTGCCCTTCCTTCGGCCGCGACACCAGCATCTTCCCGTCCGGCGTCCAGGTCGCGAGGCGGGCGCTCTGGGTGCGCGAGAAGACCGACATCGACCAGCCCGGCGGGATCAGGACGGTGCGCTCGGCCTCGAACGCCCCTTCCTTCATCCCGTCGGGAACGACCAGCTTCACCGGCACCAGCGCGGCCGCCGAAGCCTCGGCCGTGACCGGCGGTTGGTTGCCCGGCGGCGGTGCAGCAGGAGGCGGGCTGCCGCCACAGGCGGCCAGCCCAGCCGCAGCTGCGGCCGTCAGTGCGACGATTCGTAGGGAGCGTCCACTCGAAAGGCGCATACCTCCATAGTCCCCCCGGCGTATCACACGCGGTACACCGACCCCGAATTCACGCTGATGGCGGTGTCATCTGATCGAGTGAACCCGCGACTGCTGGTCACCGCGCAGGCGTCACGGCAGCGGGTCGATCCGGACCGTGAGATACACCCGCACATTGGCGACGTTCCGCGCGACGGCGGGATTCGGCATGGTCAGGTCGACCCGGCGGCTCGCTCCGGCCCCCAGCTCGAACGAGGTACGGGTGATCTCCTTGCCGTCCCCGAGCAGCACCGCGAACCCCCGCGCCTCGTACGAGCCGGGATTGGTCAGGTCGTAGGCGACGGGGCACGTCGGCGTATCGCAGCTCGACTGGGATCCCAGCCGGTACTGCACCGCCGACGGTGCGTACAGCACCGAGTCGTAGTTCTTCGCCTCGGACGACCGGCCCTTGCCCGTGCGCACCTGCTGCAGGACCTCCGGAGCAGCGGGCACCACCCGAACCCCGGTGGGATCGGCGAACCCGGCGGGTACGACGGCCAGCAGGCGCGGCTCCCGACCGCTCGCGACGATCGCGCGATGCCCCGGCCACTCGACGACCCGCCCGTCCACGCCGTCGACGATCTGGTCGCCCGGCTCGGCGTAAGCCGGGGGCGGTCCACCCGTGCCGACCAGGCCGTCCGCCAGTACGCCGGCCGGCGACGGGAGCGCGGGGGCGAGCCACGAGGTCGGCGCGGCCGGTGAGCCCGCCGGCGGACGCAGCCAGATACCGGCGAGCCGGGCAGCCTTCGCCTGGCCGTCCGGCTCGGCCTCCCACCAGCCCCGATTGCCGTTGATCAGCTCGGTGTCGCCCGCCTTGACGAACTCGGCGCGACCGCCGTTCCCCCGGGTGAGGACACCGTAGATGTCACCGGACCGATCGGTGGAGAGCTCGATCGTGACGCGCCCGGCGCCCGGCTGCGGGAGCACCGCCCGGTGGGTGACGCCTTCCCAGGTGCGGACGTCGTCGGCGGCGACCCCGACCGCCTCCGCCGTGCTCGGCGGCCACAGCACGAAGGCCGTGCCTGCGCCGCCAAGCACGAGCAACGTGCCGAGGGCGATCGCGATCCACCGGCCGTAGCGGCGGCGGCGCGGACGCTCGGGTTCGAACGGCGGTGGACCACCCTGCCACGGCCCCGGCCCAAGCGGCACCGGTTGGTACGGCGGCTGGTGCATCGGCGGCGGCTGCATCGGCGGCGGCTGCATCGGCGGCGGCTGCATCGGCGGCGGCTGCATCGGCGGCGTCGGAACCCGCCCGTCCCCCGACCACGTCGGTCGGTCACCTCCGCCTGGTCCCGCCCACTGACCCTCGTTCATCGCGCCTCCCCGCCATCGCCCGATGCCGGAAGCATGCGGCGACGGCCGCGGGAGGGCTCCCGCGCGCGAGGGTCAGAACGTGGCGATCGGGTTGACCGGGCTGCCGGACGTGCCGGCGAAGCGGATCGGCGCAACGGCGAGCTGGAAGTCCCACTGGCCGAGCTCGACAGCCGTCGCCGTGCACGCCTCGAGGTCGCAGTTGTCGAGGAGCCACAGACCCATCGCGACGAGGCTCACCGCGTGGACCGGCATCAATACGGCGTCGTACCCCGACGGCTGGACGTCCTGCGGGGTGTCGGCGCCGATCAGCGCGACCCCGCGTTCGTGCAGCCACGGCAGGCAGGACGCGTGCCAGCCGGCCTGCTCGATGCCCCCCGCCGCGCCGCCCTCGTGCCGGGCGCGGCCACCGCCCGTCCGCAGGAGCACCGCATCGCCGGGCCGCACCCGAACACCCTGACGGCGTTCGGCCTCCTCGAGATCCTCGGGGAACACCCCCTGCCCCGGTTCCAGCCACGGCACGTCGCGGACACTCGCGACGTCCAGCAGGACCCCACGCGTGACGATCCCGTTCGCCGCCGCCGTGACGGCTGCCCACGCCGATCCGGTTGCGGCGTCGACCTCCGAATGCGACCGGCCGTTGTACATCCTGCCGTCCCAGAAGATGTGGCAGGGCGAGTCGACGTGGGTGATCGTGTTGCCGTGGTAGGCGATGCCGAGCCGCTCGTTCGAGAAGCCCCAGCGCCGATCGGCGTGGAAGAGGGCCGGCAAGTGCTCGGCGCCCGGCATCTCGGCGGCGCACGGGCACGTCGTCGTCGCCCGCTCCATCTCCCCCGGAACGTCGATCTCCCACGCGCACGACACGCTCCGGCCGTGGCGCACCGCCCGCGCGGCCGCCAGCCGGACGTCGTCGGTGATGTGGTTCAGCGTGCCGAGCTCGTCGTCGTCGCCCCACCGCCCCCAGTTCGACAGTGTGTCGAAGTAGCCGAGCACGTCGTCCTGGGTGGGCAACTGCCGTCCTGCCGTCATCCCCGCATCCCACCAGAGACCAGCGGGACTTCGAGAGACGGTGGGGTACCCGATCCGCCGGGTCGAAGGCCGACGCCTAGTCGTACGTGCGGGGCCAGGAGCCGGTCCAGATCTGCATCGGCGGAGTCGCGTCGCCGGTCAGCCCGTGGTTCGCGGCCGGGTCGCACTGGAGCTGCTGCTCGCCGCAGACGACGCAGCGTGCGACGTCGCAGCCCTCCTGGTGCCGCGTGCCTGGCCGGACACCGCAATCAGGGCATGTCGCTGCGGCGCGCTGCTTGATGTTCCCGTTCATCGGGCACTCCCCTCGGGTGCTGGCCCCTGGATGCGGCCACTGTCCCGGGTCCCCCCGACGATTCTCGGCACGTGGCTCGGAAGCGGTGCTGAGGCGTGGATGGCGGCGCCACCACCGGCCGCGGCGCCACTGCGGACGAGATCGCCGGCTTCGTCACCTTCAGAGAGGACATGTCGGCTCAGAAGAGATCGGGCGTCGTCGGCGTCACGTCGTCGAGGAACGCGTTCACCATCGGCACCAGTACCGCCGACTCCCCGAAGATGCCGACGTGCGTCGTCGGCAGGATCACCAGGCGCGCGGTCGGAACCGCTCCCCACGACGTCGCCGCGTCCGCATCGTCGCCGCCGCGCAGCTTGAACAGCGCCAGCGTGTGCTCCGGCTTCACGTCATCCGCGTCACCGGCGATGACCATCGTCTTCGCAGAGATCGACCGCATCTCCGCGTCGTCGATGTTCTGGTCAGCGCTGCCGAAGGCCCGCATCTTGGCGAGGTAAGCCGCGAACGCCGTGGCGTCGGGCGTGTGCGCCAGGAACGCCCGCTCGACGGACGTACCGGCCCACGGCGAGGTGCCTCCGGCATCCTCGGAGCCCTCCACCACCCACGGGTACCAGCCGTCCCTGCGATGAGCGGCCGACAGCGTGACCAGCTTGCCGACCAGGGTCGGGTGCCTGAGCGCGAGCTGCAGCGCGACACCGCCGCCCTGCGAGTAGCCCAGCACGTCCGCACGCTCGACCGACAACGCGCGCAGCAACGCCGCGGCATCGTCGGCGAACTGCGGGTAGGACAGCTCGCGCGACGTGTCCGGCGTGCGGCCGTGCCCCTGCTGATCGAAGACGATCACGGTGCGCGTGCCCGCGAAAGCCGACACCCACGGCTCCATCGAGCCGGTGGACATGTACGCGCCGGGGATGAGCAGCAACGGAGCCGTTCCCGACGGGCCGAGCTCGCCGTACACCTCGTGATAGAGGCTGAGACCGTTGATCGGCAGGTGACCGCTGCGCGAAGGCTTCTGCCTCGACCCCGTCACACGGCCACCCGGTGGCCGGCCCGGCGAAGCACGCCTACGGCTTCCTCGAGCCGGCCGGCCGGGACGAGTACGAGGTCTCCGTCGTAGCTCGCGGCGGTCCAGACCGGGAGCCCGCCGGCGGCGAGCGGCGCGACGATGGCGCTGAGCATCCCCGTCGCTTCCGGGTCGTGCGCGTCATCGCCGTTCCACAGCGCCGCCCAGCCGTCCTCGGCCGTGTCGTCGCGCCGCATCGCCGCGCCTCCGTCCGGCCCGAGCACGAGCGCGAGCAGACCCGGGTCGAGGGCGACCTCGCGGACGTCGGACACGCGCTCGAGAGCGAAGCGGCCCTCCAGCACGCGGAGGTTCTGAGTTCGGGGGGTCGGCATCGAGCTCATGCGCCGTTCGGACGGCGTACGCGGTGATCCACGTCAGGATCCAAGCACGACCGCGAGAGAAGGGAACCCGGCCGAGCCGAGCCGCGGTCAGCCGCTGCTGGTGGGGTACGGAATGCCGGTCGTGCTGTGGCAGCGGTAGCCGTTGGGCACCTTCGCCAGGTACTGCTGGTGGTAGTCCTCGGCGTAGAAGAACGGGCCGAGCGGCGCGATCTCCGTGGTGATGGGGTCGAAGCCGCGGGCCGCGAGGACGTCGCCGTAGACCTTGGCGCTGGCCTCCGCCTGCTCGCGCTGCTCCTCCGACGTCCAGTAGAGCGCCGAGCGGTACTGGCTGCCGAGGTCGTTGCCCTGGCGCATGCCCTGCGTGGGGTCGTGGGACTCCCAGAACACGGCGAGGATCTGCTGGAAGCTCACCTGGGCCGGATCGAAGACCACGAGGACGGCCTCGGTGTGGCCGGTGCGGCCGGTGCAGGTCTCCTCGTAGGTCGGGTTCTCGGTGAACCCGCCCGCGTACCCGGCCGCGGTGGTGTAGACACCGGGGAGCTTCCAGTACAGCTCCTCGGCACCCCAGAAGCAGCCCATGCCGAGCACGACGCTCTGCAGGCCGTCGGGGAAGGGCGGCTGCAGCGGGTGGCCGTTGACGAAATGCGCGGGCGGTACCGGGATCGGGGTCGACCGGCCCGGCAACGCCTGCTCAGCGGCGACCATCTTCGAGGAACGTCCGAACAGACCCATGAATCCAGATTACGCCGGATCCACGCGGAATCCGGCCC
>Ga0307513_10004332_pt1 | contig 18959 bp, 14 predicted proteins | sample 15_EM_MG_FD_202174 | JGI IMG/M metagenome (GOLD analysis project Ga0307513, IMG submission 202174) | Populus trichocarpa ectomycorrhiza microbial communities from riparian zone in the Pacific Northwest, United States - 15_EM | ecosystem: Host-associated > Plants > Roots > Unclassified | place...
ATTAATGAAAGAAGGAGCGACGATACTGCATAAATGAAAGAAGAAGAACAACGATACTAAAAGATGAACGGCAATAGAAGAGCGAAGATAGGGCGCTTGATGAAAGTCACGTGATGCGATCTCAACAGAGGCGAAGGCCGTCGTACAGGCGTACAGATATGTAGGACCACATACAGTGACAATTGGCAATAGCGTGATCATTTCCCCCAAGTTCTGGATGAGACTCTGCTCGTCGGGGGTGTAAGACGGACGGTCTTTTTACTAACTTTTTACTGAACCAGATATCAGGTATGTAAAAAATCAAGGGTCCTCCGGGATCTGAATGCCGGACGTGGACCTATTATCGATATATCATCATATTATAACCAAAGCACCTAGATTTCCAAGAAACCTATTTATACAAACTGAAATACGGGTGAAGTAAGTTGGATCAGCACGAATTGGCACCTGCACTAGTCACAGCCACAAGGTCACGCCTTTCCTGCACCTGTCCGCCAGGCGCCTTCCACTGGAGTTCCTGATTCCATCTTGCCGAACTGGCTCATATTGTGAATAATTTGGTTACATGTTCATTGACGAGAGCACTCAATATACACCATTTACAAGGCTACAAATTGTACAATAAACCACTGCTCCTCTACGCTGTATGCTAGTATCTACTGGCTTACACCGCTGCTCCATACCACTGTTAATGCTTTTGAGCAGAGTGGTTGAGTGCTCTGCGACGCTGTGTGCGATTGCCTTCGAGCAGGGTGAATGGACTGCTCTGCTACGCCTTCCGCTGATACCTTAAGCACATCCTGGCCACTTTTGACAATGGTCAAATCAAGACCTCACTCGACAAATTCCAGGAGGATCGATATGCATCCCCAGGGACCGCCTAAATTGTGAGGAAAATATTCGAGGGGTAGATTCCTATGGGAAGGGAAAATTGAACCCGAACTGCAAAGATTGAAGATGAGGGTCCAGGAGGAGAGATGCTCGGAGGCACAAAGCAAGTGGAGGAGTTTTTTTCCGTGGAGGTATAGGGGGGACCAGAACTACAGTTACGGGACCTTGAGGGATGATAAGTGATGAAGGAGGTTGTGAACCTCAAAGAGGAGATCGTCAGAAGAGCTTGATGCATCCATCGATGCCGATTTCATTCAATGAAGCAACAGTGACAAATTCCATAATATGTCAAGCGATATCTTGTAAGTGTGAGATACGTTGGGTTAGTCTTGTATACCATGCAAAATTCCGGTATATCGGAGGGGTTAACGGGTTAGGCCGGCTCCGAGTCGAACCAATGGGGCCGCAGAGGACAAGCTTTTAGAGTATATTCACTTGCGAGGAACCGTAAAAACGGCGTAAATGACGCGGAAAGCCGGTTACAACCAGGGACATGAATGTTATCCGTCTTCTAGCAGTAAAGATTCATTCACATGCTATTGATTTGGGCCAACAAATCTATCCGGCATTCAGTTATGCGTCATAGAATGCTCCTTGTATTTGTGAAGCAAATCAATTTCACCATCTCCCACAATGCTCAAGTCAAATCCTTTATGGACCAATTCCAGCAGGTTCGCGGCTCTGTAAATATCATGTAAAAACGGGAACCGAATGTCGATATTCACCCTCAGGGATTGCCAATGACCTGGGGCGAATATTCGAGGTAGATCTTCGAATGGAAAGGAGTATCTGCAGACAAATTCCAAGGTTTGGAGGCAGGGAAGGAATAGTGGAGATTGGGCAGAGGCGCATATCAAGTTAAGGAGTATGTCGGGTGGATCAAGTGCACCTGAGACAAAGCGCAGTTCCAGGAACTCGAGGGATGATAAGCGATAAAGCAATGCAGTAATGTGATGGTAGGGGACCACGTCTACGCTGACCTTGAATATTTTCAGACAGGAGGATAAGCATCCAATGAATGACATCACATTGCCCAGGGAACAAGGGGATTTGTCGTGAATCCATTGCTGCAAGGAGGATAAACACAGCGAATCAAGAATTCCAGCAACCACAGTGCCCTCGCCTATTCTCAATAGTTCTAGTGAGTGGAGGCGAGGATGAACGACCCTTGTGTTAGGAATGAGGAAGACGGAGGAGGAGGTACGAATTTCTTCCAGCGTAAAGGTCTCTAAAAGAGGAGCTCATCGGATAAGCTCAATACATTCATCAAGACCTATATTTTGAACGAAAGATGCAGTGAGATTGTTCCATATTATGTCGACGTATGGTAAGCCAATCGCCAGAAGTGTAAGATCTGTCGGGCTAGCGTAGCTTTTCATGCGGAACGTTGAATATTCGGAAGGGTGGGACCGAGAGAAAGTCGGAGGGTGGCGGAGGCCGAGTCGACGGAGAATAGTTTCCTGCGATGATCCACAAAGAGGATGTAAATGATGTGCTGGGAAGTCGAATTCCATGTCCTGCCACCCCGCTGAGTGTTTGTTCAAAATATTTATCACCCCATCCCAATATGTGTCGCCTACACCAACCCGTCGGCAATGATCATCTAATCTGATGGTCAAGGGAACAGAGGCAGAGCGTTCCAACCATTCCGTGACAAGTTGAGGCAGACGCTTGTCATTTTCAGATTCCACGGGCCCGTCTTTACAAAGTTGAATGCGGAGCGAGGTCCAAAACCCTGATGTTGCCCAGGCCAGCTGCCGCCATTTCTGGCACACCGCACCGAGATATAATGGATTATTCCTACCATACTTGTCGAAGCACGCACTGAGTGGGGCATACTGAGCGAAAATATGAGAGGCAATTTCCGGCGGGAATTTGTGGATGAGCTGATCATGATTCTCGTTCAAGACCGTACGAAGAGCGCGGCGGCTGATATTTATCTTCTTGATTTCGAGTTCCAGTTCATGTGTCTCTCTTTCGAGTTTGATATACTCAGTACAAGCGGCGCAGGGCTTGCCATCCCACGCGATGCATCGTCCAGGTCGTAGAATCTTCATGTTGGATCCCGATCACGCTGTGAATGAAACCTGAACACTCCAGCTTTCCGCTTATGATAAAAAAATACTCTGCGTATGGTAATATTTTCAACGGGTTTAAAAAATGCAAACAAGAGATGCAAAGAGAAAGGAAAGACTCGAACAGCCTCTCAGACTCATCCGAGACTCATCGGCCGGAGCCCCCCGACCTATACGTCGTACAATTTGCGTATTACACCCCAAGAATCCATTATGAGTATGTATAATTTCCAACGATGCTTGAACCTAAAGGACATCGTGGGGCCTAGATTAGATTAGACAGGATCGGTGGCTGTACATGAAGCTGCCTTCAAGGCGGCGAGTGCTTTCTCGAATACCAAGTATGACTCTACGCCGTCTTACCTGTTATTGAAGTCGCTCCGCTGCCGATGGCCAGCGACCCAGCTGCCATCCCCAAAAGTAATATCATAAATCGCTTGAATTATACAAAGCGATGTAGAGTTACCAGTACAGTACATGAGCAGTCCACCCAAGATGATGAAAAGTGCAAGTGATATCGGTTCTATATCGAAGACAGGACGGGAAGGAGGCGCAGAATATTAAAAAGAAAGAGGTAGATCTGGAACCAGCGATGGTGACGTGATGGGATCGAGTACAAGAGAAGCAAGTGATCGACGAGGCGGTGGGTGGATCAGAAATGTGGCGTTGCATCTGCCACACGACATCGACAAATGGTGGGTGAACAAAAAATTATTCATCATTGTGCGAGTCCCATTTAAGAACGTTCGCCGCGGAGCCGCCTGGCAAGGGCAAGATCCTTGGGTTGGATGGTGACACCTGCACGACGAAGAAAGTCAGCGACGGATGAAATAGGGTTGAGAGGACGCACGTTTGGCGTGAATGGCAGCCAAGTTAGTGTCCTCGAACAAGGACACGAGGTAAGCCTCTGCAGCTTCCTGGAGCGCCATGACAGCGGATGACTGGAAGCGGAGATCGGTCTGACAAATAAAGTGTCAGAATGAGTCATTATGAGTGGCATTAAGTCAACCTTGAAGTCCTGGGCAATCTCACGAACAAGCCTCTGGAAAGGGAGCTTGCGGATGAGGAGCTCAGTCGACTTTTGGTACCTCCTGATCTCACGGAGGGCGACGGTACCGGGGCGGAATCTGTGGGGCTTCTTGACACCTCCAGTGGCGGTCTGAAAGACATGAAAAGAACGAAGAAGATGAGTCCGAGGTTGCCGGCGGTGATGGCGACGACGAAGACCAACACACCTGAGCGGTCTTCCTGGCGGCCTTGGTTGCGAGCTGCTTGCGTGGAGCTTTGCCTGGAGGAAAAATAACAAGTTTAGAGCACTTAGCAAAAGTGGCATGAATGAAAACCCGAACCTCCGGTGGATTTGCGGGCGGTTTGCTACGAAAACGATGACCAGAGCAGCAAGAGCAACGACGACGGGAATGAGCAACTATGCCGGAATATGAAGGAGGAACGGGATTTGTACCTTGGTACGAGCCATATGAGGGCGATTTGACGAAGATTTGTTGAAGTTGTTGAAGTTGTGGTGGAGTAAGGAAGTGGCGGAGGGGAGGAAAGAAAGAATCTTCGACCCCCTTTTGTCTCCCAAACAAAACGTTTCAAGCTCTCACGGTTTGGAAGGCGCACGAGCCACCGGATTCTGAACGAATTTCAGCTTGGAGGATTGACCAAATATTCATTTCTTTTTTTATCTCCTGTTCATCTGCTCCGTTTGTCCCAGATCTTGTTCCATTGCTCCCACATTATCGATGCGCGTATGTTGATTCTTGTTTGAAGCAAATCCGAGCACTGGAAGTTGGTGAGTGGTTGCGGTTGGAAGATGGAGGATAGTTGTACCCTTTGTGCAATACATTACACAACATGTCCAAACACTTGAACAATTGAATAATTCAAACAAAAGTTACAAAACATGTATCCTTTGTGAGTTTTAAATCGACCTCCACATGTAGGCGAAATTGCAACCCTGCCGATATCTTTATTGATTCGTTTGCTTCGCAGCTGGCTGAAGCCCCATGGACTCCAATTATATCCAAGCCATGCTACAGTACATGTGAATATGCCAGGTCATCCAATCATTCGAGCGACAGCGCATCTAGAGCTTCAACCCGGCTCTGTTTTGAATGCTATCTGCTTGGGACTGCTTGGGACTGTTGCCTGTTGCGGCGGATTCTGTATGTCACTCTAACGCGCTCTAATATAAGACGTTGAACAAATTTATGTTTCCCTAAAAATTTGGGGCCGCGCTGGGTTTCGTGGGCGGTAGTGGGCGTAAAACTTGGGTCTATCTCAATCCTCCTTCCAAAGGATAGCCCATGGGAACAGAAAAAAACCGGATTCTTCAATTAATGTTTTTTATACCGACGGCTTCCTCGCTTTCCAACCTCCAACAAAACCCGCGCTTTTATTCGACAATTCTGTGCGGGATGTTGGCTCGTTCGCCCTCATTCACTTGCGTGTCTATAAATTCATTTTTACTCATAGGTTACTTATCCTGACTTCAGACGCCTCCAACACGGCCAATAATTCTGGACCCAAATGCTCCCTGAGGACCAATATTGATCAATGTTGCGTAATTTAGTAGGACATAGTGATTATGAGTAATTCCTTGGTTCTTCCTCGCATTGATAGATGCAGCATTGGGGTCATTTCGTCCATTGAATTTGATTCGGCTATTTTCATTTGATCACCGCTGAATTTGGAATCACTGGTTGCCTGGCATCGGTTTAGGAATGAGGATTAGGATCTGGAACAAAAAGGTCACCGTTGGGATTAAGCAGCCGCATATGCTGCGGTGTCCACGGATTTAATTAGCGACAACCGTTGCTTGTTTTCCAGATAGATTCGTACCTTTGAACGAAAAATTGTTCGAGGAATAAGTTTCTTCGCCGTCCTAGTTTCAATTGGATGTCAAGAACAAATCGAATCAGTTCTCCAGAGTCGTGATGCGCGATACCGTGCTGCCATCTCGTGACGGCGCGTCAAATTCAAATTGTATTGAATGTTCAAACCACCATCACGCATCGCGAAATCATCACACTTCAACTAGGACAATGCGGAAATCAAGGTGAGACTATATCACTGAAAGGTACTTTTATTTATACCATGTACATGAAGTGGGCTCCGTATTCTGGCAATGATTATGCGCCGCAGAGCATGGCATCAGTCAACAAGGAATTCTCGAGGAGTGGGTCCTCAGTACTCAATATCACCCCTAGCAGTTATGTGTTGTCTACAGAAGAGCACGTCCAATTGTATGGTCTTTACTTCGGACTTTGCCCAGAAGAAAAATGAATGAAACATTCATTTTTTTTGAAACCTAACGCTCTTAACGCTCCTATCGATTCGAACCAGCTTTTTAAGCATCATGAAACTGTTTCACTCCTGCAGAATTATAAAATTTTTCAACCCTTTCCCACAGCGACCATCGGGACATGGTTCTCCGACCTGAGCGATGTGTCGTTTGGGATGGCCACCCTTGCTCTGAATGCACCAAAGACATTGAACTCGAGAAAGAGATAAAAAAACTCGAACACTTTATTGAGAAGATCCACATCGAACGTCGTGCACTTTATACAGTTATGAACGAGAATCATGATCACCTCAGCCGCGAACTCCCGCCTGAAATTGTCTCCCAAATATTCATTCAATATTCCCCGACCAACGCGTTCTTCGACAAATGTGTGACTACAAGAAGTCACCCGTTATATCTTGGAGCTGTATGCCAGAAATGGCGACAGTTGGCCTGGGCGACACCCGAGCTTTGGACCTCGCTCCACATCGAATTGCGTTTGAATAGAAACCACGAAGCTCTACCTCGACTTGTCAACGAATGGCTGGAACGATCGGGTACTCTCCCCTTGACTATCGAATTCGTTGCGGGTTCAGGCCGGATTCCTGGAGATGAGGTATACCCCGAGGTAATAAATATTTTGAACGACCACTCAGCACGGTGGCGTGACGTGCATTTCAGGCTCCCACCGCCCCATTTAAATCGTCTTTGTGGTTCCTTCCCAGGAAACATACTCCGAAGACTCGTGCTCTCCGGGCCCACTCATTCATATTGGGACCTGCCTGACGCCTCCGATTTAACATCCAGCATGAAATCCAAGCCCTGCCCAACGCACCTCACACTTAGAGCGTTTAGCATCATTTCCGTTGACGTGTTCTGGAATTTTATCACCGTTGCATCATTGAACATGATAGGCGCCGATGAATGCACCGAGTTCCTAAGACGATGCCCTCTATTGGAATCGCTTGTGTTGAGTAGAATCAATCTCTCTTCCGGCGCATTCCCCTGTTCCAAAACGAGGATCCATTGCCTTCACCTTCGCTCATTCGAACTATCAAAAATCTTTCACGAACTTATGGTTACTGAAATCCTTAATTCGATGTGTCTACCTGCTTTGGAGCGATGGACTCAGTGGTATACCCCTTTTGTCTTGGACAGCATGATATCACTGGCAAGATGTTCGTCCTTCTGCTTAAAAGAGTTCAAGATAAGTGGAGGAGCCGATGCCTACGAGAATGTTCACAACTTGCTTCATCACCTTTCGTCCCTCGAGGTCCTGCAGCTAGAGTTCTGGGTCTTCCATCAATGTCGACCTCCTGGACGAGGGAATGAACTTCTCCGTTTGCTTTGTGCCCCTCGGGTCGGTATGGGCAAGTCTTCACTATTCCTCCCTTATCTTCAATAATTGGAATTCAGCTCAAATTTACCTCACTTATGGCAATCTGTACCTCAAATATTCGCCTCACCACATAGGCGGTCCCTGAGAATAAAGGTGGACTATGGATGCCATGAGAAGGACTGTAAAAATATACCGTACGAAGCTGCTGAACGATTCGTGGAAATGATCGAGGAAGGAAATGACTTGACCATTTTCCGAAATGGCGAGGATGTACTTGACGAGTTAAAGAAGACACTGTGGCGCCCATAGATGTCAGTTTCTTCCGATAATCATAGAGTTTGCCTTGGTACGTTATAAAAGCCATCCATAATTTTGACACTTTATACACAGCAAGACATATCGAGCAAGTGGTGGGATTCAAGAGAGGGAATGGACAATCAGTTATGCGTAGATTCGTAGTATCGTTGATTGGTTATTGTGTTTCACACCTCCTTAGATTACGCCCTCAGTCTTTCGAATCCCTGACATGGAAAAAGCTTGATACACAGCGTGGGGTTAAATGTGCCAAAATGTATCTCACGGAATCGATGAAACCCGACTGTCATATAACCGAAATATCCACTTCAACCCAACACAGTCGAATAGAATTCGACATATTAGGGTGAATTAAGGTTTGTCAGTTATTTATGAAAAGACAGACGCGAGAATGACCGACCCGTGTCCGGGGTTGCGGGCCAATTTCAGGTGTCGAGGAATCTCGTACTTGAATAGGACGAATCTGTAGCGCGAATAAACGCCGCAGGTTCAATACGTTCCTCAGTATGCAAGCTTCGTAAATTACCCGACTTAATCGCCAACATCAAGAGGATAAACCGGTTTACTGACCTCCAACCAGACAAGAAAATGGAAAGAAGATCGACGAGTGCCCGCCATCTACTCATACCCGTTCCAACAATTTCCCCCGTCCCCATTCCCGTCTGTAGTCAAACCTCAAAGCTCGGGCGACCGACCAGCATGCTTGTATGCGCGCGGATGGTGTGCTCATTGCCAAAGTAGAATGCCGAGGCGGTGGTCAGACAAATATCCACTGCGAAATATGGTAAGCAACTCGAAGTTGTCATGGTCATTAACATCAACACCACCTTTAGCAGAAAGCGACTCGCTGCTGTTTGTTAGACGACATGCAGGGTGCCCAGAAAGACGACATGCAGCATGCCCAGAACGCCAGTGACTAGAGACTGTTTCGTGGGTCCGAAATCGGGGTTGATTTGGGCAGGTTCGTCTTCGTGTGTAAGTGAGTGAATTGCGGCTGTAGGTTGCAAGAGGCCTCGTAGCCAAGGGCGTTCTCCGGCTCCGAGCCCGAGTTTTATGGGTTGCTGGTGGCGTTGACCACACCGGGAGTGGGTTTGCGTTCCCTCACCAACGCACGGAGGGGGTTCTCCCACAGAGCGACGGCAGACACGCTCGCCTACTCTTTCTAGCATCTATATAAAGAAAGAGACACCGTCGATCGCATGGTCGATGCAGAAAGAAAAATAGGGAACGAACGCTAGAATAAATAATCTAATCATTGTCTTGTCCTCATGCTCTCTCCCATTCCCATTCACTCCATCCAACAACGCCACGACTCTGAGAAATCTGATAGATCTGATCACTTATCATGGAGAACCTCTGGGTGTTCGCAGGTGGGAACAAACCTTGGCACTGTCCACCCTGTCGATGCTGCTGCACCGACACCTGCTCCACACCATCAGCGTCCAACGCAACCTCCGAGATGATCAATACCCCATCTTCTCGAACACAGAGAAAGAGTCCTCATCCGGTTTCGCCTCATGAGAGCCAGCAAATACAACCGACATCCGGCATCCGCCCGTAAGTCCCCTTGCGATCCATCGAGTACCGAACCATAATCATCACACGTCCCCTCAAACTCTGCTTGAGGCAGGGATGGTGCGATAAGGATTCTGAAGGGTTGGATTGAGAACATGGAATGGAGGAGGATGAATAAGAGCAAGGTTATAAAGTGAGAAAAACATACGAGGACCCAACGATGGCGATGAAGATTGAGGACTGGTCCTGGGAACAGGTCGGAGAGTAAATGAAATAGAAGCCTCGAGCTTCTTGCGATGCACTCCTCGCTCGCCCGGAATCCACGTCAGCTCGGCATCGCCTTCAGTATCTACTACGTGCTTTTCATCTTTGATAGGCTGAACTAAGACAGCAGTGCCGGTGAATTAAGATGCTGAAGCCGAGTGGTGATAGTTCCCGGTTGGTGGTAGTGGAGGATCAGCACAGCAGTGACTCCTCGCCAATGATGATGAACCTACCATCAGGGTTTCATCGTTCGAGATGCAAAACGATGCCCTTGTGGATGCGAACATACATACACCATCGTCCACGGCTCCTCGTGCTCCGCATGGCAGAGCCCAATTTTCTGCCGCTGAAACTTGAACGCTCGGTCGAGCGAGGCTTGCCATTTCTAGTAGAGGAACTTCTCAAGTGCCAGTACGAACTGCAGACGATTCCAGAGCAAGGACAGAGTCACCATGATGAGCGAATGTCGAGAAAGAATCCGTAAAATTTAGGTCGTTCAACGTTGTAGGGTTGCGTATTTAAGTCGGAGGGGTACTAATAATTAAGTAATATACGTTCCAGATTTTCAGCCAATGTAAATTACAAAATCTGTACTGTAAATTACATATTTTAATCTGCACGTGCTATTATTTTTTTTCCCGACAGCGCTCCGAGGTCACCATGCAGCCCCGGCACTGGTTATGAACGCGAAACTACATTCATGACGACAACTCAAAGTCTGCAACCTCCTCTTCCTTGTCCTCGTTGGTTATGATGACGGGTATTAGGGGTAGGTATGAAACAGCCCCTTTGCCGCCTTAGGAGCCACAGGTCCGTCTGCCAATATTTCTTGATTAAATTCCTCATCATTACCCTCCGTTGGCAGGACATGGTTCGGGGAAACGATGGCCACTGGACTCCACTCGGATAGTGAACCATCATTTGCAATATTCCTCAACTCCTCCTCATCTTTGGATTCGTCGTAGTTGGGATCAAGTTTGGCGGCAGCATTTCCATTGTTAATTGGTCATAGTAGGCATTCAATATCAACAAAATATCGAAGAACTTAGCTCTATACTGTCAATATACACTTAAAGGCGACCGGCTGCGGTCATCTTATCTTATCTTGAAGTTACACATCAAAACAAATCATCTCATATATCGCAGCCAAAATTAAATACATTATATACATAGCCTCTCCTGGGCAGATGTATATAAGTAGTAATTTACTGTAAATTACCTGTGTAAATTACAGGTGGTATAAAAACCCCTACTTAAATACGCAACCCTACAACGTTGACGGCGTTGAAGATTCCTGGTGATAACGTGACGCGAACTGCGTGCGCGTGACCAGTGCTGATGGCGCGTATGTGCAAGAACTCGCTAAACTACACCGGGCCAATCGCAAGGCCTACCTACTCAGAGGGAGAGGGCTGGTACCTCCGCCGGTTCTCCCATTACAGGGTGCAGGCAGACGATTTGTACGAGAGGATAAAAGAGGTTCACGTACTTCGGTTTCGTTGTTGTTTTTCAAGAATACGTCGCTGTGGGAGTTGCAGAGGAGGTGTATTATGCTATTGGGGATGATTGAGATATAGGAGGAAACGAGGGGTGCGGGAGGCCGAAAAATTGAAGCCGACGAAGTGGAAGGTGGGGTTTTTTCGTGTTTCTTTGCGTTTCACCGTTTTATCGATGGGCTTATTTTGATCGAATTCCTCTCTCTTTCTCCCCTCCCGCGGCATTCTTGACAGTCCCAACAATCATCCGATGGTTAAACTAAACCAAATAATCTGTTATCTACACTCTCAGAGCACTTGCCGAACGTAAACTGTCACTGAGAACGAATGTGTGCCACTCTGCAAGGCGTTTTCGTGAATAAAGTGAGTAATTAGCCCTCTTAACTTTGATTTGCTTTCTTCTTTCGTGCCCAACTTACTTGGGCTTTTCTGCTTCCAGGAAAAGCTCGAAATTTCATACGAAATAGAGGAGTATAAGCGTAACCTGGATAAATCACCTGTTACCACGGGGAGCTTAATTTGGTGGAGAGCAGTACTATTGTAAGCGAGTCCTAGTTACTGAGGCTTTCGAGGCTCAATATTTAGACGCTCAGCCTACTTTCACAAGTTTTGCGAAGTTCCGCGGGGAAAGTGCGGATGTGAGCAAAGTGGGTCCGGGATCGGTTATAAATCGATGCTTTCAGTTGTTATGTGCTCTCTATCGAGGCCGTCCTGTCGTACTAATCCTACGGCCACCTATTACGCTGAAGGTTCTGTGCAACCGGCTCGTTTTGAAGGAGGTCAATTACACAAGTACGAAATACCCAAATACTGTAGACATGTATACGTCGGATGCTCGAAAATTATGAATAAAACTGGTGCGAAGAAATTAACAGTTTAGTACGCAAGGGAGTGGGCGTCATGAAAAAAAATTACTGGGTCCAGATATATAGCGTGCGTGAAAAGGACATCAGTCATGTAAACTGAAGCTAAATTAATCAAGACCATTTTGCGGGTCCAATGAAACCCGATTCAGGTAGAGGCTTTAATGGCGTGCCATTATAATCTGCTGTGTTCTTCCATACACTATCAAGAGGTGAAGTCAGATATTGAATTCCAATGCAAGGCTAGATGGAAACTCACGTATTCCCCCACCAATTGAACTCGACACCACCCATTTTCGGAAGCATTAATGTGAAGAATATTGCAATCATCGAGATTGCGGTGCCGGCTTCGAGAGAAGCTGCGAGGATATAATTGTATCGTATCCACCATCTAAACCGGGACCGGCGGATAGCATAGTTGAAAATGAAGCCGCAAAGTACCCAGGAAATGTAGTTGATCCCTGAGGACTGAGGTAGAAAAAGGAGAGTGGAGAAGAAGGCTGGGACATTGATGTATCGCCAGATGCCTAAAGGGAAGCGAAGAGCCAGGAGGTAGAAGGGTATGGGCGCGAGAAGACCAATGGGGAAAAACCAAAGGAGAGCAGAGTATCTGCAGGAGAAAGAGCAGGTTAGTATATTTTAGGGCGGTCAAAATTATGACTTACGGAGATCCTGGGTTGAAGAGGCGTCTAGGACCAACAGCTCCCCAGATGACAGATGCAGTAGAAAAAGTGGTGGATCCTGGGCATATGAAGCCTTGTGGCTGTCTGGGTGTGCAAATATCCTCAATATTGCTAAGCATCCACTCCTGGATAAAGGTGACCCAGATGGAACCAACAATGGTAGCAATGACTTGGATCGTGAACATCATGCGAGGAGGAATCTTCATGTAATGACCGAGCTTCAGGTCCCCAGCAAAGATGATGGCTTGAGCGCATGTGGTGGAGGTGATTGTCTTGAAGATAGTATTGGCAATGGGCTGTCCTGGAAGCAGGTAGCCACCAATAAGCTCATGAATCACCTGCAAGGTTACATATTGATTGGTGATGGCCTGAAGTATAGAAAGGGGAATGGCAAGAGCAGATGCCAAGAGGATACCAATAACAGAAGCCCATACAGGGAATTGAGTGGGAATGATTCTAATGGCTATGCAAAAAAAGGCAAAGGAAATAATACCGACAATTCCATACCACCACATAGGAACTTCTGGGTAGAATTTCATGAGACGAGAATGAACATCATATTCATCCTTCAGAGTGTTGCGGAATCGGCGGATAATATCCTTCCGGAACCATACTAGAATTTAGGATAAATATTTGGAAAAGCATAAAGCGATATAAACTTACAGAAGATGTGCATGAACAGAGCTGGGAAGGCTGCAAAGGCGGCTCCATATGTTAAAGCTAAGTTTACAGGGAGGAATACTGGAGAGTATGCTGCATACTTGACAGGGTCGAACACACCATTCGTAATAATGTGTTGGGCATTGTAAGGAGAGCCAGTGTTATCGAATGAAATGCGACCAGAAATTGGGAAGTATGCCGAGTTCCAAACATTCGTGACTGTATTTTTTAGTCCGGAGAAATGAAGGGAACATTAACGAGCTGCCTTACAATAGAGCACTGGTGCGATGAGCCAAAATATAAGAAGGAATGCAACTGCCGTGTTCATTTGGGACCACCACTGGGAATGACTCAGTACGGGTAATGTGTGAGGTGAAAGAATTACACGCAACATACAGGTATGGCTAATGGGCTACCAAGGAGAGCGATCATCCCCCAATCAAATGTGAGGGCACTCATTCCCAAGCCCGTGTTCAATCCAAACAACACATTGATAACAATGTTCTTCGGAGCAATCCAGCAAACCCAGTTAAATATGCGTAATGCTGTGAAGAGGTAACTGGGGACCCAGTACCAAATGAAACTAGCAGCCACAGTGATAAAAAAGAAGCGTTTACGGGTCATGTGGCCTTTATCGTGCTTGCCATAGTCTCTGTGGAGAGTATTGAAAAGCATGGAATTAACCAAAGCACCTGGCCAGATCATACTAGACGGCCAGACGACAAACTGACGAATAAGTCCCCCTAAACAAAAGCCAAGGGTTTGAGAACCGAGGGCGAGGAGGAGTTGGAACCCCATGGGAGTAGTTTGGCCATAGAAGTGCTGTGTAAGGACAACATGGGTCGAATAGGCTCCGCTACCGATAACATTGGACATAACTGTAATGCAAACATGCTCTTTTATTGAAAATGGGCCCGGGTTGAGGGACCAGATATAACCAAATGTATTGAAGCGTTTGGTGGGGAGGATAGCCGTAATTCCTCGCCCAAAGGGAAGACATACAAGCTGGACAACAATGCCAGTAATGAAAATGGAGGGATCTAAGAAGATATACATCATATGATATTATGATCAAGATGAGACAACGACATACATCGCATCAAGAAAACCTGGTTAAAACCAGAAGTAAGGAGGACAAATAGAATCCCCAAGAACCACATACGGAAGGTGTTGACTGGTATCAAAGGATCATCCACTGTAGATACAGCAGTTTGCACTTCTGGATACGGTAAATCACTATGGTGTATTAGAAAGGATACAAGGAGGGCAGATATAATACCACTGACTCCTCAAGGTCAATCGATTCCCTGGACACTACTCTTGAAATCGAGGAGAGGTCAGACTCAAATCGAGGTTCCAAATTGAAGTTTGGATCATTCAAATGCTCCATGATAAAGTTGACATCCTCTAGGATATTGGGATTATTACACACGCGGAGGTCGTGGGCACGTTCAGTGGAAGCGGTGTAGGTTGTCCCTCTCATTGTGAATAGCCTGACTTGTGGGGATGGGTGAGGGATTGGGGAACCACAAAGGATGGATGGTTAAATAAGGGCAGAACAGGAATGTGAGTTAAATATCACGATAAAAGGGGGATCTGTTGCATTTCCGGCAAATATGGAACATAGTAGGAGCAAGATTGCCCGAGACTGGCATCGCAGTTGAGGCCAGTTCAAATCAAGCTAGTACTAGCCCCCACTTCTAGATGATTCATTTCAGCTCTTACATTTATTTCTCCTTGTCCATTTATTCATATTCTATCTCCCAAATCATGGGTATCAGATGTGTCCGGGCAGTTGATGCAACAGAAAGCTTCCTCGACCAGAATGATGATCGAAAGCGCTTGTACCAAAGATATTATATTAGAAACATAGATCAATGAACTAGAACAATTGATTGAGGGGATGGATGTCGTGCATTGCATCCCCTTCTGAAATCCCTTCTCAGATACCCATCGCAGGACTTGCGCCAGATTCAGCCAAGTCGTTCGAAGATTTCAGCGCTACTTGGTAAATACAAAATCCTCATCTCAAAATCAACTGGAAGTGGTAGGTTCCCACTGCCTCGAGCTTGGTTACTATCATATAGATACTTTCGGCCGTATGTGTGCAATGTTGGAACAAGACAAAACTTCCTCAAGATTGTGGTCACGTAATAAATTCCAACTCTATATTTTCCGAGTGCACAAGATACATAAACTTCGACCGTACCCATAACCAATCATTCAAATTTATTCTCGAAAACTATGCGACCTCCGAAATGGCGCCTAGTTCTTGAATACTGGCGAGAGTATTCAATTCAGGATTTCCCCCTTCTTTGGTCTATGTATTATCTTTGATTTATTCGATGTACGAGGGTGGGAGGCTAGGGGGGACCGTGTTTGTGCCCGCTTGCGGGGAAGCTTCGGCACTGATGATAGCGCTAGTGGCGAGGAGGACGGCTGTGAAGAACAACTTCATTTTTTGATGTTGGCTGTAATAACTTGTCTTGCTGTCTGTGTGGAATTTTGTAAGCAGCATCTTCAGAAAACTCAAGAAAGCAAGGGTACTCACTATCCTTAGGAGAGATGGAGTTTATGGACGAGGGTCTGAAGTCCCTGCTTTTATAGCTGCCTCCCCGATGGGATCGTTGTCCCGAGAACTATGAAGTACCAGATCCAGGTGACAAGCCACCACTTCTCGGTGGTGACCATCATTGTACCGGTTGAAAGTAATCGACGATTACAGAATAGAGGAAAGGCCGAACGAACATGGAGGTCCGAATTCAAGTCGCAACAAATGCCACCTCGGTGGAGTAACAGCATCCAAGGGTGATATATTGTTCGACTCCGAAGAGAAACAAGATTTATAGATTAGTGCCTCCACTAAGGTGAGGTAGAATCAAGCTAATTCCAACTTGATGATGAAATGAATGCACTTGGGACAGCCGATGCTCCGGAATACTTGATACGACACAATCAGTGATATCGATATGTAGGCCTGTCCCAAAATATTTGTCGACATTATATTTTGGTTAGTAAAGTGCTAATGAGGTTCACCCGTTCATGTTTGTATATACTGGCACCACGAAGAATGTTTATATATAGTATGGAGTCCAAGAGGGGCGAGGGAGTCTGATTTCTCAATTATCGACAGTGGTGGGAGCTCTGGGTAACATTGGAATCTGGAATGGGAAAACATAGGGCAGTGTATGACCATATAGAGTAGCGGAATCGAAGGGTCGAAGATGGAGAAAAATCCTCGTTGGCCCAGACCATCGACTTGGTACAAGGGAAGGGAGAATTTTGGCCCAGTTAGAGCATTGGCGTCTACAGTGCTAGTAATCTACTGGAGGGTCCAGGTTCGTAGATCCTGACTTTTCTGAGTTATTTCATGAGGTGAATTTGGAGATTGTTTACATAACCATGAAATACGTTCTATTCCTGATAAAAAGGAGACACTATTTTCAGTGACGATGAACAAGCCACCAGTGTCACGTGAGACCATCATATGATGTATCCACATATATTCCAACACTCCTTTGTATTGTAAACGCCGCATTTAACTTGGGTGAGTATATCCCGCTTCGCTGAGAGGTGACATCTAACCATCCCTCCGAACAGTTTAGTGGCCCAAACCCTGGGCGAAGACCGGAAGACCCTCCGAACTCCTCGAAGTTACCGCCAATCATAATACCCGAGCGAAAAGTACGCAGGAAAAACGAGACTGCTTCCCGGTCCAATGTTATAGACATTACCGCACAACCAACGGGTCTTAGCGACTTTGCGCCTCCCTCACCCAACTCCTTGCTGTTGCGACGTGGCACTCGTCGACACGAATCACAAAGCCCAAACAGAACACGTCGACACACTGGGTGAAGATTTCGATTTCGGTGGATGAGAGGACCGTTGACTGTTGGGCTTTGACGTGGTGGACGGTTGGAATAATTGAGAGGCAAGGAATGGACCACGGCAGTCAACTCATAAACCTATCGAGGTCGTCTACGCGAATACTACACAAAAGGTGCGTATTCATTTCATATTCGCTCTTCGAAACGCTCACATTACCTTTCCACCTGTGCCACAGACCCCGCCCCCCTGCTACATCCTTCCTCAATGTAGGCGCGTACCACCACCCACGCTTGAAGAATCCCCTGTCACAACGCATTGCGGTCCGCACATAGGAATACAAGGGAACAAAGTGGTTTCATTGGCGGTCGGGAAGATCGTTTCCAGTCAAGCGGGCGTCGACGTTCAAGAAAAATCCGCTGACAAGCCATCCCAAGACGTTAAACTTATTATTATCGACATTCTCTTCATCTCAAAAACCCATCCTCCATTCCACAGCCGCGCAGGGAATCTCCCCACTGCTATTCCCGTCATCCTTTCTCTAGCTCTCGCACACAAAATGACTGTAACCTGTCGCGCCTTCCCGGCGATCTCCCCGAGGTAACTAAATGATAACAGGCTATGATTAAACGATACTAACGAGCCCTCATTCACTACAGGATTGAACAGCGTGAGCAAGAACTATATCGCTTTTGATCTTCAAAGGGTGTTTTTCAGACTACTTCCGCGCTGGTGCCCGCCTTGTCGGGGATGACGAGGATTCCACCAAACACGCTAGAGCAGGACATCTTCGGCGATCTTGCGAACGGAGAGTGAATGCGATGCGATTTATCTGGCATGACAGGGGGAAATACCTGACTCGTGAACTGTACAAGTGCGTTCATCATCATTCCTTTCCTGACGTATCCTACTCCGACTGTCCAGCTCCATAACGTCACCACATCTTCGACGGCCCCGACCCAGTCTGCTCTGCACCACCGATAGGCACCTCATCCAGAGTTCGGGAAAAATAATCATCCTCGATAAGTTGTTGTTGAGCACGAGGGACAACTATTCGCGTGTCCTTATTTTCAGGCAAATGAGTCGATGCCGGAGATTCTTTCTATTTGGGTAGATTTTATTTCCTTCGTCGTCTTTGTTACGGGCTCCAGAAACTGACACTCGCGCTGATGCTGCTCCTTCGTTCCCAGAACGACGGAAGCACTGCGCACGAAGACGGTATCGCGACGATCGACCAACTGGGGACTCGAGGAATTTATTTTCCCAAGGCAACCGAGATTACGAGGGCATCGAAATAGATGGTAATGTAGGTTTACTTCGATTAGTCTTGGTGTGTTCTGACCACGTCAACAATGATATGCGTAGTTAGGACTTCCATCGGGAATCAGTGGAGCACAGGAGAAACACAAGGTCCTTCTATTAGCTTTTGCATGTGAAACTTATATGATAAGAAGTTATCATTCGCTCCGCTGATGGAATTCCCCACGTCCTAGCTCAACTCCTTCCCTGTCGCATGATAACTGACAGAAGCCAGCGACTCATCCTATGTCGCACGGCCTACAGTTTGATGAATGATGCATACTTGGTCAACATTATTTTCGGAATGCGCCCTGCCGTCAGAACTTTGACGGCGCTCACAGCTTCCGCGTTAAATAGAAGCTAAATCCTCGGAAGGGATTTATCAAGATATGAAGCATAGCAGAGAGGAGCGATGTGGGCGAAAGTGCGAAGCACTTTCCCGACACAT
>Ga0307513_10004333_pt1 | contig 18957 bp, 15 predicted proteins | sample 15_EM_MG_FD_202174 | JGI IMG/M metagenome (GOLD analysis project Ga0307513, IMG submission 202174) | Populus trichocarpa ectomycorrhiza microbial communities from riparian zone in the Pacific Northwest, United States - 15_EM | ecosystem: Host-associated > Plants > Roots > Unclassified | place...
AGAGTCACCAATACCTGTGCCGTCAGTGTTAGACCCACCACCCAAGTCCATAGGGGTGTCGCGAACGATAACCGCCGACGACGGAACCACCTGACTAGTGGTCAAAGGAAGGGGGGAAAGGGAGTCTCTCTTGGGGGGGGTGTTGCCCCGAAGCGCCTTGGTATGAGCAATGAACTCATGGTGTCTTTTGGACACAGGAACAAACGCGCGGCGGCCAGAGGGAATGGTGGAATCCGGGGCGAAACCAGAACCAGCACCAGGACGGGACCAGGGGGGAACAAAGGGGGGCGGAGACGAAACCTGAGTGATCCGATCCTCAGGGCGGATGCTACCTGCAGGAGGTGCATAGTCCTCGTCCGACGATCGGTCCAATCGGAAGTTGTCGTAAAGCTTCTGTTCACCAGAGGAAAGTCGCTCAACAGGGGAGGGAAGACGCCGTTGGCTATCGTCAACCTCGACCACAGAAGGAACGTACAGGGGGTCCTGGGATCGGTCTTCGTCAATGGACGGCCAGGAAGCAGAGGGGACCATGGGATCAGACGCCATAGTCGAATGAAAATCCGCGCTCATCACACGGGAGCTGGACGGGGCGAAGGACTGGGAGGAGCCCTCGGGAGTGTGAAAACGGGCGTAAAAACCCAAAGAAGTGGTGCGGTCGACGTGGCAACGCGCAGAGGAGGTGTCACCAGAAATGCAACAGCCGCGAGCAGCCATGATGCCAGTGCAAACAGTTTCGACAGAGTCGAACGAGCGGAGGTCGAGGTGAGCAACAATAGCACGAACCTCAGAAGTAAAGAAAAGGGAGTCATTTCGACATCCCGAAACATGCTCAAAGTGGAGACCTTGGTAGGCCCCACCCGGCGCGGCGTATGACAGTTTGACAGCCGGGATAAGACCACGGCCATCAGAAGTGGGCATTCTGCCCGGGACAATCTGGGTGCCCGGAGCAGGGGAAGGGGAACGACGAGGGGGGGCAACAGAGTCACCCATCGTGAATTTCACCTATAACAAAAGGCCAGGCGAGCCACCAAAAAATCAAATTCACCGGTAATAAAAGCCCGGCGAGCCACCAAAAGAATATTGCCCGAAGGCCAAAAGCTCCAACCGCCCGAAGGCAAAAATTCCCACCGAGGCCCGAAGGCAAAGAGCGCAACCGTCAACGAAGTGTGTTCACGATAAAAGTGTGGTGTTGAGGGTGGCGAAACCGTGTGTTCTGATTGGTTGCAACAGACGGTCAGGAAAATAGAGGAGAGGAAGCATGTTGAGGTCCCGCACCGTCCCTCACCGCGGTTATAGCATACTACCCGCCCATGCTGCCGGGCGCATCCAGGGGATTCCACCCCGGTATTAAGATACTCATAAACTTGCCTGCGTCCGCGCCGTTCTCGCTCTCGGGACGGGGCGTTAAAGTTAGTGTGTATGAGGGTATGGAGGCAGGCTTTGCCGAGGAGGAAGATGGGGGTGGGAGCTATGATAGGATTGCCACTGGGCTGGCGTATTCCCGTAGTTTGGCGGTGCTGCGGGGGACGGTGGGGCCAGAGGTTGATCTCGAAGGGATTTGGAGCGAGCATATGCTTTGCGAATTTGTCGACTATGGTTGAGGAGCCTTATGTTAACCATGTTCCCACTTGTAATTATCACCCTTCCCTTGCCTGTATTTTTAGCCTAATTGAGATTTTTAATTTAATATTTAATATTTTTGGTGGGGAATTTAGGTACCGGAGGAGTAGGCTATAAAAACCTCTACCACTTCTACAAGCACCACTTCATCCCTCTGATCCCGCCATCCTTGACAATGAAATTAGTCTCTAGGACCGTCGGCTCGGATAGGATCGTCGATGAGATGGTGGTAAAGTTCCGTCACGACACCCGCATTGATTGGATGCTGCCCGGCGTTGCTCCTACCAACCAACTTGTCGAGGTCGCACTTGTGAGTATCGTCTGCATCGGTGGTGGGAAGCCCTACCACGAGCATATTTACTGGTCAGTTTGGGCCTCGATTATTTCTCGGCACTCAGGGGTATCTTAGATTTTAACTATTTAGCGAAGGGATTAAGCAACTGTCCTGGTATAGGTGGGCCTACTAGATATAAAGAACTTACCCGTTGTTGGCGTAGAGGGCGCGAGGAAAGTGCTTGAAGAAGGATCGGTCGAGAGTAATAGATTGATTCCTGAGTGGGATTTGGGGGATTAGGTTATTGACTTCGAGTCAGGCGTACCTAGCGATGTGGGCAGGAGTGGGATTGGGAAACTTCTTTTCCAGGGAATAGTTCTGTTGCCGGGGCAGTTGTGATTTAAGGAGGCAAAGAGGAAGGAATTGCCCGAAATTCCTACTTGCGGAGGGAGAAAACGAAGGGATCTCATCGAGTCGCAAATATGATCTCTAGGTTCATGCTAACGGGGTTGACAATGTATAATAATATATACGAAGGAAAAACCTGTAGGGACAGCGGCTTGTCACTCGCTTCCTAAAATAGTCCGGGTAGTAGGACAAGAGGAGAGGGCGCACACCGGTACTACTGATTGAACCTGCCTTTATGACAATGGAAGCCGATCCGCTTGATGGGGGCTCCCCCAACCGAGGAATATGGGTGCGGCAGTGGGGGGGAATCTGACAGAACTGATGGGGGATATTTTTCATAGAGCATCATGCTAGTTTGGCTATTTTTGTGCAGCGAGGATTTGTAGAAGAATTCACAGCCCAACAAATTCACTTCCAGGTCTCCCACTTCCCAGTCTCTTTACATGACCAAGCCCTAAAAAAGTAGAGGGTTTCTGAGTAACTGTAGCACTGATGTGATGGTATTTACCACCCTCAGAGCTTGTACTCGAGCAGTTTCCATGCAAGTATCCATGGAGGTGTTTTCACGCAAGGCAGTAGCACAGTACATTAGAATCTCGTGAAACCCACTGTCCCCGCTGGCCCAGTAGTCTCCGGATATTTGAGACAAAGGCTCCCTAGAAGGACTAGCTTTTTCCCCGCACGGTACAAGATTGGTTCTCAGCAGTGGTAGATCTTATTACGGCAACTGGTATTGGCAATTCTTTTTAACTCGTCAAACTAAAGATACCCCCGGCTGACGGGCTGATTCCTGCTGGTGACCTGATAGTAGATTGAGGGTAATAGCCACTCGAGTGGAAGACCTGCCCTGGCCTATGAAGATTAGCTGTATTTGAGTCATGACAGTCTGCACCACTATCGTAAGGCAACAAGTCCCTCCTGAAACGGGTGGGCTAGATTGAGCCTGCCTTGCAAAAAAAAAAAGATTGGCAGTGCATCAAGCTCAAGTCATGATTGGTGATTCGGTGCCCGCCCCAGGGGTACTATTATACTAACCATCTAGCTAACCGCTGAACAGTCTTGATTAGATACACAATATCCATCAAGCTCTCCACGGCTAAACTCTGTCCTGGAAAACCCAATCTCCATCCGGAGGCGCCCAGAGGCATCTGAAGATGCCTACAGATGCCTGAAGATATGTGCCAATATTAGGAGACAGCATAGATTTCTAAAGACAGGTGCGAATCTTTTCGAATATAGGAAGATATCTCCCGATATTCGCTAATATCCATGAAATATCTGTAGATGTCTTCCGGTTCTGCATTCAGGTACGGTGACAACTTTCATGGGCCCCGTGTCGAGCAGTTGGTCGATATTCATTCATTTGTACTTTTGTTTCAGAATCTCCCTTTTTTTTTCATTTTGTTTTTCACCGGTCACATACGATTTTGCCCTGTCTGTGTTTTCATCGCTTGTTTGCTGACTTCCCACACTTGTTCCTGTGTTGCGACGTTCTTTTTCAAGCAATTACTACCTATCACCCTGGAGACTCATTGAATGGAAACCAATCAAATATCAGCGATATGTTCCATGCTCTTCGACTGTAGTGTTATCTTGTCATGCCACTTTCCATAATGTCCTCCCCCCACTACATGATTCTCCAAGCACTCGCTTTTCTGATTCTCCAGCCCAAAGTTAGGTTTCTACCGCTTTTAATCTTGATTCGTGAGTTGGATACAACCATTCGGGCGAGGATAATTTACAAGCATTCATTCCGGATCCAAACTATGTTCTGCGCCAAAGCGCCTTTTGGGCCCCCATAGAAACAAGTGATCGTAGTGACCATAAGCTATAGCTTTAGTATCAGTATAGTTACATACGCCCTAGGCATTCTGACGCTCATGCCGGTATCCCCATTCTATCCCAGGCAAAGAGGAAAGCATGGAAAGGTTACTGCTGGCTTCCAGAGCATGGAAAGAGCCTCTCACTGATGGGAAATTTGAATGGCAATGTGTGCGCTTAAGAAGCTTTACTCTCTGCCTAATATTTTATTTCTCAATACCGTTCTTGATACCCTGAATCGTTACACTTAGGCTTACCCCGGAGAGCCCTGTTTGTACGGCTCAATCTGCAAGGGCCTATATCTGTCCTGAGGTTGCCATCCACTATTACCCTTCTACAGCATCTAAAGCCAGGCTATTGAGCCTATTCATTTGTTACCGCATATCCGGAGACATCTTCAAGGTCACTAGAATCACACTTGGTCACTTGGCAGCCATTTTGCTCTCCCTGCTGCAAGTGGTACTTGGGTTGTTGGAACAGGTATTTCGGATATGTGCTTTCTGTGTCCTTGGGATTCTTGAGCTTAAGCTTGGGGCTGTCTGATTTCAACTCCTCCTATTTACCTATTCACTGATGTTATCACTTAATCAACCGGTCTGATTTCCAACTCTGTACTCATTGACATTTTCTTATCTTCCATATTGCTTCCTTTGATTTCTTTTTACGGCTATTATATGTTTCTGTTTCACTTTATAGTGGGCCCCTCTGTCCCACCCAGATAGAACTAAGTTCTAAAGTATCTCTCGCTCTCCCGAGCCTCTGATATACCGCTCTGCCATTTTATCATTTTCAATGGTTGAACCCACAAGAGTCACGCGTGAAACCCTGAGACTACCTGCGCTCCCCACTTATGTACAAGCCTATTTCTAGCCTCTCCCACTTTTCCCTTTTCAATCTTCCCTCTTCTGGTAGGCAATACAAAACACCCTGCTTCTTAAGTCTCCGGTTCCCGGCAGCGATACTCCCCAGCACCCCCCGAGTCTATCGGCAAAGCTACTCCTCCCTCCTCCCTGATTCTCACACAATCCAAGGAAAACTGCCGGCCTGATGGAGCGTGGTTGCACGGCCCAAAGATATTCAATAATGGAGGAAGCCGGACAAAAGTCACCCCCGCCCCCTAGCTCAAAAATAACTTGCGTGGATAGGCACCATCATCTCGGAGATATATCTGCTGAAAGGGACTCTTTGACACCGCTGACCAACACACTAGTAGGAACGTACCAACGTCCGCTCCTCCACTCCATCGCCTTCACCGTCAGTTGGTTCCTGGAATGGACTAAAATACAGGTGTTTTCTTCTACAGTCATTCTTTAATCATGGATACACTTTGTGTCTTGCCCCAGTACAGTATCACCTATGGGGTACTATGATATAATCCATGCTTTCCTTATGGAGTGCGCATTCAAGAGCAGACCAGGCAAGTCGTTCAGACTTGGAAGCTATCCCTGGAGATCCTAACTTACCTACTTTTTGGTGAATTGTACAAAGCATCCCATTGCCCTCCTAGATGTTTATCCCAGGGTTCTTCTTATCACAGTAATCGGGCTCTTCTGGTGTGACCTCTCCCCTGGCAGTGTAACAGTACCAGATACTATCATCATCTCATCCTTGAAGCGATAGGTTACTCTAAGTCTCAACATCTCCAACAGCTTAACTATTTCCGAGAGATTGCCCGACGATGGATTTCCGCTTTTTTTGCCGAATTTATCAGGTCCGTCTTGTATACTCTGGCGAATTTAGGACAGAGGATCACGCTGAGTAGACTCACCCAGCCATTGGTGTATTTTGTGAACCCAACCGTCCAGTCCGTCGGGATTTGGGTATGGCAGAACATGCCTAGGCCTTTTCAGGGACAGCCGGACCCAGGGCGGCGAGGCAGCTTCCTAAAACAATTGCTGATCCGACATGGGACACCTGCAGGCCGACATACTAGGTCACGCCCTGCATTTTCTATATGCCATATTGATAACATCGCAGTTGAAGAAGTTGCTCGCATTTTGCGCAAAAGAGGCTCGACAAAATAGCTCAACTGATATATGAAGATGCCCGACAATATCCGAAGATACCGTTACACATTTGAAACCATTATACCTACCAACACCGCGTGGGCCGTACCGATAGCAGCAAGGAACGGACAATTATGATCTCATTCTGGGCTCTCGGTTCAGTGTGAGTGAGGGTCGCTTTCTTGTTCTCCCTTATTATTCAATTTGTTCCCCAATTAAATATAAAATAGTCTGACCTTCATGAATATTCCTCCTCACATTCGGCCAAAATAAGGATGCCCATTTTTGCTTATTGGGATTGGGGTGGGTTGAAAGCGGTGGCTTCCCAATAGTAATCACAAATTATCACTCGAAAGCCTGCGTAAATCTGCCCTTCGCCCTGGAGATCACCTAGCATTCCATCAGAGGTGAAAGAGATTCCACCTGAAGATACGGTACAAGACCTGTCCCGCGCAGGAGTAGTAGGCTCAGCTTCGTCAACCGTGTTTTTGTTAATTTGAGCGATGAGATCAGCAAAGAATTTCTCTATTCATATTAGCACGAATTGGTTTTCTTTTATAAGGGTAGAAAAGAAACCAGCATACCTTCCTCCTCCACACTAGGCTGAGATAGGGTATATGAGCGTAAGGATTGATATGGACTGTACTGAAGGAGACCGTGGGCCACTGTAACCACCCTGGTGATCATCTCTCCAGGATGGACATCCATCGAAGCTACAAGAGGTGACGATATAATTCTGCCATGAATAGAAGTCTTTACAGAGTCCTTTCTCAGACATCTGGACATCTTCCGCCGTCGGGGACGCCCCTCCGAAGGTCACTTATTGGTGATGATTTCGGAGAAAGCTGTAATCCAATATTAGCCAAATCCGTAAAAGAAAAATATATTGCAGGGGGAGAACTGCAAGGAGAGGAACCCGGAGACCTCATATCTTCAGATTTAACACCGTTTCCAAACTCTTCTAGGACAGTGGCATTCTCAGGTATATTGTCCTTTGCCAGCAGGGTGTCTAGGGGCGTATCTCCCCAGCGACCGATCTGAAGCTGGCCAATATCACCCATTATATCTGCCACTGTAGCCTTACGCTGTTTGAAAACGTTTTTAGCTCTCGTCAGATAGATGGGAGACCCCCGTAGTAAATAGACTCCCTCGATTGCTTGCTTGAAGCACTATCCCCTCGAATGAGACTGCTCCCATCTATTGTTTGTGTTGTAGTAGAGTTTGACACCATTGTAGCCATATATAGTGTAGGAGGATGTGGTTGACTAAATGATCTACTATTCTCATACAGGCGGATCAATATCGGATTTGATGCGGTGAAAACTAGTGATGATGGTGAGCTAGTAGCAGATGAAAATGCGTCAGAACCGGTTGTGGATGGAGTATTTGTTCTGGAAGTTCTGACTAGAGTATTAGCGCTGCCACTTGTGCTCAATGGAGTGCTCTTACGGAGGTGCAGTTTGAGGGATCGTGGGGAGCATGTGGTCCAGTCTTGAGCATTTTGTAGGGGTCATTGGGTCAGCTGTTTTTTCCAATAGAGAATTGAGAGGGCCAAGTTGACAGGCTTTGAAATGTATGGAGGGTTGGGACAACCCATTGCCAATTGGGCGAAGCATACGGAATTTCACTCGGCGGGTGGAACCCATGTCTCGGCCCCTGGAGGAAAAAGGTATCACCGGTTGCTGGCCCAGGGCGGGGTCATAGCTCCAGCACCTCGAGCCCACAGACCTCCGACACATATTCTAGCTCGGAGCTCCACGACTACTCGCTCATCACGCTTCCTAAAACCGCTTCTTATACCTCGCGTTATTTAGCATTTTAGCATTTCCACTACTCATACACAGCAAACCAATATCATGGCACCGAGAAGAGCAGCAAGAAGAGGAGGAAACACGACACGAGCCAACTCACGAAGGGCTCCAGCAGGAATCCGAAAAAACACGTGTACCCGCCAACAGCCTAGCCCCCTTGGCCAGGAACAGGAAAGGCTCCGCTTAGAACTCGGGAGCGAGATCACCAATGACCCAACAAGCGAGAGCGAAGAACCCCAACCAAGTACCCCTCAATATAGCATCTCCCAGGCCTACGACAGTAGATCCCTTCACCCTACCTTAGCCTCAGGTAGCCATACGCCCACACCCCGTAATGCCTTTGCCACTCCAAGTGCAGGGAATACCGAATCCGACCTTGGCCTCTCCCAAGACCCACCCATCAATCTACGCATTATGAGAGAACTACTTCGCTCTCACGAATGGGATATTGTCGAACGCGTGGTCGACCAACTCAATGCATAGAACCTTCGCCCACCGAGTATACGGTAACTTAGCCTACAACCAGCCCCCTACTCCTACTCAGGGACACTCCCACGCCCGGCAAACCCCCTCCTGGGTAGAATCCAGGAGTTGGAAAGCCAACTGGCTGAATTACGTGCGGCACACAGCCAGGAGCAATTGCAGAGCCAGCCCGCAGCCTACCGTATGTTGATCCCCAGTCAAACCACTTTACAACCCTCAGGCGAGAGCGTATCAGGCATGGCCGAGTCTGTCGAGAGTCTTTTCCCTGGTGTGGAACGGAATACATTGGTCCAGATCATCGAAAATGGATTTAAGCCAACCAATATTTATCGCCTATTGGCTAGCGAGAAGGACAGGGCAGAAACCAATCAAACAATAAACATCGGGGGAATTGAGTTCGATGAGCCAGAGAGAGACGGCCGCGAGAGTGAATACTGGATGAGCAACCTTTGTAAGGCATGGGCTGCCTACTCTGGAATTCTAATAAAGTTAGCACCGCTCAGCCATCAAGGCGAGCTTGCTACTGTCTAGTGTTCGTTACGGCCCCGTTTCTGGCAAACGGGGCGCCAAGAGCAGGGTATTAACTGCATATTAAAAAAGGAATCGTCCAAATCGGACCAAAACTGAGTGAGACAGAGCTCTGTGAAGTTGTCTAACTTCAAACAGCTCTATCTCAGTCAGTTCTTGTCCGATTTGGATGGTCTTTTCGACCAGTTAATCAGAATAACCTATGTTACTTTGTCCCCGTTCCTCGGAAACGGGGCCCAGTAACGAAGCCTACTACTGTCCTGTGTATTTACACGGTGAACATCTATGACCTTCTTGAGAAGTACACGTGGGAAGGGGTGAAATGGTACCACTTCCAGTTCCATCGGGAGAGAGTGGCTAGTGGAAAAAATATATACCAGCCTGCAGAGTGGCGCCAGCTTGACAGCCAGCTAATCACGGCAAAATGCTTCACACATCTTGTACCTCGTCCTTCCTGGGGCCAGCCACATAAGCCAGCAACAACACAAATGCGAAGAACATACAAACTACCCATCTGAGCAAATGTTCCTGGACAAGTGTATCCCAATGGACTACCATGGCCCCGGCACCTACCATATCACGACCCTGTCGCAACTGGAACTACAGAGAGTGCAGATCTGTCCAATGCCGGTATCAACATGCCTGTATCACTTGTGGCAGCAGCCACCGTGCCACCCAATGCCCACAAGGCAGCAGCGGGCCCCACCAGCTGTCCCGCAATAGCCAACCTGGACATGAGCAGTCCCTGCTCCTTGCCGCTCATACCACCCGCCTTTATTTCATACATACTACTACTCAAGCAATTCCTTCCTCGGTACATAAACACTCTATGGTCACTAGCAGTTACTACCCCTCCGTGGACCCTGTTGTTAGCAAACAAGCGGCCCGCCCAAACACCGCCATTGCTTATCCACTATTCACTTCGCAGGCCCTGCAAATGCCTCCCGGCCAACTCAACCCCCTTAGATGGCAAAGACTTACTACAGACTTCCCCGACCGCGCTGTATCCTCCGCGATTATCGGTATATGCCAACACGGGGTCAGAATCGGGTACGAAGAGCCACGAGAGGGAACCACCATTGATCCTAACTTGTTATCAGCCATGGTAGATGCTTCACTAGTTACCTCCAATATCAAAAACCTGCTCAGGAGGCACGGCCTGCAGGTATTCCCCGCTGTCGCCAGCCTCCCCCAGTATTATATAGCCCTACCACTAGGCTTGACCGACAAGGCTGATGGGAGTAAGCGACGCATACACCATCTCTCTTACCCCAGCACTACCCTGGGCTCTATCAATGGGCAAATCCCTGAGAGATATGGTTCCATAACTTATTCCAGTATCAACGACGCCATCACGGCTGTCCCGATGTGGGGCAGAGATTGTATACTGGTTAAGCAAGATTTTGAGTCCGCATTTCGCCACATACCGCTCTTCCCGCTCGACCGCCCCCTCATAGGGTTCCACCGGCAAGGCATGTATTATAACGAATGTTTTCTGCCATTCGGACTACGGACGGCCCCATACCTGTTTAACCTATTTGCGGAGGTATTTCACCTGCCTTTAGAAGCTGAACTCCAGAAACAAAACTTGGCGGCCCCCATCATACATTACTTCGATGACTTCTTCTTGGTTCTACCACCTAGGGGTAGGCCCAAAGCTTATACCACCACATTTGCCAATCTCTGCATAGTGGTGGGGCTTAGTATCAAGGAATCTAAAAGCGAAGAAGGGACAAGAGCCAGCTTTACCGGTATCGAACTCGACACAAGATCAATGACCATTCGACTGCCAACCAATAAGCTCTGAAAGGCACCTAACATTGTCCCAACTGCTCTACAAGGGGACTCCCATATGTTACTTGACTTCCAACGCATTACAGGTTACCTTAACTTCGTATCGACACTGGTACCCTTGGGCCGCACCTTCCTCAGAAGACTTTATAACATGGAGTTACACTTCCCCCCTGGAAATAGACACCAACGGCGACAGATCTCTAGCGAAGCCCGGAAGGACCTGGAATCGTGGGCAGAGATCCTTGTCGGTAAACCTGAGTGGTCCATTGATACCAGAGAAAGTGGGACTATTTTAGCCTGGACTGACGCCGCCAGTTGCGGAGGGCTGGGGGCCTTCTATACCCGCGAAACTCAAACCTCAGTTAATCCAGACTCGGGATTCTCAATCCCTTTACACACTACTGGACCGGAAGTCAAGGAGCATATAAACACACTTGAAATGCGAGCAGTCGAACAAGCCATGCTATACTGGGGGTGTGCTTTGAAAGGGAAAAGAGTGGTAATACACATCGACAACCAGGCAGTAGTACAAGGGCTAGCCAACGGCACAATGCGCGGTGCACCAATGCAGGTCCTCCGGCGATGTCTCCTCCTGGCAACAGAATATGACTTAGAACTTGAGACTCACTGGATAGCTACCAAGGACAATGCCTTAGCTGATAATCTCTCCCGTTTGGACAACCAGAGGATTGCTATCCTACCACCGCAGTTGACACCCCCAAAATGCAACCTCCAGAAATGTGGGTTGCTCATGTTCAGCAATCGGGACTCTCATCCATGGCAGCCTACTACCTCTGGCAAGGACTCGCACTCACTATCCGACGTAACTACGATACCCCGCAGGCGCACTTTACCCACTTCTGCACCTTCCCGAACTACCAACACCCGAACTGCGGATGCTTCCCAGCTCGAGCCACGTGGTTAATAGAATGGCTCTGCTCCTTAGCTGGAACAGTAAAGGCTAAAATCATGAAGCTATATTTAGTAGGTACAAAGTCCTATCAACTTGATCTGGGAATTGACTGCACGGCATTCCGAGACCTGAGACTAGAGCGAACTATTCAAGGCATAAAAAGAGACCATAACGAACCTGAATGCCAGATAAGAAGCCCCCTACTCCGCCCCCACCTCCTAACCCTCCTTCGCCACTTTCAAGGATCTGATTACGACAAAGTTACCCTTCGAGCAGCTTTTTCTCTTCCCTTTGCTGCCTTTCTCGCAGTTGGAGAATTCACGTACATGGAATCAGACAAGCAACTTGGCCCATCCTTCTCCAAATTGTTCCTGACGAAAACAAGCATACAAGTCGCATGCAATGATAGCCACATGGAACTTACTATCCCTGTATCCAAAATGGACCCCTTCCGCAAAGGCATTACAGTTACCATCGCTGCCACCCAGGACGAGGGAGGTCCAGTACGGGCCATCAGGCAACTCTGGGCAAGTGACACTCACTGACCTTCTGAAGCGCCACTCTTTTGCATCGGGAAATACAATCAGCTGGCCTTGACACGAGCACACGTCGTCCAATGCCTACAGCACCTAGCCTCTCTCACCGGCCTAAGCAAGGGGAAGTGGAATGGGCATAGCTTTCGTAGAGGTGCTACGACATGGGCATCTCAGGTCAGAATCACGGAAGCAGAGATCCAGACCCTAGGCATGTGGCCATCCGACGTGTACAAAGCATATATTGAGTACACAAGCCAAGAACGAATCGCCTTATTACAGCGATTCCAGCATAACCGCGTGGTAGCCAGGGTACCACGCTGACACCCCTGCCTGCAGATGCGAGAGGGAGGTTACTCGCCGCATGGCAGGCTAGGACTCAGATACACCCTCGTCAGACCCCCTGCCTCAACCCATGATACATCGGCGGTAACCATCTCCCATGGCAAGGGTAGTGGCAACCTCACCAAAACACCCTCAGAGCAACACACCTTGATGGAGGAGCGAGCAGCCGGAATCTTGTCTCTCTTTGTATTTCTTTAGGCGTTGTTTTCCCCGCCTGGTTTTTCCACTTGTATTTTCTTCCCTTTCATGCTTAGCTTTCCGAATATATTCTTCTCTGCTTTGAGAAATTGGGTGTGAAGTGAGCGCCGGCAGCTTTTCTTTTCTTTTTTGTTGAATCCATGAATTTATTTGTAAAATACGGGAAAACCCCGGCAAGCACCCTAAAGTATGGCCTAGAAAACGCAATAGAGAGCCGGGAGGCGGCCTTTCTATAATCTATAAGCTGATTGTTAAAGACATTTGTCACTTTAAAGCCTTCTCATTGGCTGAGTTTCAGATTTGCTTTTTGAGGGCTAGATATCGGCCAAATCCTAGGACTCTGATTGGTTGATGGGTTGCATCATAGATCATATGTGATATCAATATTGAGAAAGATCAATGATATCATACATGTTACTAGATCTTATCGAAAGGTCACTGATATTATACATAGTACTCTATCATATCAAAAGGCCAGTGATACCATATATAGTACTATATTTTATCAAAAGGTCAATGATATTATACATAGTACCATATCTTATTGACAGGTCTGAGCCAATCATATCATATATAGTACTATGGCTTATTGTAAGGTCTCAGTCAATTATATCAAACATAGTACTATATCTTATCGGAAGGGTAATGACATCAGATATGGTACTAGATCTTACGGAAGGGTTGATAATATGATACATAGTACTATATCTTATTCAAAGGTTTGAGTCAATCATATCATACATAATACTATAGCTTATCGAAAGGGTAATGACATCATATGTGATACTATATCTTACGAAAAGGTTAATAATACCATACATAGTACTATATCTTATCAAAAGGGTAGTAATAACATCATATATGATATTATATCTTAGGGAAGGGTTGATAATATCATACATAGTACTATATCTTATCAAAAGGGTAGTAATGACATCATATATGATACTATATCTTAGGGAAGGGTTGATAATATGATACATAGTACTATATCTTATTGAAAGGTCTGAGTCACTGGCCATCATATCATACATAGTACTATGGCTTATCAAAATGGTAATGACATCATATATGATACTATATCTTACGAAAAGGTTAATAATACCATACATAGTACTATATCTTATTGAAAGGTCTGAGTCAATTATATGATATATAGTGTTATATCTTATCAAAAAATCAATGATACTATAGATAGTACTGTATCTGATTGAAAGATCATGATATCAGACATGGCACTATATCTTATTAAAAGGTCTGAGTCACTGATATCATAGATGGCACTATATCCTATTAAAATGTCTGAGTCAATGATATCATACAGAATACTATATCTTATAGAGAAGTGAATAATACTTTACATACGACTATATCTTATCGAAAGGGCAATGATACAATAGTTGGTACAATATCTGATCGGAAGATCAAAGATATCAGACATGGTACTATATCTTATTAAAAGGTCAGAGTCAATAATAGCATACAGGATACTGTATCGTATAGAAAGGTTAATAATGTTGAAACCGCTAGATAGAACTGTGTCCTTACCGTATGGGTGAAGTGTCCTCATGGATATTCTGATTTTGGCGAGATGGACCGAGTTAGCAGTCACCTCAGTAGTCACATTAGTGGCCACGTATGTGCACTTGACAGTTGTTTATTTTCTTATATATAGTCTTCCTCCTTGCTCGAGATCAGTCCTCTCGTGTTCATAGAATAAGTCTCTACTCATTCTTAAATCAATCCTATACAACAAATCAAGAGGTTATGAGCCCGGGTTCAGCGCTCTGAACTATCCGCATCTGGTCCGAAGACAATCATCTCCTCTGCCTACAACCCAAAAATCCCCTTCCAGCTACAATGGCGGAAGTCTCCAAGTCCCTCAACATTCCGCAAATCGAGAAGTTGCATGGGGCAACAAACTATCATACCTGGAGGTCAATATCTACGACCTTCTTGGATATCATGGGTGTATGGGACGTTGTGATGGGCAAAACCCCAAAGCCTGATGGTACCGACACCGCTGCTGAAGCCTCTTGGGTCCGGCTATCCCAGAGCGCGAAAGGTTTCATTCTTCTCAACATTGACCGTGACCTGATGCCACTGATCTCTAATGCCTCCGATGCACAGACCGCTTGGGCAAAACTTGAGGAGAAGTTTGACAGGAAGACTCAGACTAGTCTCCACTCTCTTCTTAAGACTATTGTAACCCTCCGCTGTAGCAATAAACGTGAAATTGCTGCTCATATCGAAAAATATGATGAGCTCTGGCAGCGGCTGCTGGAGCGAACCTATGCAGCCACTTCCAGGTCTAGAGACGCCAATTCCAGATCCAAGGACACTCTCGAAGCAGTTCTTCTCCCGTTAGCCAACAGTGAGGTCGCAAAAGGAGCCTTCTTTCTTACCTCACTTCCAACCACTCTTGACAATGTAGTAGACAATCTTACTACGAAACAGTCAGCGACATACAATGAAGTATGCACCCGGTTACTAGATCTATATCCTGCGGAACAGCCGGCCGACAACAATACCGCCTTCGCAGCAGCAAGCAGTAACCGAAATGATAGGGGAAGAAGAAAAGAAGAAAAGATTTGTACATATTGCAAGTCAAAAGGATATCGAGGAATCAGTCATCTAGTGATTGACTGCCGTACCCGGAAAAAGGATGCAACAGGAGGAGCTTCCGCGGCAGCCGCTTTGATTGACAGGAACAAAGGGTACGCATTTCCAACAATGGAGACTGACTTCCCACCAGAAGCCTGGATTCTGGATAGCGGTGCAAGTAGCCATATGACTGCAGATGCCAGCCGGATAACAGATTCAAGGCCCACGAACCTAATGGTTACTATAGGGAATGGTGAGCAACTGCAGGCTACCGCCATTGGTACTGCCAGTTTCACTGCCCTTCTGTCCGATGGCACTACACACCATATTAGCCTACACAACACACTCTTAGTTCCAGCTCTCCGGTTCTCCCTGCTCTCATGGCGTCGAATGGCAGAAGCAGGTGCCTGTAAAACCGGTGATGCACTGGGAACCACCATCACTGTTGATACGAATACAGTACTGGAGACAATTCCTTATTCAGGCTTGGAAATTATAAGGATGCCTGCAACCATTGGGGCTGTAAGCGTTATGCAGCTGCATCGAAAGTTAGCTCATCTGCCTCCTTCAGCCTTCAGCACCTTACGCACAAATACCAATGGGCTCCCTGCAGTACCGGCAGTAAAAGGAACCTTTGACTGTAACGCTTGCAGCAAAGGTAAATATACTCGAACAATACCTAAGGCGCGAACTACCACTAGCTCTTTACCATATCACACTGTTCACAGTGATATTTGTGGTCCATTCAGTGTGCCAACTCCGGGTGGCAGCAAATACTTCATATCCGCAATCGACGAGTACTCACACAGAGCCGAGGTACGCTTTCTCAAAACGCGAGATGAAGCGCCTAAAGCCCTACTTGATATGTTGAAACTAGCCGCATGTCAGTACGATACGAAGGTCAAAGTGCTCCAAACAGACAATGCAGGAGAATTAACATCTAAGTGGTTTGAAGACGAATTAGCGAAGCTCGGGGTAAGACACAAGTTAAGTATCGCCTACATTCATGAGACAAATGGGATGGCAGAGCGATTTAACCGGACAGTTACCGCATCGGCGCGCGCTCTGCCTTTCGACTCAGGTCTGCCTCTAAGTCTCTGGGGAGAAGCGCTTACCCACTCTGTTTATACAAAGAATCGAATACCGTGTATAGCCTTGGATAACAAGTCCTCGCACAAAGTTCTCACCGGAGAAGTACCAGACCTTGGGTACCTGCAGCCGTTTGGATCTCCTGCACATGTCTTGATCCCGGAGGAAAGACGAAAACAGGAGGGAAACTCCTCGCCCGCAGTGTAGAAGGATTCCTGGCAGGATATGGCCAGCAGCGGAACCACTATCGTTTTTGGATTCCCTCCTTGCACAGAGTAGTCATATCGCGTGACTTCAAGGCGAGAGTGGTGCTGCCACCACCAGAAGAGTTAACTATTGATGACTCTGCTGTGGAAACAGAGGCGATTCGGCTCGCCGCAAAGAATACTGCAACCTCTGCCGCTCCATCTACTGTTCCCCGGGTGCCTGCATCCATAGCCGTGATCCACGATCGCTACCCGAATCTGTTTGAGTCCGCAGCACGCGAATCATCCTCGCTTGAGTCCGCAACTCCTCCATCGATTGTTCCCTCCATCGCACCAGTAACCACTACGTCGTCACCCACAGAATCACCAATACTCCAGCCGGCTACTCCCTCAGCCGCGTGGGTACCGGAAACCTTTATTCCCGATACCAGCAGTCAGACATCTGAAGATGTGATATTTTGTAAGCCACGTCCTCAGGCTGAGTTCTGTACTCGACGTGGTCGAGCGGTTAAACCTCCTTCAAGGCTTGGGGAGTGGGGTGAAGTAGCTCTTCTTGGGTAAACGGATGAAGATGAACCTTCAGTCACTGCTGCACTGAGTGGATCTGAGGCAGCAGAGTGGAAAACGGCAATAGAGAAGGAAATTGCGTCTCTGGAGAAGTACAAAACTTGGGAAGCTACGGCAGCACCTGAGAACGCGAGGTTTGTTGATACTAAATGGGTACTAATGAAGAAGCGCGATGAGCGAGGGAATTTGGTAAAGTTCAAGGCAAGACTCACTGCTCGTGGATTCACACAGATACCAGGTATCGACTACGATGAGACCTTCTCTGCTGTTGTACGAACTGATACTCTGCGCATTCTTCTCGCTCATGCCATCCAGCATAATCTCCACACTGTTCAATATGACATTGAATCAGCTTATCTGAACGCTCCACTGGATGATGAAATCTATATCAAGACACCCAGAATGGTTGCTGTACCAAGTGGGAAGGTTCTTCGCCTTAAGAAGAGTATATACGGCCTCAAACAGGCAGCACGCTGTTGGGGCATAACTCTCGCGAATGTATTGAGAAAGCGTGGATTTCAGCCGTCACTAGCGGACCCTGCACTGTACATCAGTCACCAGCGCAGTGAGTTTCTGGGAGTGCATGTAGACGACTTACTTTTTGTCGCCAATGAAGACAGTGGATTCACGCATTGGTTGGGCACTCACTTCACTGTGAATAACTTGGGAAAGCCTCGACATCTGCTCTCCATTGAGCTTGTATGGACTGATACATCAGTATCACTTGCTCAAACAACATACCTTCGCCGGATTATTGGCAAATATCTTCCCTCGGGAGCGAAGCCGCTTGTCACTCCGCTATCCCCATCCGAGCGTCCTCTGAAACGCGACCATCTTGAACCTCCTGCTGACCTCAAAGAATACCAATCCGCGATTGGTAGCCTCTTATATGCTGCAATTATTACTAGGCCAGACATTCTCTTTAGTGTCTGCTGCCTGTCCCAGTTTCTCTCAGATCCCTCTGAGTCGCATATGCGAATGGTTAAGAATATCTTTCTTTATCTGGCCCATACGCCACACTACAGACTCACATACCACCGTCCAAAGGCCAAGCCCCACAGTATACTCTGTGTATATAGTGATTCCTCATATGCCAACTCCCTAAGTGATCGCCGAAGCTTTTCAGGATCTGTCACCATGTTAGCTGGTTGTCCCATCGCTTGGAACTGTGCTAAGCAGGGAGTCGTAGCACTCTCAACGACCGAAGCGGAGTACATAGCACTCACCTCTGCGGCACAGTCACTCGCTTGGACACAAACTCTCTTGGTTGAAATGCGAATGACCGACATCAACATTAAGCCTGTCCTCTATGGGGACAACCTTAGTTCCCACTTTCTCACACGCAATGCCTCACTCCATCGACGTTCCAAGCACATTGATGTACGCTACCATTACATCAGGGAGAAGTACCAACAAGGACATTTTGAGTTGGAGTTTGTCAGTGGAAAAGAAAACCCTGCTGACTTGTTTACGAAAGCCCTTCAGGGTGACCACCTTTCCTATCTTTGTTCTCGTTTTTTCTACTAGTTATTTTTATTAGGTTTCCGGCATTTTTTTATCTCCATGTCTGTCTGATCCTCAATTGGGGAGTGTGTTGAAACCGCTAGATGGAACTGTGTCCTTACCGTATGGGTGAAGTGTCCTCATGGATATTCTGATTTTGGCGAGATGGACCGAGTTAGCAGTCACCTCAGTAGTCACATTAGTGGCCACGTATGTGCACTTGACAGTTGTTTATTTTCTTATATATAGTCTTC
>Ga0307513_10004334_pt1 | contig 18953 bp, 11 predicted proteins | sample 15_EM_MG_FD_202174 | JGI IMG/M metagenome (GOLD analysis project Ga0307513, IMG submission 202174) | Populus trichocarpa ectomycorrhiza microbial communities from riparian zone in the Pacific Northwest, United States - 15_EM | ecosystem: Host-associated > Plants > Roots > Unclassified | place...
GGCTGAAAATTCTCCTGTGGTAGATTTAATGTCAATGAGAAATGATAAGAAATTCATAATCCTATAAAATAAAATAAAATAAAGCATAATCTCCATTATAATTTGCTTTACGAAATCTGTTTCAATGTGCTTGGTTGACAGAAATCTATTTCTAGATAGAACAATGAAGTTGCCCTCCCTGAAACGGAGCCACGGGATCTTAAAAACTGTCCGGTGGAAAGGATTGAATAGGATAAAGTAGAAAAATGAAGAGAAGAAATGATAGATATCAATCCATTCTAGAGGGCGTATTTGGGTGTAAGAATGTGACTAGCAAGAAGCTATCAGTCTGAATTGGAAAATATGCGAGAAATCCACCCATTTCTTAACTGAGTTTTTATCCATTTCCTATTTCGATTCCCACCCATTTTCACTCATAGTATCTATTCATAAGTTGTCTGGCTAATTAATGCAAAAACGAAACAAAAAAAACACATCATCCCTTTTACTCCGTATCCATCCCTCCAGCCAAGCATACCTACAGGCTCTGCCATGTCCATGTGAACTCAGGGGCAATACCATTTAATTATTTGATTATGATGCACATGGCAATCTAGACTTACTTGTCTAGTGATAACAGTTGCTGCTGATGGGTATATCAAGTCAAGAACGCTGTTGTGGTGGGACAAGTGCGAGTGAATATTGAAGCTTTGAGCACAGCCTACGTGGTTGAGAGAATTGTCACTTCTTGGGAGCATATTTAAGGAAAATTTAAAGGAGGAAAAAAGAAAGAAAGAAAGAAAAACGTATCTCTCTCTTCTATTTCTCACAAGTCACATCCATCACTGATCTAAAAAGCATTCATTCACAGACTCTCTCTTTGCCATCTCCAGGCTGCGCAGATTCTGACTGAAAAGAGTGAAGGCATGGGAATCCAAGAGGACCTAGAGCAGTGTAAGAATCGTGCTGAGCATGAAGAGGTAAGAGAACCACTCATGGACAAGAAAAATCAATCAGGCGAACAAGATGGATCTTTTGCTCAGAGTAGCAGCAAAGAAAGTGCTTGGATGGTTTACCTCAGCACTTTTGTTGCAGTCTGTGGCTCTTTCGCATTTGGCTCATGTGTAAGCTTACCTCCTTTTATTTAGGAACTTACAATACTGATAATTAGCTCTGTTTCCTAAGTTAGCTCGTGTTCCTACATATTTCTTGACAAGCAAGAGTCTTGATTTAATTTACTGCATGTGGTTTCAGGCAGGCTATTCATCACCCACAGAAAATGCTGTCAGGGAAGATCTCTCTCTATCTCTAGCAGAGGTTAGTTACTAAATTGTCTCCCAGTATATTAAGCACTTATCCAGAGCTAAGTAACCGGTTGATTTGTCCCCGTATCAATAAGCCTCCTAGCTTGTCAGAAACATGCAAACTTAAGCTGCGGAAGAATAATTGATTTTCAGTAGACATTACAAATATGGCTCCAGATCCACTGCGGAAATTGAACTTAAGAGAAAAGTTTCTAGGATCAAAAGATCAGCTAGATCTAGGGTACTTGTATTAAGAAAAGCATCCCCTGTTTACTGATGATGCTGTTTTAAACGCAGCAAATGAACTCTTTGGTTTTTAGCTTCCAAACTTATATGTGCTACTTACTCTTTGTGTTTGTATGAACTATGAAGTATTCCGTGTTTGGTTCAATATTGACATTCGGAGCAATGATTGGTGCAATCACAAGTGGGCCCATTGCTGATTTCATTGGTCGGAAAGGGGTAAGTAGAGGTATGCTGTGATGAACATTTTTGGATCTAGTGCTACTTGTGTAGGACTCAACCCTTGCATGGAATGTACGCAGGCGCTGAGAGTGGCTACCAGCTTCTGTATTGCCGGATGGCTAGCCATCTACTTTGCTCAGGTTTGTGTCATCTTAATTTCAGAAGCAAAAGGGAATTTTTTTTCCCCAGACATATTATCTTATTTCTTGTTACCCTCTCAATTAATACAAAACAGGGGGTTCTGGCGTTGGACCTCGGGAGACTGGCAACAGGTTATGGAATGGGAGTCTTTTCTTATGTGGTAGAATTTTAATCTTCTCGCATTTGCTTCTCAACATGCCTCTACGCACATGGTAGAATATATGTTACTAATGAATTCGATTATGATGTTGACATCTTGACAAGGTACCTGTTTTTATTGCTGAAATTGCACCCAAGAATCTTAGAGGAGCACTAACAGCTACAAATCAGGTAAAGATATGCTTCTGACAGAACTTGAGAAATGTATCTTTTCAAATGATAACATAATTTCACAAGCTGTGGTGTGTTATGAGGGGACATCAACTTTCTAAATTACGTTTTCTATTGACGCTTAGTTGGACGGAGTAGATATTTAATATATAATGCAAACCAAAATGTAATGGGACAAGGATCCTCTCTAATCATATCATCTCATGATGCAGCTTATGATCTGCGGTGGAGTGTCTGTTGCATTCATAATAGGAACCGTGCTGACATGGAGGGCTTTGGCATTGACTGGTATTCCTTGATCTATTGCCTACTCAATCATCATGGGATCAAGAATGGGCATTATTTTTCAGAAAATTTAAATGGTTGGGTAGAAAACACTAAAAATATTTGTAGAGCAGGAAGCTTACCTCTAGAGTGCTTGCAGGGCTTGTTCCTTGTGCAATTCTGGTTTTTGGCCTGTTTCTGATTCCCGAATCTCCCAGATGGCTGGTAACGAGCAGCAATTGAATACACACTCTGCCTATACACACACACACACACACACACACATATATATATAATGAAAATGGCGTGGTTACAGGCAAAGAGAGGACGTGAAGAAGAGTTTCAAACAGCTCTACAAAAGCTTCGTGGCAAGGAAGCTGATATATATCAGGAGGCAACTGAAATCAAGGTTCTTATCTGAAATCTGTATTCTGCATGCTGTTAATGTAGTAGCAATTTGAAGAAAAGTATGATGAGTTTTATGCTTTTGTGACAGGACTACATAGAAACTCTTGAACGGCTCCCAAAAGCCAGATTCCTAGATTTGTTTCAAAGAAGATACCTCCGCTCAGTCATTGTATTATTCCTTTTTGCAACCTTCCAATCCTATATTTCTTTATTTTCCAGTTGGCCTCACCAGAAAGGATTTATTTTTCATTAACTCTGATAGTCAATTGATACATTTTATGCCAATTTGATCAGATAGGAGTAGGACTGATGGTCTTTCAACAATTTGGAGGAATCAATGGGGTCTGCTTTTATGTCAGCAATATTTTTGAGTCAGCAGGTAAAGAGGTCTTGATAAACACTACTATCAAAGGAGATACATGGCCCCTGCCCTTTCCACCAAACAGGGAACTAAACATAAAAATTTATATCCACCCTGCTTTCAAGTCAGCAGGCCAATATTTGATGCGCATATAGCATAAATAAAAGTTAGGGTTATCAAATCCTAAGATTAGAGCCCTCAACATTGTACAGGAATAGAAAAAATTTCTAATATTTTATAAAAAGTCTGAACAATGTGAGTTTGAATCCCTAACAATAAATTAGACATTCCTATTTATACTAGTTCTAGAACTAGAATCCTTTATAGAAAAAGCATTTCTGATTAACACTTGCCTAACTAATAGAATCCATCTAGTATTAGGATTCCTAATTAGTAAAATCTTAATTCAATTAAAAATTCTAATCTAAATAGAAAAAATAATCCAAATAAAACAAGGTACATAAAAATAATCTCACACACTAACTTCCATCCTAAAAGCCTTCCTGATCTCAGAATTTTAACCCAGTAGAAAACAAAGCCTTCATACATCAACCAAAGAACATCAAATAATTCAAGCGTTTTTGCTGATACTTTCTAGAATGTTTTGATTCTCCATTGTTACTCTAATATTTGAAATTCTGCATTATTTCAGGATTTTCTCCCAGTCTTGGAACCATAATCTATGCCATTCTTCAGGTTTCTTTCTTTCAGTAATTTTGTTAACTTCAAGAAATCAAAATGTCATACTCCAATAGGATTGCGTTGAAAAAAAAATTATTTTGTAGGTTGTGGTTACCGCCCTCAACACAATCGTAATAGATAAAGCTGGAAGAAAGCCTCTATTACTGGTAAATTTCTGTCCAACGCAGTTAGCTCTGGAAATTTCATCTTGACTCATCACCCTTCAGGTATTGAAAGTTAATTTATCTATGTATTCCAGGTTTCTGCATCAGGACTGATTCTTGGCTGTTTAATAACTGCGATTTCATTCTACCTAAAGGTTATTGCTAACTTTAGACCTCATAAATTCAATGTCTCTCTCAAATACTGACATGTAAAAGTGACCTTCTGCAAAACTAGGTTAATGAATTGGCAGTCAAATCAGTCCCGGCACTTACTTTAACTGGCATACTGGTAATTATAATCATTGTCAAATAATATTTCTCTTGAGATTGATCTCCAACTATGTAACTTCTCATTTACGTATCTTTGATAAATACTTTTGGTTCAGCTATATATCGGCTCATTTTCAGCAGGAATGGGTGCAGTTCCGTGGGTAATAATGTCTGAGGTAATCTAAGTTCCAAGATGAAAATTCCATCTATGAATTCATTATTCCACCCAAAAAAGACAATTGCCTTTTGTTGCAGATTTTTCCAATAAATATTAAGGGAGTGGCTGGAAGCTTAGCAACACTTGTGAACTGGTTTGGTGCATGGGCGATTTCCTACACTTACAACTACCTTATGTCCTGGAGCTCCTATGGTAAACAAATCTAAAACTTATTCAACGAAACGATGCAAAAATTTAGCATAATACAAAGAATCAATTTATTGGCAACCAGCTCGCAAGATAAATAAATAAAGGAAGAACTGAAATAAATACCAAGAGCTACATAGTAGTTTTTAAGAACAATATCAAGATGTGCAAAGTGAAAACATTTAGTTTCAAAGACAGCTCTGGTTCACAAAGAAGTTAGTTAAATTATACAAGAATGGTTTTCAGGTACCTTCATTCTTTATGCTGCAATCAACGCGCTGGCTATAGTGTTTGTGGTCATGGTGGTGCCAGAAACAAAAGGGAGAACTCTGGAGCAAATCCAAGCAGCCATTAATACATAGAGAAATAGACAGGATGTATTGAATACATTTATTTCACGGAAATAAAGACCCTTACCCAGATATGATCTACTCTGACGGACCATTTACCCCTTTTGAGGGCAACCAGAAGAAATTTTGGAAAATACTTCCTAGCATGAAGTATGATGCTTTTCACATAAACAACTCAGTCGTATAGGCAGTACAACCTTGGTATCTTCTGTGATTTTGTATTCAAAACTGCTGTTTTTTTTTTTGCCCCTCTCTTTTCACTCAGTAAATTATGAACAGAACATCAACCGTTGATATATAAACAGCATGCCCATAAGTGGAATGATCAGGTGAAAAAAGAAGCAAAAAGACAACATTAATATCCAAATTACGATCTCTGATAATTTTATTTCTGCTCCCAATTTAGTTCTGGCAGACTATATACAATCTCGTTCTAAAACCCAGTATCATGGGTCGCTCCAATTTGACCAGTCAAATAATACATTAAGAATAAAAATACATATGCTTTATTTAATATGGAAAACTTCCGACTTCCATTGTAGAGAAACGTCAAGTCAACCCAGCTCCATCCACTACACTGATCAACTTAAAACAGGAGATTAACAAGCGATTTATATCTAAAACATGTATCAATTTCAAGATCCCAGAAGTTGGGTCTAGTGCTTCATGAAATCATAACCATCATTATCAAAAAGTTGTATCAGGTTAGAGTTGCCAGTTCCCATATCTTTATTTTCCCATCATCACTTGTGGAAGCAAGTAGCCGGGTTTCCTGGCAAGAATCAACAATCATATACAGAAACACAATACAGATACAATCACGATTTCAATACTAAGCATTAATTCCCCGCCCCCAGCACAAAAAGTTTGAAAATGAGAAACCAAATAAAGGGCACTATAGGCCCTAAGATAGGTGATGTCCTCACCCTTTTTAGCCTTTTCAAGATGTGAGCTCAAGCTTTTCATCTTTTCAGTACAGCTAAATGATATAAAACCATTTTAACCAAAATTGCGCTAGTTTTAGCAGGGTGAATGGTGAGAGAACAGAAGTTTCAAGTGTCAGCACATGTTTTTTTTATTATTACTGTTGCTGTGCAGTAGATAGTAGTATAATTGTTTCAAGATAAGTATCATCAGGGCAAGCAGGGAAATATATATTTGGTTTACATGGACACTTGAATGGCAAGCATCACTCTATTGTCATAGAACCCAAGAATCTACTACCAACCCCTCTTCCTCTCCTCCCACCAGATCCTATTGTACTTAATTTAAGCATTCATTTCAGCACAAACACAAACATCAAATACACTATAAAAAAATTGCTGTGAGTGTGTTATCTCAACACTTCCAAAAGAAAGCTTACCCCAGGGCCCCATTGCACTGAGTTTATGTCCATATTGTGAGCCTTTTCCCTTTTCAGCAACAGTTTATATGAAGGACCGTCAACCTGTAACAAACACACAATAGTCTCACTTAATCCTTCTTTTCCTAATTCACTAATCAATATATCAAGTCAAGAGTAAGGCATCCTCAATTTATGAGCATCCATAAATAGGAACTTCACAAGGTCGCATTACCTCATCAGACCAATTTCAAATCAAAATCAGATACAAGTGTTTCCATCTATGTTGTGATAATTTATTTCAAAAGGTTACTTAGGTGATTAGCTTATAGTTTTTGCAATCAACCTGAAATTTGGCATTCTTGAGATACCAGAACTGAGTAAAATCTATAACTAATTTTATGAAATAAGATTACAAAAAAGGTAAAGTGTAAGAAATTCACAAGAAAAACTAAGTTGAGTAAGAATGTGTTTGTTGCTCGCACACAGGGGATCACAAGTTGCACTCTTTAGCAATGTTAGCAAAATGTCCACTTTTTAGGACAAAAGTGCCCCAACAGTGATTTGCACTAAAACTGTTTTCAGGACAAGGTGGTTAGTTTCATTTTCCCCCCACTCAGAGCAATAATATTTAGTTCTTTCCTTTCTTTAAATATCCATCCAACTTTTGAGTTTTGAGGATAATTCTCTCCATGCCACTATACTGGACAAAAATTATTGAAACAGGAAAAGTTCACAAATCAAAGGATTTGGATATGAAGCAATTAATCAGCAGAAAAAACTAATATAAAAAGAAATGAAAGCAAGAATAAATCGAGAGAATCAAACCATTGAACTTCTAAATAATTTATCTAAGATGTGAAAACTGAACTGAGGAAAAGAAAGAAAAAACCTAATGAAAAACAGTTGCTTAATTTAAACCACCACCACTCCATGAAGTTCATTGTCAGGAATAACAAAGATAGGTAAGAGGTAGATAAGGAGGGGGGATCCGTTGAGACTTAGAGAGTAAAAAATATATTGAACTCCAAAAACCATGTCCTCAAGCACTTTTATTCTAAGGAGTAAATAAACAAGCAGTTTTCGTCCCAAAAGGCAGGTAGCTAACTTGTGAAAGAGAAAACTTAGCAGCTATCCATACATGGTAATGTTGTTTATGTCTACATACTTGACATGCTGCAAAAACAATTTAAGGGGTTTTTGTTATTTCGATGCAATGCAAATAACAGAGCAACTTCCCTGGTATGTTAAATCAGTAGATATAATAAAGTGAGGGTATAAATTATTAATACCAAACCATCTTTGTTCTCCAGAAAAAACCGTAGACCATCATCAGCTGCTCCGCTTGCTATAATACCTTCCCTGTTCAAAAATTAAGGGGTGCAAAAACATAGAATTTAGAAAGAACCAATGCTGAAAGACAAAGGGTAACCCAGAAAAAGTATATGTTACCCATAACATCCACAAGAGCACCCAATGATAAGTTCATAAAGAAAGGGAACAGCCAGAAACAACGTAAAACAATGAAGACGACATGATATTTTGTTCAATTAAATTAAAGGGTTGCTACCTTGACCAATGAACTGAAAAGATCGTTCGATCATGATAACCTGAGAGAGTGCAAAGATGATTCCTGAAAAACAAACCATGTTGTCAACAAGTATTGTTTTGTGTGTGGGCAAGCACCCTGCATAATTTGAAAATGGCCTATAATTTCATCATACCAAATACAAATGAAACGATAATTGATACCTTTGGGGTGTGAATCCCAAATCCATTCTTATTCTTTTTTTAACTATCATAACTAAATAAACTTTGATAAAACTCATAAATATGATTTGTTAATGGATGTGGATAAACATTTTGGGCATCCAAAATAAAAGGTGGACAACAGGTTAGGGATGGGGAGCATATGCTATAATTATCTTATGCCACATAAGTCTCACATCAAATTGGCGTGTAAGAGCATCATAATCAAGTCTTTGTTTCCTGAATTATTCAAATAAAGCACATTGATAATATGATGTAGGAAAAGAGAGCACAAACACCAAAACAAAAGAATCGATATAGAATAGAAACAAAATCACCAACAAGAGAGACACTCAATCTTGAAGAAAACAAATCAAGAGAGACAAACTCAATCTTGAAAGCAAAACAAGAGACACTCAATCTTGCAAAAACTCAAAGTTTTAATTTCAATTAATAATTCAAGGACCAAAATAACTAATGTCTGGGTGCTTATGTATATGCATCAAACCAAATAAAATTGAAAAATCTAACAAGTCTTAGATCAATAAAAAAAATCCTAATTTAACAATTGAATAATAAATACTAATATTTCTAAAAATAAAATGTAGAATAATCACACAATATTAAAACTCCTGATCAATTAAAAACCAATTTCCATTGTAGTACTTCATTCTCTCTTGGTTGGAAAAAAACTCAACCTCAAGTTCTAAAGTGTTGAAAGAGCAAAAACTCCATTAAGTTGCAAGCACTCCCTGGAAATTATTTTTTGCATTTGAAGCATTTCAATCTTCTGTAAGCAATATTAGCAATAAGATAGTCTACTCGGCTATAATATTGAATTTAGAAGGAACATTAAAGTCAATTTTATCAACCTCATCTTTGAGCTCTTCAAGGATAGAATCTTTACTCATGGCACTTCAAAATCTTCTTATACTATATTAGTTGTTTGAGCTTCTTAATCTGTAAATTTGTGCTCATCTTGTGTTTGCACAATCATAATTTCCTCTAATAAGTTTCTCCAATGTCTTCTTCAATGCATTCATCAACTTGTTCTACACTGGTTGTTTAAAACGCTCAACTTCTATTTTGAATTGACAATTGTATTATTGAATTTTGTATGATTAGTTTGCAAATTTGCATGGTTTGGATTTGGGTTTCTAAAGAATTAACAGTGCTGGTGATTTTGGTGACCTCAATGTTGCTAATCAATGGAGGTTGATAAATTGCATGCTGTGACAATCTGACTTTTGGTTTTGGAGGATAGATGGTATTTAATAAGATGCACATTCCCGTAGTACATTCATAATTTACCCATATCTGTGAGTCGAATATCCATCTTACAACAATTTTCATAAAATTTTCATAAACACAAGTGTAATTAAGTTCAAATAAAGCCGAAACAAAATGTTTCACATATTGAATTGAAAAACAGCAAATTCCTCAAACATAAATATAATCTCCAAAATGTTTCATGTAATACATCCACTTCGATATATGGGAGAACCTAAACAAACAAAACAAAGCTTATCTCACTTCTTTATTCCTGAAGAACTACACTTCTCCTATCAGAATTATATTCTCTATGAATTTCAAAAGATTAACCATGAGCAAGAGTAGTATACATTCTTGTTCCTCAAACCATATAAATCATATCAATAAAGTAGCATATAGGAATAGCTTACCACAAAGCCAAAAGAAAAGAAATCCACCAACCCTACAGATGTTGGCACAAATTCTGGAAACAAATAGAATTCCCAACTAGCTCGGCAAGATAAAGCTAGTGTGGGTGGAATTTTGCTCAATTATCACATATATGTGACTTTGGGAATCTGTGGTACTACCACTAATTCTGTTTGATTTGTCTTCTTCTTTTTTTCTGTTCTTTTAGTAGACTTCATTTTGGTTTGAAAAAACCAAAACCCTAGATTTGGTATCGGCCATATTGGCAAAGTAATTGCGGGGAGAAAAAGAGACGAGAAACACACAAATTTCAAGGTGGGCGCCAAAATGATCTAGGATAGGAGAAGAAAAAATCACCAAAACCAAAGAATTAAAGTAGAATAGTAACCAAAACTCACCAACAAGAGAGACACACTATCTTGAAGGGACCAAATTAAAAAAGACACACTCAATCTTGAAAGTAAAACAAGAGATACACACTCAATATTGTATAAACTCAAAGTTTTAGTCAATAATTCAAAGACCAAAATAACTAATGTTTAAGTACTTATTTATATACACCAAACCAAATAAAATAAAATAAAAACCAATAAGTCTTACTTCAATAAGGAAACTAAAATCCTAATTTAACTACTAATATTCCTAAATATTTAAATCTAGAATAATTACATAATATTAAAACTAATACATAAATAAAAACTAATTCCCATTGTTGTCCTTCATTCTCTGCCACAATAATTCTAGTGTCATTTGCAAAAATACACAGATTATCAAGTGGCCTACTACTTAGGACCAACAGAATTTCAATCCATAATTTCAAATATTTTTTTTATCACAAGTCATTCACACTAATTTGAAGTCCTTTCTTTATTTGAATTCTAATAGTGAAGGTGCACTATAAGATGTAAGAAACGAAAAGTAGAAGACCCAATAAGCATAAAGAGCATGCTTCTCACCAAGGAGCGTGGTCATCACCCAACACCATCCTCCCAACATCTGTTTCCCATATTTTTAGGGTAAGATCATCACTGCAAAGTCAACCCAAAATCCATTCAATTGCTTTTGTTTCTAGATACCTTAAAAATAAATATCACCCCAACCAATGATCATCAAACTTAGGAAAAAGCTTTACATACCTACAAGTAACCATTCTGTCTCCTTCAGCGTTAAAAGAAAGTGCCCAGACAGTAGAAGAGTGACCACTGAGTAGGAAACAACCCTTGTTCAATTAGATTAGCTCGTCATATTGCAAAGGGAGTTATCAATAAGCCAACAAATAACATTAACTAAAGTCTATGTGAAACCTAACTATATCAGCTAGCCTGCATAATGGTCTAATGCAAAAGAATCGCGTCTACAAGAGTAGCATAAAAGCAAAGGAAGGGGTGGGGGAGGGAGGGAGGAAGGAAGGGAAGAGAGAGAGTACTTGTTAGATTCACCTAAGGTTTGAACACAATGCCAATCACCAGTGCCATCCTCAGCCCAAACCTGTATTTCTATGAAAATTATAAAGTTGATCTCATATTTTTAAATTGTTTTGAAAGCAGGAATGGAAATTTTGGAATCAGCTTTTCACAAAGAAAGAAAAAGAAAAGGCAGAGATGAGCAATTTTACCCATAAAAAAGTACCTTAACAGTATTATCATAACTACAAGAAAACAAAACATCCATAGTTGGATGCCATTTAACCATTTTAACATCTTGTGTGTGTCCTTGCAAAACCGAAGCACACTCGAATTCATTCCCAGGCATCACTTCCCAAATCCAAACAGTCTTATCCCGACTACACGTCGCAAGGAACGAACCAGATGCATTCCAAGACACACTTTTCACTTCATTTTCATGACCCTAAAAAGTAAATAAATTATTAGTCCCAGGTATGATAAAATTTTATCAAACTGGGAAAAAAAAAAAAAACAATCTTTTTTCTTAAATTAAATACCTCTAAAGTAGAAACACATTCAAAATCACCGCTAATATTTTCCCAAATGGAAGTGGTGGCATCAAAGCTGGCGGTTGCCAACAATTTCCCAGAAGGTGACCAGGCACACGACCGAACAGTTCTAGTGTGTGTTTCTTCCAGAACTGCCTGCAGTCATCCCATAATTAATCATAAGATTCTCCCAACACAAGAATCTACTAAATTAACACAACTTCCTAACCAGACACACGACCAAAATATTCTAGTATAGGTTCCAACTTTATCTGACTTGCAAAAGATGAAGAAGAAGAAACCTTGCAGTGCCAAAGGCGAGTGGAAGGAGTCTGCTCCCAGATTCGAACAGTCTTATCGCCGCTACAAGAAGCGAAGACAGGAGAAGTTGCTGTGGCTGGATTCCAAGCTAAGCTCCAAACCCTATCGGTGTGTCCTTCAAGTGTTTGAATCTCCTTCAGTATCATATTGCCGTCGTCGTAAAAATCCATGCTCAAATGACTTGTGTATCTCGATTTATGCTATGTAGTCAGAAAAATATTCTCAAGTAAGAAATATAATTTATTTTATTTTCAGTTTGATTATAAAAAAGTTCAGTTGGCGTTAAATAAGAAAATCATATATATCCCTGTGATATAGTTCTATCGATTTACTACAAAATAAAGAAAATATATGCCACTTAGATCAATCAATGGAGCATGTTTAAACAACTTGTTAATATAAAAAAAGAACAAAGCAAAAGAAATAGGCTTTATTTCTTATCAATTAATATTAATACTAATAAACTAAAAGAGCTACTATTTTTACTATTCGTTATTGTATATCTACTCACTAAATGAACATTACTATTTTTCAATTTTTCATTTTGATTGTTGAACTTTACTCTCTCTTTTTTAATTTCATCTTTCCATGTCATATTTATGGTAATTAATGTGTTTATAGTTTCTTCTTTTTGCATATTATTTGCAATTCAAGGTTTGTGTGGAGTTTCAAATTTGAAAGTGAGGCTAATTTGATGAAATAGAAAAAATATATATGTTATAAAAGGACCAAGATAAAAAAAATAATAAATAATAAATAATGGGGCTTTCTTCAAATTCATGCAAAAAAATCATTTTTTTCATTCAAAAATTATCCATTTACTCATTTTGGTCCCTTTAGTTTTAGAATTTCATGTTTAGTCCTAAAATTTATTTTTTTTACATTTCAATTCCTTAGTTTTAAAAAAGAAGAGAGAAAGTTGATAGAAAATAAGAAGGAAAGAAAAGGTAATCGGTTAATCAAATCTCAGTAACAAAAAAGTCAGTCTTGGTTTTATTAGGTTTCTCTTAACGAAAGGAGTTTTATTGAGGTGATTTTGAACATCACCGCAACAAGTAGATCGAGGCTCAGGATACATTTTTTTTGTTTAATTTTGGTTCTTTTATTAATTTTAGGGTGTTTTTAGGTTGTGAACTTGTTTATTTAAGTGCAAGAACTTTTCTCTTGTTTTTTGGTTTTTGTTAGATTTTCCATGAGTTTTCTTCTTATTTTACAACATTGTTTGGAACCATGTGAATTGAATTGACTTTCCGGGGTTAGATCAATTTATGTGTGTGGAATTATTTTCAAGGTACTAACTTGAATTCCAAATGAAATTTAACTCTTAAAAATAACCAAAAACATACTCAAGAAATTAAATTCGAATTGGTATTGAAAATTATTTTCCATAAATACCCTCTCTCTAATTCCTTTTAAAAACCCTAACTTACATCTCTGAATTCCCCTACTCTATTACTAGATTATTAGCAGGCGTGTTGTGACACCTTGTGGAGTTATTTCTGGTGCAGGTTCGTTTTAATAAATAACGATTGTTTTTATCTTTTTGGGATTACAAAGTTTTGTTTTAAGCTTATTGACTATTGTATTAGTTTTTTTTAAAAAAAAAAAGTAAAAGAAGAGAAAATTGTGTCTGTGACTAAGGAAGAGGAGTGGCAAATAATTGATTACAGAGAAGCTGTTGGCATGCTGGCTTGATTGATGTGTAAGAAATAGAAAGTTGATCGCCCTGAAGTTTCTTTATTTTGAGATAATATGATCAATTTGAAATGAAAATAATATTTGTTGACATAACACTTCGGCCATGAAGTTTAGTTTGTTATTTTTGCATCAGCTTAGCAGTATTTTATTTAAGTATCAAAGTGGATATATGAATAAGTGATGGAATAAATATGATTGCATCAGGCATGCACATCTGGATGGTCCATGAAGAGCTGAATGGACTAGCAGTAGTAAGGTTGTCAAAAACGTTTTTTTAACACGACACAAAAAATACAATATAAACTCGGATCGTAAAATCGTAAATAATTTTTTTTTATCTAATTATATATTGATAATTATAGTCAAGAAATTAAATTACATTAAAATCTAATAAAATGGATCAATAATATTATAATCAATGAGTGATCTAAATAAAATGAGAGAGATATATAGTATGAATTAATAAATTAATGACATGGAGAAATAAAAAGTCTCGGAACAAAATTTCTCAATACAAGGGAATCACTGAAAGGTAGGAAGCACACATAAACCTAGTGAAAACCTATTTGTTCCCATCACAATAAGTCTTGATAGACCCTTTTTGGGTTGCAAGCTAATGAGTTTAAATTAGTAATTAACTAACATAAATTCAATAATGAAATAAACCCCTAAACAATGCCTAATGCGCTAGAAAAAAATCAAATTAAAAATAATTATTTAAAATTAAATAAATAAATAAATAAATAAAATAGAATAATAAAAAAAGTCTTCATGTTAAAATTCTTCCATGTAGCCTGAATCTCTAATTTTTGTATATTCTTGGCAAATTTGAGTCCTGATTTCAAACATGTTGTTCTCTCCTTATTTCAAATATATCGTTCTCTCTCGTTTGGATGAATTATTGGGCCTACGATATATAGCTGGAAAGTTTCAGATGTCTAGTTTCTATCTCAACTTTAATCGAAGCAAAATTCCACCGATAGCTCTAGATATGTCACAAACAATACACGAAAGTATTGTTTGACATATTCGACAATATTAGTTTACTAAATTTGAACCTATGAAATATTATGTTCCCTAACTTCATTTGACCTGAAAATTTACCACAATATATTTTTATGTATCTAATATTCCCCTGTAAAATTTCAGTTTTATCCAACATACGGTTTGAAAGATATGTTCAATCTCGCAAAATAGTTATCAAACATTTTAAGGTCAAATTTGGACCTGACTTGGTTCATAGCACAAATTTAGTAAACTCGTGAAATCAAACTGAGTTTACCGATTTTGCACAAGTTAAGTTCGATTTTACTGGTTTGAATTTTTAGTCCGATTTAGCACGTTAAATACATGTTGACTCGTAAAATCGTAAGATTTTACAAGTTAACTCATGATTTTAATAGCCTTTATACTGAACAAATTTGAGTTTGGTAGAGAAATGTTGTGATCGTCAGGGATGTTTGTCAAGATAAGATGCCTTTCAGGGGTCCTCCCTAACTTTGCCTATAAAGGCTTGTGGCATGGCCATATACATGTGGTCAACAATAGCTCTTGATGAGTTTGGTTATGATTATCCATTAGACCAACTTCATCAGTTTTTTTGTCCATAATATAAGATGGTTATTAATTCAATAAGAGTTCTTCATGGGAGACACATAACTCAATTTATTTTAATTTATTTTTACATGTATTTTAAATAGTATAATTGAATTCAATTCTATAGTTTAATATTTTTTATCAACCTTAAAAGCGTGTTTGGCACGCCTGATTTTCTCCAAAGGAAAAATGTCATTTTCTACCCTTAAGGCGTGTTTGCCAAACACGGCCTTAAGGCATTTTTCATGCCTTTAACTTTTGGACAAGGGTGTACTTGAAAAACACATCATATTGTACTCTTTTTAATATTGGTTTGCTCTTACTATCATGTTTAGCAAAGTAAGCCTTAAATAATATCTGATAATTCTGAAAAAATTCAGGTATTGTTTTAAAATTGTTTATGGGTTCCTCACCTGTTTTTTCAATAATTTCACTTAATATTGACTATAGAGTTACACTGTAAGATATTAATTTTATATTAAAAATATCCAATTTTCTCCAAAATCTCAAAAAAAATTAAAACAAATCCCTTATTTCAAAAATAGAAAAATATATTTTTGTTTGTTTGCATACAACCAAACTCTAGAAATTTTTCATGTATATCTTATAAAAAAAATTATATTTTTATCATATTTTTTAAAAATACATAAATGGGTTAATCAGTTTATGATTATCCATCAGAATTTGCTCGAAATTTCAAAAACACCACAAAAATTAATTTGTTTAGTTAATATTTGGGATATGAATTATACAACGTAATGCATATTCTTGGTATTAAATTAAATGAATTAACAAAAATAAAATGTCGGGAATTAAATGTAGACTTTAATATTTAGGGTTATAAAATTGCACTGTAACGTATATCCTTAGATATTAAAGATACAAAGTAGAAAGAAATACGACATTATTTTTTTAGCCTTAGAATAATGAGGTTTTAGCCTGATAAAGGTCACTGTCTCCTTACTGATGAGGACTTCTCTTAAATCTTAGACATGCCAACGAATAGAAACACGACTTAGAAAAAAAAAACAATCGATTAATAATACAGCTTACCATAGATAGGGTGCACTGTGGGTGATGCGTCTTCTTTATGCATAACTAGTCCCCTTACCCAGACTTTTACATGCCATTAAGTTTTCTAATGACCATAATACTAGATGACGACTCGTAAACCCTTCAAATCATAATTTTAATAATTTATCCCAACACATCAAAAAACCTCTCGATCCAGGAGGCAGATCCACCATTCAACGTTATGCATGCCACGACACCAACCATATGACATAAAAAGGCACACTCATTAAAACTTATGAAGTGGTCTTAAAACATGAAAAACGGTTTCTTGAAAAATATTCAATGACTAATTTTGCAAAGTTCTTGATAAAAAAAAAATGATGATGCATGCATTCATGGTTTATGGAAAGGCGAGCTAGGCCAGCCGAGGGCAAGTCAACTTAGATAAGCCCATTATAGAATGATAATTCTGTGAAATCCATCAAAGCCAAGAATAGCCTCTAAAAATGACGAGTACCTCTTAAATAATAATCAAAAGAGTGAACACAATTAGATCAATTAAGGGTAATATTGCTAAAAAAAAATCTATGACAGTGGATTACTTGGTGGACTCCATTAGCGGTTAAGAGTAATGCCACACTTGAAGGGCATCTTTATAGCTAAGAGTTAGTTTACCTTTTGAAATATGACTATGATGCTTAATAAAGATGTTGTCATATGAGTGCATTTTATGAATGTTAAAAGGATGGACACAACTAGATCAACTAAAGGAAATTTAAAATAGCCATTAGCAATATATAATTTGATAAACTCTAAAAAGTGAGAGTAATGAAGTACCGTTTTTCTATCAAAATAAATAATAAATGGGCAATGATGTAAAAATACCACAGTTAGAAGGCACTGTCCAACTAAGGGTCAACATTATGGCTAAGAGAGTTTGTCACTTCAAGAATGGTCAACTAAGCAGAGCTTCATGTAGCAAACATAAGAGGGAAATATTCATTGCATAAGGTCCAGGTTGCAAGATAAATAAGCAGTCAGACACCTTAATCATCAAATAAAAAATAGGTTGAAGAGTCATGCAATAAAGGAGACTCATATAAGAAATTACAATCCTCAAAGCAAGAGAGAGATTGTGAAGTAAAGAGGACGGCCTATATTTCAAACCAGGTAAAGATGTATGTATAACATTTAAAGCATTGTATAAAGTTTTACACATGAATTGCAAAAGAAAGAATCATCAATGAAGTCCAAAAGGCTCCAATAAATTTTGAGTTATCAAAGATTTGGCAAGGATACTACTAATTTGATGTGATAGCTAAAAGTCTAACTTCAAAGGTATGGGTAACTCATGATCATGAGTTAATTATTTTTAGACTAAGAGACAAGACACCTTTTCTTTGAACAATTAGATTTCGAAACACTTTTGAAAATTCATTTTCAAGAAATCTCTAAATTTCTCTCCACTAGGTAGGTCACCTATTATAATGAGATTATTTTAGAGAAATCTTTAAATTTCTCACAATGGGGTAGGTCACCTGAACAATGAGATAATTTGATTTTAAAAAAATCCACAGTAAAGTTGCCTTTTAACTTTGATGCTTCTGAAGAAAAAAAAACACATTTTTTTTCTTTTTATGTAATTGGTTTCTACAACCATAGCATTATGAAATATATTTAGGAATTTTACAAGGAAGATTCTTCAAAAGAAGTCAGAAAGGTCCAACAAATGAAGCGATGCAATCCAACCATCAAAGGATCCATTGGAGGTTCCAGTTGGTCCAGTTACTAGGCTTAGGGCTAAGAAGTTCAAAGAAGCTTTCAATGGACTTCTTCAAGAGACATGGGCTAAGGTGGACTTCAAGAGGATTTGTAATAATAAAGAGCAAGCCTTGATTAATTTGATTCATGTTCAAGAGGGGCTTGTTGGTGGAACCAAGACCATTACACAAGGATTGGGAGAAGAAGACTAGATTCGGACAGTTTGACCTTTAGTTACTCGTTTGGTCATAACTGGAGCTAAAAATCGAATTTTAATGTGATTTCAGTTGGGTTGGAAACTAGACTTTCATATCTTTCCAACGGTATATGGAACGCTTTCTAATTCATTAAGACGAGAGATAACCAACATTTTTAAGTTGGGTTTTTGCTGCTGCCAAACAGAATGCGGAAACAACGAACTTGTTTTATTTAATTAGTTGGGCTATCAAACTTTATTTATTTTGAGAGGAGACATTTTATTTGGGTCTTAGTTTTCTTTTGGAAAGTGAATTCCAGGAAAGTGAATTGTTTTCTGATGTTTGGCAGTATAATGAAAAATAAGTTGGAAAACACTTTCCAGTGTTTGGTTATGTCATGGAAAATGAGCTGGAAAATAACTTATTAATGTTTTATTTTTCTCAAGTTTATTAAAATAATGAGGAACAATGAAATTGAAAAAAAATATAATTTCATAAATTATCTCAAATAAAATAAATAATAATCAAAATAATAGAGATCAAATCTAAAAAATAAAAAAAATGAAAGATAAAGAAATTAA
>Ga0307513_10004335_pt1 | contig 18951 bp, 11 predicted proteins | sample 15_EM_MG_FD_202174 | JGI IMG/M metagenome (GOLD analysis project Ga0307513, IMG submission 202174) | Populus trichocarpa ectomycorrhiza microbial communities from riparian zone in the Pacific Northwest, United States - 15_EM | ecosystem: Host-associated > Plants > Roots > Unclassified | place...
GAGGCGGCGCCGCTGCCGATCACGGTGGTCGCACTGGCTCCGACGGACAGACCACCAGTGGCCCAGGCGGCGACACCGGCGGCGGCCCCGGCCGCACCACCGCGAGCGGCGCATCCGGCTACTGAGCGGCCGGGGGCGCACTGGAGTGCGCTGGTGACGGCGCCGCCGACGGCGAAACCGGCGACGATGCATGCCGGGTTACCCGGCCCGGCCACGGCCATGCAGGCGGCACCGGTAGCGATCCCGGCGGCGATTCCGAGGATGGTGGGCATCGCTGCGGAGGCGAACTCTCCGACGGCCTTGGTGGCCTCGGAGATTTCCCCGATGATGACGCCGGCCTTGTCCAGGGATTTCTGGTAGAGCGCCTGGGCGGATTTGGCGCCGTCGGCGATCACGTCCTTGGTGACCCCGACGATGGCGGCGGGAAGGGTGGCGGCGGCGGAGACCAGGGTTTTGACTCCGGCGAGGACCGGGGCCAGGGCGGCTTTGATCGCGGGTAGCGGGTTGGCTTTGATCGCTGCGGCGACCGCTGATTTGGCTTTCGCGGTGATGGCTTTGGCTCGGGCGACGGCGGCGCGTTTGGCGGCTTCGGCGCGTTCTCGGGCCCAGGACGCGGCCGCTGCGGCCTTGTTCGCGGCCCAGTTCGCTGCCGACGCGATCTTGTTGCCGACCCAGGCGACAGCGGACTTGGCCCGGTTGTAGACCGCCCTGGCCGCCGAGGCCACGGCCCGGCCGACGGCCTTGACCGCAGACCAGGCCTTACTGGCCACGTACTGGACGGCGTGGTAAACGGACGTCGCGGCCGAGCGGACGGCGCTGACGGTGTAGTGGGCTGCGGTGCTGACGGCGTGGGTGACCTTGTGGCACAGCGAGCAGGAGGGCCAGTTGCCGTCCGGGTCGTTGTAGTCCATCGGGTCGCCGGCGCCGTAGGTGTACTTGTTGGCCAGGATCGACGGGCCGGAGGAGTACTGGGCGGTGTCGCGGGAGATGAAGGCGCCGGTGCCGGGGGTGTACCAGCGCGAGCCCATGTCGACTTCACCGGTGGTCGGGTCGGTGTAGTCGCCCTGGAAGCCGACGTTGTGCTTGGTTCCGGTCGACTGCAGGACCTGACCGAACGGGTCGTACGCGACTGAATCGTCGAGCGAGGTGAGCGCGGTGTTGGTGGTGTCGAACGCGCCGAACACGTCACCGTGCTGGTCGCTGAGAGTCGTCCGCTTGGTGGTGCCCAGACCGACCGCCAGCAGTTCGTCGTAGGCGCCCCGAGCGTAGGTCTCGGTGCCGTCGCTGACCAGGTCGTCGCTGGTGCCGGCGTATTTGAGGTTGGCTCCGGCCCGGGTGCTGACCCGGTCCAGGCCGTCGTACGCATAGTTCACGCTGCCCTGGGAGATCAGCCGGTCGAAGGCATCGAACATGTACGGCTCGGTCTGCCCGGAACTGGTCCGCCCGGTCATCGCTCCGCTGGCGGAGTAGCTGTAGGTGTAGTCGCTGTCGTTGAGCAAGCGGTTGCGGGCGTCGTAGGTCGCGGTCTTGGCCCCCGCCTGGGTGCGGTTGCCGGAGGCGTCCCAGGCGTAGTTGGTTGTGGTCGCACCCGACGTCCAGGCCGTCATCCGTCCGGCCTGGTCGTAGTCGTAGGTGTTCGCGGTGGCCCCGGCCGTCCCGGTCGTGGTCTTGCTCTTCATCCGGTCGTCGAGGTCGTAGCCATAGGTGATCGACGAGACGACGCTGCTGGCGGAGTTCTTGACCGTGTCCGAGGCTAGTCGGCCGAAGGCGTCGTAGCTGTAATCCCGGGTCCGTCCAGCGCCGTAGTCGATCGACTTCAAGGCCCCCGCGGCGTCGTAGCCGATGGTCTGGGTAGCGGCGGTGACGCCGTCCTTCTCGGTGCTCAACCGGCCGTTGACGTAGCCGAAGGTGGCCGCGCCGGCGGCGTCGGTACGGCTGACGATGTTGCCGTCACCGTTGTACCCGAAGCTGGCTGCACCACCCGGGCCGGCCGCGGTGAGCATCTGGCCGCTGTCGTTGTACGTGTACGTGTTTGGTCCGCCGGGGGCGCTGGCGCTGGTCAGCTGGCCGCGGGAGTCGTAGCTGAGCGAGCGCGCCACGGTGGCCGCGTTCGCTCCGGTGCCGGTCTCAGCGGTCAGCCGGTCGGCGGCGTCGAACGTGCGGGTGCGGGAAACACCGCCCGGTGCAGTCATTTTGACCGGGTTGGCGTTCGCGTCGTACGCCATGGTCCAGGTCCGGTCGGCGGCGGCCGGATGGGCAGTGGTCGAGGGCTCGATCACCGATTCCGGCAGACCCCAGGAGTTGACCTTGGAGATCGTCTGATTGCCCCGGCCGTCGGTGTACCGGGTTCGGTTGCCGGCGGCGTCGTAGCCGAACGACGTGGTGATGGACGACGTGTCCGTCACCGGTTCGGTCTGCTGAGTGAGCCGGCCGAGGGCGTCGTACTCATAGGTCCGTTCGGTGCCCAGTGGGTTTTTCGCCGAGCGCAGCTGGCCGTTCGCGTCGTACTCGTAGCTCTGGCTGCGCAGGGTCGCGTTGGTCGCGGAGATGTCGGACTCGCCCGTGGCCTGACCGAAGCTGTCGAACGAGGTCCTGGTCGTCCGGTTGAGTCCGTCGGTCTGCCGGGTCTGCCGGCCGTCGCCGTCGTAGCCGAACGTGGTCACCACCCCGGACGGACTGGTGGTGGTCAGAAGCTGACCGATGGTGTCGTAGGCGTTGGTGGTCTTTGCGCCGGTTGGGGAGGTGATCATGGTGGCGTTACCGGCGTCGTCATAGGTGTAGCGGCTGGTGTAGTTATCGAGATTCGGGTAGCGCTCGACCTGGGTGGTGGTGATCGGCCGGTCGAGGTCGTCGTAGGTGGACTCGACCCGACCGCCTTTCGGGTCGGTCACCGAGAGCACTTCACCGGTGCGGCTGTAGGTGTAGTTCCAGACTGCGCGGGTGTTGTTGTCCGTGGTCGGCTCGCTGCGAGAGGACAGCCGGTCCAGCCGGTCGTAGTTGTACTGGGTGGTGTTGCCGCGGGGGTCGGTCTCCTGGATGACGTTGCCCATCGGGTCGTACTGGGTCGAGCTGGTCGGGGTGATCGCGGTGGTGGTGCCGGGCGCGATGTACGCGGTGCCGGTCTGCGCGATCTGGCGGCCCAGCCGGTCGACGGTGGCGGTGCTGATGTTGCCGTTGGCGTCCTTCACCGAGACCGTGTCGTCGAAGGTGTCGTATCCGGTCAGCTGGACCGGGTTGGTGGTGGTCGCGGCCGCACCGTTGCTCTCGACACTCACCGCCGGGGCGGTGCTCTTGATCTTTCGTTCCTGCTCGTCGTAAGTGAACGTGGCGGTGTGGGCGGCCTTGACGGCGGCGGTGGCTCCGCTGACGTTGCCCAACGCGTCGGTGACCGAGGTGGTCAGGCCGCGCTGGTCGTAGGTGTAGGAGGTGATCCGGCTGACTGAACCGACGGTCTGGGTCTGTTGGGTCTGCTGGCCGAACTTGTCGTAGGCGAAGTCGACGACCTCCGAGGTGTCCGTCACGGGCCAGGTGACGTTGGACGAGGCGCCGATCTTGGAGGTGCGGGTGACGTTGCCGTTCTTGTCGTAGATGTAGCTGGTCTTGCGGGGGAGCCCGCCCGGGTCGACCGTGCTGGTCGCCACCTGACCGGTCGAGGTGTAGGTGAACTCGGTGGCCAGTGAGTTGTTGCCGGCCTTCTGAGTGAGCACGTTGCCGGCACCGTCGTAGGTCTTCGCCTCGACCACGATGTCCCTGGTGCTGCCGTCAGGGTTGTGGAAACCCTTGAGGATCAGGGTTTTCAACTGGTTGTCGTGGTAGTAGTCGTACTCCAGCCGGCGGCCCATCGCATCGGTGTCGGTCATCATCCGACCCGCCAGGTCGAACGTGTACGAGTGCAGAACCAGGTACTCACCCGTGCTCGGCGCGCCGGCCGGGTCGCCGTTCCAGTCCCACAGCCGGGTCTCGGCCAGGGCGTTGCGGGCGGTGTAGCCGTACTCGTAGCGCCGGTCCAGGGCGTCGACCATCGAGGTCCGGTTGCCGAACTTGTCGTAACCGTAAGTGGTTTCGTTGCCCTCGGCGTCGGTCACCTTGGCCACGTTGCCGAAGTCGTCGTACTCGAAGCTGGTCCGCCGCAGGGCGTCGCCACCGACCAGGTCGGACACCTCGGTGGCCAGCACCGTGCCGTCCGGGTTGTAGCTGTAGGCGGTCCTGCGCTGGTGCCTTACTCCGGTCACGGCGTCGGTGGTGGCCGGTTCGGTCATCGACGTCATCCGGGAGAGGCCGTCGTAGCCGTAGTTGGTGGTCAGACCGGGGGAGGGGTAGGCGTCCGAGATCTGCGTCTCACTGGTCTTACGGCCCAGCAAGTCGTACGTGTACGTCGTCTTCAGCCCGGTGGGCTCGATCACGTAGTCCAGGTCGCCGTTGCCTCGGTAGCCGTACTGGGTGACCGCACCCAGGGCGTCCGTGGTGATGCGCAGCTGCCCGGGCAGTGGGTACTGACTGTTGGCCGAGTCCGGGCTGACACCATCCCAGTACTCGTGCGTCACCTTGCCGCCGTCCGGGTTCGTCTGCGTGAGCAGGCTTCCGTAGGTGTTGTAGGTGTATTTGGTCACGTAGTTGGCGTCGGTGGCGCTGGTCGAGCGGCCGTCCCGGGTCTCGATCGCCAGGTCGTTGGTCGGGCTGAAGGCGTCCGACGTCGGTGTCGGGTACTTCGAGTAGTCGGTGTTGCACTGGGACGCCGAGTCGTGGCAGGTCGTGTGCGAGGTGACGTTGCCCCGGCCGTCGAAGGTCAGCTCGGTCTTGTTGCCGTTCTCGTCGAAGATCTTGTTCTGGTTGCCGTTGTCGTCGTACTGATAGCTGCGCACGCTCAGGCCCTCGACGGTGTAGAACACGGGTCCGCCGGCGTCGCCGGGCACGATCGTGCAGAACTCCGGCTGGCTCGGGTCGGGTTGGGTGCAGCCTGGGGGGTTCGGATCCGTGGTCGACGGGGGTACGGGTTTGTCCTCTTCCCGGATGGCGAACCCGGTGGGCATGCCGGAGCGCAGGATCCGCCCGGCCAGTGCGTCGAACTCGTACAGGTACGGGCGATCCGCCGGGTCGCGGACCTGGACGCTGCGGCGTAAGTCGTCAGCGCCGCCGTAGACCGTGGGGAGACCGACCTTCCAGGTGCCGCCATGCAGGTCGGTGTACTCCGTGACCCGGTCCGTGGCGAGATCGTAGGTGGTCTCGGACACGACCCGGCCGCCGTGAAGGGTCACCTTGCTGAGCTGATCGGCTGCGGCGCGACCGAGGCGGTTGTGCGCCGCAACGGCCGCCAGCCCGAGCGGGCGGGCGTAGGTGGCGACCTCGTCGATGCTGCCGGTGAAGAACTTCTTGGCCACCGTGCCGTAACCGGCCCAGGACGCCGGAGCGGTGGCGTATGCGGCGCCGACCTGGTTGAACGACAGCGCGTCGTGGCTGATCGTGCCGGCCAGGTTGCCGACCAGAGCCCCGTCCAAGTAGAGGGACTGGGTGGCAGCCGTCGCACTGAGCACGACGTGGTGCCAGGCGCCGTTGTTCACCAGCGCGGTGGACGTGATCGGGGCGATCGTGCCGGTGGCGAACTGCCCGCGCAGCTTGCCGTCGGTGCCGACGTACAGCACCGGGGCGCCCGCGGTGGAGGTCTCGCCCAGCTTCTTGTTCTGGTAACCGACCAGCGGGCCGCCGGTGCCGCTGGCCGGGGTCTTGAACCACAGCTCGATCGCCTGGTCGCGGTTGCGTTTGATCGTGCTCTTGGGCAGGTCGATCGTTCCGGTGGTGCCGTTCAGCGTGACGGCGGTGTCCGGTGAGCCGGTGATGCCTCCGGCCGTGCCGAGCGTGCTCCCAGCGGCGTACGTGCCCTGGTCCTTGCCGAGGTTGATGGTTACCTCGCTGGCGGCGACGGTGTCCTCGTCCTCGCCCAGCCGGTAGTAGGCCTCGGGGCGGTCGTTGAGCACCGCGGTGCGGTAGTGCGTACCGGTCGTGTACTCGTACTTGGTGCAGGCGGCGTCGGGCCCGCAGACCTGGGTCAGTAGATCGCCGGTATAGGTGTACGTCCAGGTCAGGAGCGTGGCCGCAGTACTGCCCGGGTTGGTGGTCACGGTGCGCACGTGCCCGCCGGACCAGGTGAAGTTCAGCGTCCTGGCCGTCGCGGGGGTGGTGTTGCCGGTGTTGTTGACCTGTGCCTTGCCGATCTTCCCGACCGTGTCGTCCAGGACGATGTTGATCCCGCGGCCGGTCGCGTCCGAGATCCGGTTCAACTTGTTGGTGGCACCGAACGAGTACACCGTCTTGTCCCGGTCGGTCAGTTTCCAGGCCCCGGCCGCGTCCTGGACGAGCCGGGCGGTCCGGCCGGCCGGAGCGGCATAGGTCCCGTCCGGGTTCTTCCCGAAGCGCACTTCCTGGCCGTCCGGGTAACGGACCACGACGTTGCCGGTGCCGTCCGCGTCCGGCGTGATCACCATGTCCCACCGGGTCGACCAGCCGGCGCCGAAAGCGCTGTCCCGGCGCGGGTCCAGGCTGTTGTACGTACGCAACACGTTCAGGTCCGGACCGGCGTTGATGATCGGGGCTTCGATGGCGGCCGTGGTCAGGTTGCCGACCTGCGGGTCGAACTCCTGCTCCCTACTGACGTACGGCGCCCCGCCGATCTTGGAGGTCACACCGGGTTGCGGCACCGAGGTCAGCAGGTTGACAAAATCGGTCGGGACGATTGCCCCGTTGGTGTCCTTGACAAACGCCTTCCACTTGTACGTCTTGCTCCAGACAAGCGTCCCGTTCGGGACGACCCAGGTGGGTTTCGTGCTGTAAGCCGTGGTGGTGCAGGGCGGGGCGGTCTGGCCGGTCGGGACGACCTCGCAGATCTGGAAGCTGTACTGCAGGGATGTGGCCGCGGCGTCGGTGTCGATCGCCTGGGCCCAGAGCTGAGGATTCAGCGTTCCGGCTTCAAAACCGTTGTCTGGATACAGCTTCTGCACCGTAGGCGGGATGTTGTAGACCGCGATGGTCAGCCGCGCCGGAGGTACCTGCTCATCGGTGAACACCTTGCCGCCCGGGCCGACCATGGTGAAGTCGATGATGTATGAGCCGACCGGCAGGCTGTTGATCTTCGCGTTCAGGGTGACCTTCGCGCCGCGGGCCAGGGTGGCAGGCAGGCTCGCCGACCGGTACTGGCCGACGACATGGCTGTTCTGGTCGTAGACCCGGTAGGCCAGGTAGTAGCGGGCCGCGGTCCAGCTCTCGGCACCCTTGTTGGTGACGGTGACCTTGACCGTGGGGATCTTGGTCGGGTCAGTGGGCTGCGTCTGCAGCACCGGCGGGTTCGGAATCGGGCTAGGGATCGAGTACTTCGCGTTGTAGGCGCTGTGCGTCACATACAGCCGCGGCGCGTTCGCAGTGCCGGTGCCGGCGAACCGCTTCCAGGCACCCGAGTCGCCGGCGGGCCCGCGCAGCGTCAGGCCGTTGTTCGCCTTGGTGCCGTTGACCCAGCCCTGCACCAGGTTCCGGCCGGAGACGCCGAGGTCGATCAGGGTGTTCTTGGCCGGGCAGGCCGAGCTGCTCTTGCCGGTGGCGATGTAGCCGTACGCGAAGGTGGCCTTGCCGATCTGGCTGTCGAAGTCCGGGCCGGGGTAGGAATAGCCGGTCCCAGCCGTCCAGGCTCCGGTCACCGGGTGAACCGTCACCGGTCGGGCCTTGCAGGACGGCGCGTCGTAGCTGGTGACCTGGAGCTGAGCGCCGAAAATGGTGTGGTACTGCAGGTTGTTCACCAGCGAATCGAACTTCAGGTAGGCCGCGGCGTTGGACCCGCCCTGGTAGCCGGCGATCAGTTCGGTGCCGCCGACGCTGGAACTCGACCCCTGCACGGTCATCGCGGAGCCGGAGTTGCCGCCCTCGACGCTCGGGTCGACCTTGACCGGGAAGGCCCGGTCGGCGTCCTTCAGCCAGGCCGAGTCAAGGGTCATTTCCAGAGCCGGGGCGACGGGGGTGCCGATCAAGCGATAGGTCACGCCCTTCGAGGTGGTCGGCCCGCGCGCGGACGTCCCGGCGTCAATCATGAATCCGGCCGGAATGGTGGCCCGGCGCTGCCCCTTGGCGTCGCTCAGCACTACCGCGTTGCCGCTGTCCAGGGCCGCGGTCAGGCCCTTCAGGTGCAGGTCAAAGACGTACCGGGTGGGGGCGGCGGCCGAACTCAGCACTAGGGTCTCCTTGGCGCCGTTGCCGGTGGCCTCGAGTTCCACGTCGACCCCCGGCTGAACCCGCCGGTACCGGATCGCGCTGCCTTTTGCGGTGCCGGTGACGCCGTCGGCGCCGCGCAGCCCGAAGCCGATGCTGTGCTCGGCATCCAGGTCGATGTTGGCCAGCTCGGTGGCGTCGGCGGTGGTGGCGAAGCCGACGTCGACCGCACCGGACGTGCTCGACCAGGTCGACCCGGAGCGCAGCGTGGTGTCGATCTTGTCCCAGGTGCCGTCGACGCGGCGGTAGTTGATGGGGGTGGGGGAGAATTCGGTGGTCCGGGTGCCGTCCTGGTTCTGGTACACCCGCTGGTTGGCGGTCCGCTCGGCGGGCAGCTCCGTGCTGGCCTTGGCATCAAAACTGTCGCTGGAGAGGGGTTTCGGCTCGACGGGGACGACCCGGGCAGTGTTGGCGCGAGGTTTGGCCGGAGCTTTCTCTGAGCTCAACGGGTAGCGACTGCGCAACGACGTAGGGACGGTGGTGTTCCTTCCCTTGGCCACGATGTGCTGCTCGGAGTCGGCCTTGTCCCAGCGCTGCTTGGGGGCGTTCTGCGCGTGATGCTTGGCCACCTTGGCCGGCAACGAGTCCGCGACCGCCGACAACTGAGCTCCGCCGGCCCCGAGGACGAGCGGAATCACCCCGAGGGCCAGCAGAATTCGCGCGGTCCGGCGATGGCGGCTAGAACGCGAGCGCTCGGATGCGGCAGACAGCATGAATCCCCCAGGAGCGTGACAACATCACGTCGTTGACTTGGTGGTGACGGGTACGTGAGGCAGTGACGGGCGCCCGGCGGGACCTCCGGGTTTGATTACTATGCGTACCAAGGGCATATAGACCCGGGGTCAGACCATGACATTGAGCCAAATATTTGTCCAGAGCCTGACGAAATTCCGCGTTTGCGTCACATCCGGGCTCGTCGAGGGCGAAGAAGTTTGCCTGCTGGGCTCTGGACAACTCCTCCGGCGAAATGACAAGGTCTGGCCTGGGCCAGAATTCGCAGTCGCCGTCCGAGTGCTCCGCGCATCGTCCGGTCATTTTGCTGTGCCCGTTCTCCAATGTGGCTGTCTGCCAACGAGTTCGTTGACGACCGCCCTTGCGGCCTCACGCATTCCACACAAAGGATTCGATGACCATGGCACTTCTGAGACAGCCCATCCGGGCCCGGCGTACGTCCGTCGTCACGCTGATGCTGGCCGCGCTGATCGGGACTTTCCTGTTCATGGTTCCGCAGGCTCTCCCGGCTTCCGCCGACGCGTCCGCCGGTGGCGGTGACTTCGTCTCGTTCGCCACCGGTGCCCGGGTGCTCGATACCCGGAACAAGATCGGTGTGACCACCACGACGCCGATGGCCGCCGCCTCCCAACTGGCCTTCCCGGTGCTCGGTGTCGGGAGCGTGCCGGCGACCGGCGTGTCGGCGGTAATGGTCACCGTTACTGCCCTCGCCCCCACCGCATCCATGCTCTTCCGGGTATGGCCGGACGACGGTTCCGGGCCGCCGGCGGTAAGCGTCCTGCACAGCGTCGCTACCCGGACCATCTCCAACACCGCCGTCATCCCGGTCGCGGCGAACGGCAAGATCCGGATCTACAACAGCGCAGGAACCACCCACGCCCTCATCGATGTCCAGGGCTATTTCACCAGCACGACCACCACCACCGGCCCCGGCGGATTCACCCCGATCACCCAGACCCGCGTCGTCGACAGCCGCTCGAACCTCGGCACCACCGGCGGAAGCATCGCGCCCGGCGGCAGTCGCACAATCACCCTGGCCACTGCGGGCGTCCCGGCCACCGCAACCGCCGTCTACCTCAACCTGACGGTCCCCACCGCGACCTCGAACGGCACGATCGGCGTGGCTCCCGGCACTGCCGTGACCGGCGGGAGCCTGTTCAACTACGTTCTCGGATCGTCCTCCTCCGGGATGTCGGTCAAGCTCAGCGGCGGTAAGGCGACCTTCCGCAACAGCGCGGCCGCGGAAGCGGCCGACATCGTGGTCGACATCCAGGGTTACTTCTCTCCGACGTCCACCGTCGGTGGCGGCTATCGTTCGGCAGTCGGTCGCCCTCTCGACACCCGGACAGCCGGCATCCCGTTGGCGGGCGGCGGGCAGATCGACTTCCAGGTCGGCGGGGCCGCCGGACTTCCGGTCCGGGGTGTCGCGGCAGCCCTGCTGAACATTCACACCTCCAACAGCAACACCGACAGCGCTGTTCTCGGCGCCTGGCCGACCGGAACCGCCCGTCCCGGGACGTCGGTCAACCACAACCCCGGCGACTCCGTGAGCCGGGCAAACCTCAACGTCATTCAACCCGGCACGGACGGCAAGGTGACGATCCGGAACCTCAGCACCGTGGAGGTCCACGTCTACGTCGAGATCCAAGGCTGGTTCGCCGACCCATTGGCACCGGTGGCGATCGAGCTCAACAGCTCCACGTCGGCCATCCAGGCCACAGCGCTGCCGGGAGACCCCACGGCACCTCGGGCGCTGGACTTCAGTTACGTCGACAATTCCGGGCAGTTGAAGCACGGCCACGTCCCAGACCCCGACCTGCCCAACAACCCGAACGACAACATCATTCAGACCCTTTCCGGTGGTGACGCGTTCACCGGGACCCCGGCCATCGCCGAGCAGGCCAACGGCAATCTGTTCATCGCCGGGCATCACACCGAGAGCAATGTCTGGGCCAAGACCGAGACCAACAAGGCCCAGGTCGTCTGGCCGGACGCGTGGACCAAGCTCGGTGGCTCGATCATCAGCCACACCGCGGTCGGCACCTTCTCCGACAACCGTCTCGCCCTCTTCGGCGTCGACCCGGTCGGCGCCCTTTGGGGCACCAGCCAGAACGCCGTCAACGGCGCTTTCGGGGCATGGACGAAAATCAGCGCCGCCGGTATCACCGGTACTCCGGTGGTCGTCCGCAACCCGGCCGGCGTCCTGCAGGTCTTCGCCCGCACGTTGACCGGAAACATCGTCACCGCAACGTATTCCACAGCGGGAGCGGTTTCCGGATGGGCCTCGCTGGGCAACCCCGGGGCCGCCCTCGACAGCACCGGCACGCCGGCCGTGGCCGTCGGGCCCACGCTGATCGGAGTCTTCGTCCGTACCCCGGCCGGGGAGATCGCCACCCAGCAGCAGATCGTGGGTGGCACGTGGTCCGGGACCTGGACCACTATCCCGGGAGCCGCCGCCGGTGGCCGACCCACCGCCGTCGTGCATCCGGCCAACGGTACGTACCAGGTGTTCACCCGCAGCACGGACGGACGCTTCCAGTGGGCCACCGAAATGACCCGCAACTCCGGGACCTGGAGCACCTGGGCCAGTTTCTTCGGCGATCGTGACGACAGCCTGTTGATCTCCGACCCGACCGCCTTGAGCTGGGTGGGTAGCACCACCCAGAAATTCGGGATCGTCTACCGCGTCGGTAACGACATCAACGTGCTCTCCAACCTGGCCACGACTATCCCGCCGCCGGCCGCCGCCGGGGCGCAGGCCAAGGCCAAGGCCACGACGGAGACCCAGAAGGCTGTGAGTTCCGAGCCGGAGTACCACCGCTACATCGCGCCGAAGGACTAGCCGTACAGCTCGGATCGACCTGAGGCCTGGGGGCCGTTCCGACCCCCAGGCCTCAGCCGTGCAGTCGCGCAGCCGGTGACGGCAAGGCGCCTCGGAACTGCCTCTTCTCTCGTAGTCATGCGCGCGCTTGCGCGCAGCTGCGGTTGCGGCGAGCGGGTTACGGTCTTGTTGCCGACCGCTGATAGCTTTCCGGAGCCGTCAAACGGTGAGGAACGGGTTCTGCTCAAGGTTCGGAGGTTGCGCATGATCGCAGTGGCGGTGGTCGGCGCGGCCGGCCGGATGGGCAAGACCACCTGTGCGGCGATCGAAGCCGCCGACGGCCTGGAACTTGCGGCCCGGATCGACCTCGGCGACGACCTCGAGGCCGCGCTCAAGGGCGTCGACGTTGCGGTGATCTTCTCGGTTCCGGACGCCGTGGTGGAGAACGTGCTGACCTGCGTACGGCTGGGGGTGCACGCCGTTGTCGGCACCACCGGCTGGACGCCCGAGCGGCTGCACCAGGTCAGCGATGCGCTGGGGGAGCGGCCGGACGAAGGGATCAGCGTCGGGGTGCTGATCGCGCCGAACTTCGCGATCGGCGCCGTGCTGCTGATGCGATTCGCCGCCGAGGCGGCCGAGCACTTCGAGTCCGTCGAGGTGATTGAGCTGCACCACCCGGACAAGGTGGACGCCCCGAGCGGGACGGCCCGGCACACCGCCGAGGCGATCGCTGCCGCCCGTCGCGAGGCCGGTCTACCCGGCTCACCGGATGCCACCAACTCCGGCTTGGAGGGCGCTCGGGGCGCGGACGTCGACGGGGTGCGGGTGCACTCGGTGCGGCTGCGTGGCTTGATCGCGCACGAGGAAGTGCTGCTCGGCGGTCCGGGGGAGCAGCTGACCATCCGGCACGACTCCTTCGACCGGGTGTCGTTCATGCCCGGCGTGCTGCTCGCGGTCCGCAGAGTTCCCGGGTTCCCCGGCCTGACCGTCGGCCTCGAAAACTTCCTGTAGCGCACGCGCAACGGATCATGGAAGCCGGCTTGCACGGGCTTGTGACCCACCAAATGGGTCACAGCTCCGCCCAAATCGCAGCTGGGCTACGGGACGTGGCTCAGGGCATGCCGAGGGCGCGCAGGCCGGCCGCGGTGACAGCGGCGAGGGCGACCACAACAATGAACGGCGCTCGCCGCCAGAGCGCGATCGCGGCCACCGCTAGAGCCGGCAGTCGCGCGTCCAGCTGCAGGTGATCGGTACTGGCCACGGTCTGGACGGCAACCAGGGCGGCGAGCAGTCCGGCGGTCAGCAGACCGGCGGCGCGCATCACGTCCGGCCGCTCCAGCAGCCGCGCCGGGGCCAGGTGCCCGGCCAGCTTGATCGCGAAGACCGCCAGGCAGGCCAGCAGGACGCCGGTCCAGCCGATCATCGGGGCGGCTCGCTGGCGGATCGGGGCGGCTCGGCCGAAATGGGCGAGCCGGCGCGGTGACGGCGCGCGGCCCACCAGGCCGAAGCCAGAGCCGCCACGCCCGCCGCCAGCACCGGCACCCCGGCGGGCGCGAACGGGACCGCGCCGAGCGCGACAACGGCTGCGGTCAGGCCGATCCAGCGGGCATCGGCGTCGCGCAGTCGTGGCCAGAGCAGGCCCAGGAAGGCGGCCGCGGCAGCGGCGTCGAACCCGTACCGGCGAGGGTCGCCGAGCACCTCACCGATGATCGCGCCGAGTGCGGTAGCGGCGTTCCAGAGCAGGAAGACCGCGCCGCCGGTGGCCCAGAAGCCGAGCCGGGCCAACGACGGGCGGTCCGGGTAGGCAGCGGTCTGGGCCGAGCCGACCGCGGTGGACTCATCGATCGTGAGTTGGACGGCAACCAGCCGGCGTAGTCCACGGGCCTGCAACACCGGAGCCATTTGCAAGCCGTAGAAGCCATTTCGCGCACCGACCAGGGCCGCCGTGGTGATCGCGGTGAGCGGGCCACCACCGGCGGCGGCCACCCCGGCGAACGCGAACTGCGATCCGCCGGTGAACATCAGCAGGCTGAGCGCGCAGGTCTGGGCCACGCTGAGCCCGGCCGCCACCGAGACCGCGCCGAACGAGATGCCGTAGGCGCCGGTGGCAAAGCCGACCGACAGCGACTGGCGCCAGACCGCCCCGCGCGCGGGGTCTGTCATCGAGGGGCACCGACCTCGACGGAGGTCGCGACCAGTTCCTCCAACGGCCCGCGCCGAGTCGGCGAGCCCCACCAGGTCGCTACCAGCAGGGCCAGCACCCAATTGACGAACAGCACCGGCCAGACCGGCCACCCGCCGTCCGGGTAGGCCGCTTGAAGCAAGCCCAGAGCGACCGCGTGCGCGGAGTACAAGGTCAGCGTCATCGACCCGGCGGCGGCGAGCGGGCGCAGCCACCCGCCGGTGCGCGGCACCAGCAGCAGCGCCAGCCCGATCACCAGCAACGCGGTACCGGTGGTGTGCACCAGGTCGGGGATCGCCCCGGAGTGCGGGGCCATCACTCCGAGGAACCACCAGGACGACGTCGGGGTGGTGCCGTAGAAGGATTCGTTGAGCAGCTCGCCGCCCTGACCGGCGACATGCGCGCTCGGGTCCAGGCTGGCCCCGAGCGCCGCTTCGCCACCGGCCAGCTGCGTGCAGACGGTCGCCACCAGCCAGGCACCCACGGCCAGCGCGGCGCCGAGCACGACCAACCGCGTTCCGGTCGTTCGGTCCAGCACCGATCGGCCCACCGCCAGCCCGGCCAGCAGGTAGGTCACCCAGGTCAGGACCGGGTAGTAGCCGGTGAGCAAGAGGTGTAGCCCGGTCGTCCCGGGGTTGACGACGTCCAACCAGGACGGGTTCGGGCCCGGCCCTTCGTTCAGCCCGGCCGCCCGCAACACCTGGCTGACTACCGGCGAGAGCACCGCCCAGACCGCCGCGGCCAGCGCCAGCCGCCGGGCCGACCACCCCAGCACCGGCAGTGCGAACAGGAACAGCACCGCGTAATAGACCAGGATGATCGCCAGCGGGGTGGTGATCAGGCCCAGCGTCAGTCCGAGCAGGCCGATCACCACCGCCCGGATCGGGATCGCCCGGCGGGCCCAGCGCAGTCGCTCCGGCGTGGGGTGGGCACCCCCGGAACCGAGCGCCAGACCGACCCCGGCCAGGACGGCGAACAGCGCGGCGGAGCGACCACCGGCCAGGCTGTGCAGGACGCCACCGGGACCGCTGCCGGGGGATAGCACGTGCACCGCCATCATCCCGAGCAGCGCCACGCCCCGGGCTACGTCGATGGCCTGCAGCCGTCCGGTCCCGGAGGCGACCGCGCGTTCCTCCATCGCCACCGGTAGCGCGCTTTCGATCAGACGCCGTCGGCGGGCGCGATGTCTGCGGACAGCCGCACCTCCGCCACGGTGGCGCCGTCGGATCCCTCGTAGCTGCGCCGGGCGCCGTCCGGGAGCATCCCGGCCGAGATGAAGAAGGCGTTCCGGGCCAGGTCACCCTCGGGGATCCAGACGCTCAGCGCAGTCAGGCCGTGGTTGCGCAGGTGGTCGACCACGGCGGACATCAACCGGGAGCCGTGCCCGGCCCGGACGTGTGTCGGATCGACGGCCAGGACGGCGAGCTGGCCGTCGGTCTCGGTGGCGTCCCGATCCTCGCTCGGGCCGACGGCGGCGAACCCGACCACGATGTCGTCGGCGACCGCGACCAGGACGGCGTGCTTGGCGGACGGCGGTTCGGCCACCGCACGTCGCCAGGCCGGCAGCAATGCCTCCGGGGTCAGGGCCTCCAGGGTCGTCTCGGGCAGCAGGTTGCCGTACGCCATCCGCCAGGCCCGGGCCTGGATCGCGCTGATCGAGGACGGGTCGCCGGCCCGGGCGGGCCGGACCAGAGTCGTCGCGCTCGTTGCCATGACCGCATCCTTTCATCGTCGGCTCACCTGGCGTTCCACCGGCTGATGGGATGACCGCAGGGCCTTCCGCTTAGAATCAGGCAGTGCCACAAACGCCACAGACATCGTTGCCTACCGACCTCGGGGTGCTCACCGACCGGGTCTTCGCCGCCGTCCTGTTCGACATGGACGGCACCCTGATCGACTCCACCCCCTCGGTGAATCGGTCCTGGAGCCGCTGGGCGCGGGAATACGGCGTCGATCTCACCAGCCTGACCGGCAAGCACGGAATCCCCGCTGCCCAGGTGATGGGCGACATGGTCGCGCCCGAGCGGCTGCAGGAAGCGGTCGACAGAATCGAGCAGATCGAGATCGCGGACGTTGAAGGCATCCTGGTGCTGCCCGGCGCCGCGGAGGCGCTGGCGGCGCTGCCGGCCGGTCGCGGAGCAATCGTCACCTCCTGCACCTGGGAGCTGGCCGCCGCCCGGATCGCGGCCACCGGGCTGCAGGCCCCGGCTGTGATCGTGACTGCCGATCAGGTCGCCGTGGGCAAGCCGAACCCGGCGCCATTCCTGCTGGCCGCCGAGAAGCTTGGCGTCGACCCGGCCGACTGCCTGGTGGTCGAGGACGCTCCGGCCGGCCTGGCCGCCGCGCTGGCGGCCGGGTCCTTCCGGCTCGCGGTGAGCACCACGCACACCGCGGACGAGCTGGATGCGGACGCGATCATCGCGAACCTGGGCTCCGTGCGGTTGGTCAGCGATGCCGACGGGATCCGGGTCCGCCTGGCCTGAGCGCCACACCCACGCTGAGAATCATTACCGCTCAAGCGCTCTCATCAGCGGGGCCCGTCATGGGTACAGATCGGTCGATGTGACCCGTTTCTCTGCTGGTTGTCCGAAGTGTTACGCCGGAATCATGGCTCTCACCTGCCCCAGCAGATATCGTCCGGGTTGTCCGTTCCTGAGGCCGAGCCGTGAGCGCGTGAGCGTGCCGGGGTCCGCCGAGGGCTTCAAGCGAAGGTCGGACCGTGTCGGGCCGTGTGGCCGAGGAGTGTTAGTGAAGATCGCCGCAACCAGGCACCCGCCCGAAGCACAGCTGAAGACCGAAGTGGACATTGAGGCCACCGCCGACGAGCTGACCAGCCTGTACAAGGCTCTCGGCTGCGAGCGGGCCGAACTGCCGTCCAGCGAGCTCGGCGACCCGGAGCCGCACGACTGCCTGCTCGGGGCGATCGAGATCGAGCGGGTTCCGGGGCAGCGCCTGCTGGTGTCGGTCGACTGGGAGCGCCGGGTGCTCCAGATCATCGGCGGCGACAGCGAGACGCAGTCCTTCGCGGTCAACGTCCTGGATCTGGCTCGGGAGACGCCGGTCGGTTCGCAGCACCACTTCGACTACTTCGACAACCACTTCTACCTGGATCCGGAGTCCGTCTCCCTCGGCATCCAGTTCGTCTGACCCGGACGCTGGCCGGCCGTCAGCCGGATTTGGCGGCCAGCAGGCGGGCCTTGACGTCGGCCGCGTAGACGTCGACGTACTCCTGGCCGGAGTTGTTCGCCAGCACCCACATCAGTTCGTCGGTGGCCGAGCGCACCACCTGCCGGTCGTCGCGGAAATCCCGGTACCGGGAAAAGTCCAGCGGCGGGCAGATCTTGATCCGCACTCGGCCGAAGTGCCACCGCCGCGACCCCGGTGGGTTCACCGCGTCCGTTCCGGTCATCACCACCGGGATGACGGGTGCGCCGGTCGCGAGGGCTACCCGGATCACGCCGGTCTTGGCCTTGTAGAGCCGGCCGTCGGGGGAGCGGGTGCCCTCCGGGTAGATCGCCCACACCCCGCCGCCGTCCAGGATTCTCGTGGCCGCGTCCAGCGCACCCTGCGCCGCCGAGGCGCCACCGCGGTCGATCGGCACCTGCCCGGCTGCCGTGAAGAACCATCTCTTCAGCAAACCCTTGAGGCCTGGGCTGGTGAAGTACTCGGTCTTGGCCACAAAGGTGATCCGTCGGCGCACCTTCAGCACCAGGAAGAACGAGTCCGCCACCGCCAGGTGATTGCTGGCCAGGATGACCGGTCCGTCGGTCGGGATGTGCTCCACGCCCTCGATGATCGGCCGGCCGAAGAGCCACACGATCGGTGCGAGGAGGCACTTCAACAGCCAGAACCCCATGTCGTGCCACCGATCGTCGAAGGAAGTAGACAATGTCTACTCTACGATATTCTGCCGATTGTGAACACCACCGAACCGTTGCGCGAGCGCCTGGTCGCGGCGGGGGTGGAGATCCTCGAGCAGCGGGGGCTGGCCGAGCTGAGCCTGCGCGCGATCACCCGCCGGACCGGGGTCTCGCACGGTGCGCCGCGCCGGTACTTCCCCACTCATCGGGGGCTGCTCGCGGCGATCGCCCGCACCGGACTCGAAGACCTGACCGCCCGGCTCGGCCCGATCCTGGCCGACGTCGAAACCCCCGCCCGGCAGCGGCTGATCCGGTTGGCCGAGGTCTACCTGCGCTTCGCCGAGGACCGGCTGGCGATGTTCGAGCTGATGTTCCGGCACGACCTGCTCGCCGGTGCGGGCGGTGACCTGCGCGCCACTGCGCTGCCGCTGTTCGAGGGGCTGGCCCTGCTGGTCGCCGAGGCGGCACCGACGCACCCGGACAGCCGACAGCGGGCACTGTCGATCTGGACCCAACTGCACGGTCTGGCCGTGCTCAGCGCCGGGCAGAGCCTCGACCTGGTCGCGGATCCGGCGGACCGTCCGGCCCTGATCGCCCGTGCGGTCGAGGCGAATCTTGCCTGAGCGAGTACCGGTGAGCCGCCGGCGCACCACCTCAGCATGGAGCGCCGGGTAGCCTCGTCGGCGTGACGAACAACGTGGAAGTCGACTCGCCCGTCGAGGTGGTGTCCGCGGAACCAGAGATCCAGTTCCGCTCGGATGTCACCGTCGATCTGGTCCGCGCGTCCGCCTCGGACGCCGATGTGCTGTTCGCCGCCCGGGTTTCCACCCAGGGCGAGCAGAGCCTGGAGCAGTTGGACGCCGATCCGGCCCGCTCCAAGGGCTTGATCAACTATTTGATGCGCTCACGGCACGGGTCGCCGTTTGAGCACAACTCGATGACCTTCTACGTGCAGGCGCCGATCTTCGTGTTCCGCGAGTTCATGCGGCACCGGGTGGCCAGCTACAACGAGGAGTCCGGTCGCTACCGCCAGCTCGACCCGGTCTTCTACGTCCCCGGCCCGGACCGCAAGCTCGGCCAGACCGGCAAACCCGGGCACTAAACGTTTG
>Ga0307513_10004336_pt1 | contig 18950 bp, 20 predicted proteins | sample 15_EM_MG_FD_202174 | JGI IMG/M metagenome (GOLD analysis project Ga0307513, IMG submission 202174) | Populus trichocarpa ectomycorrhiza microbial communities from riparian zone in the Pacific Northwest, United States - 15_EM | ecosystem: Host-associated > Plants > Roots > Unclassified | place...
GGAAGGGAGGCTTGACGACTTGACAAATCTGGTGGGGCACATGCAGAGCAAACTCTGTACCTGTGGTGACAAGGTAAGAGTCTTCTTGTTGTGACCTTAACCACAACGTTGACTCTTAGTAGCAGTCTGTTGATGTTCCTTCTGAGGGCTCTGGGTTGGAGTATTCCTCGGATTCGTCGTATCATGATGCGCCATTGGCTGGAGCCGGTCGGATCCTGATGGTACCGGTGGGTGAACTGGAAGTGACTGTGAACCAGGTAGGTTCAGGGGGTTAGTCTAGTCCTTTCTTGTCTGGACTAAACATCTGAACCCAGGATGCCAGTTCCACTGAGGTGTCATCTGATGCGCCGATGGAAGCTGAAGAAGAAGAGGAGGGAAGCTCAAGTTCTTCCACCAAGGAAAGGTCGATGTCGCCGCTTCATCAGGAAGAGGAGATTCTTCCCATCATGTCTCGCGAGGAGTTTGACTTGATGACGTGGGTCTGTGATGAACAACCTATCCTAGGGTCTTCAGTGAGTGGGCAACGTTGCATCCGCTCTGCTGGGGCTCTTCCGTTGGCCAAGTATCATCCTTATGTCCGTTCGAACTACTTCAAAGGGCAACTCCGCGGTCTTCCCTCATCAGAGGCATTCCGTTCCGACTATCTTCGAGCAAGAAGAACTGGACGTTCCGACTATCGCAGGAGTGGAAGAGAGGCGGACGATGAACGCTCAGGAGTTGAGAGCGGTCGTTCTTCACTTGAGCCAGAGGGGCTTGATGATTCGACAGGTCCTCGAGTCGTTGAGTCAGGTCATGGATCAGATCCAGATCCAACAACTCTTGCTTCTTGCGCGTACCAATCTCATGGCGACAGACGAGGCATCAGATGGAGGTGGTCTTTCGGAAGGAGGGACCTTGGCTGAGGAGGTTGCCGAGAGTGTTCTTGCAGAGGACCAGGGAGAGGTCCATGACTTTGAGGGGAATCTTGATGATGACTAGCATACTTGTATATCGGTTGTGGAGGGCAATTGACCCTAGTGTACCAATATGATGTCTTCTTTTCTTGTCTTGTTGCATCGTGTGTCGTGAGGAGAAGGGGAAATGGCACAGGGTGCATAGAAGGGTTTTCTGAAGCAGAAAACTGTAAAGAAAATGTAATAGAGAGTATAAATACTATTAGCCTATTTTTCATCTTAAAAAAGTGTAATCAAGTTCAAACTTTTCTTGTGATGCCATTCAAGATCTTGGGAAAAGTCTGAATTTAATTGCACTTTTTGGAACACAAAATAGGCTGATAGTATTTATACTTTCTACTACATTTTCTTTACAATTTTCTGCTTCAAAAAACCCTTCTATGCACCCTGTGTGGAGAGTGAAAGAAATGTGATGTTCGAGTTGGTCGTCGGAATGTCGTGAATGACTTGTGTTTTTGTTGATTATAAAATTTTTAAAACGGGGTTTTCTTCATGACAGCAAACGCATTGACATATACCGTCGGCCCTTCCGGAATGTGTGTAGTTGTGTTGTGCGATACGCCTCGAGCAGGATCTTGATCTCCGGTCGGTCGTGGGGTTTGGGGTGCTTCCAGCCCCTCGGTGAGAGTGCAAGTGTTAACCGCATCTCCTTTTTGATCCGTTCAGTGTGGTGTACTGTCCTCGAATGAATGTCCCTCATTTGCTTGCTATCCCATTCCATCCCACTTCGTTTGACCCTACCCTCCAGGATATCGTTATGGTGCTCTTGCATTAGGTCCTTCTCAAGGTAACGGCCTGCTTCTCCTGACAGGTTGACCAACCAGTTTCGCAGAAACAAGTCCCATAGCTCCGGTCCGGCATCAAATTCCAGGAAGGCAATCATGTCAAGCAGGTAGCCGGTGTACTTGTTGTGCGAGGAGCCCGCGAATGTAAACAGCATGAGCTACGTTTTGTGAGGACACTGAGATTGGGGCCAAGCTGACAACAAACCTTTATACCTTCATAGACCCTCCTGGGATCCCCCTCTGCAACTGCCTGCGCAACCTCTTTCGAGACCAGTGCTTCGTGCATGAAAAGTGCTGACCTCATCAACGTGTGGTCCCCATTAAATTCTTCACGCTCGGCCGGAACTACGTCCTCCTGCTTCTCTGAACCCCCCTCTCCTTTCCCTCCCGATCTGTCTCCTCCCTCTGCTCGTCCATTGCCCATACTGTCAGCCCCCACCGGGGCTGGTTTTTGTTCTAGGTCTTCCTCCTCCCACCAAGGTTCGCCAGTTGGCATGATAGAACTATCGAGCTGATCCCCCAACATGAAGATTGTGCTTGCTCTCGGCGAACTGTAATTATCGTGGAGTGACACCGCCATCTTGAAGAGTTCCCCAGGGGTGGGGAACTTGTCTTGGGAGAGGTTGTTGAAGTGTGTCCACACGCTCTCTGACCCGAAACGTAAGCTGGCACAAGGATCAATTTCAGCACCACGAAAGCAAAATAATGCCCCACCGCCAACAATCCAGAATTCGTGCATCAAGTATTTGGTATAGGTGATGTGAACCCAGATAGTAATCAATCTTTGCTAGGTTTGCTGGCCACTTGAAATTTATTTTTGCCGAGCTGTGGCTGATCGTCGAGGGATCCTGGGATCTGTCCTCACCAAAATGTGCCACAAACAGCTGAGACAGGTCCATCCATTCAATGTGCCACAGTTGCAGATATGGTTGGATGATCTCGAAGTTTTTGAACGATTTGTCTTGACATTGCGTCATTTGTTTGAGATTCTTCAGCTGCTCGAAGGTGAGGCCGTCTCCCCCTACAAGAATGATGCATGGATGATAATTCTCTGGTGTTTGTCCAATCTGTTCCAGGAAATCAACAAGGCCATCTCTGAGGTCAGTAGAGGAGGTCTCGTTCTTTGCTGAGGTAGCGAGTGGGTGGACAACGGTTCTACAGACTCCATCCTTGTCAAGCCGCATACTTGCCGGAAGCTCCTTCCGAAACATCTCTCAGACATAGCCCTTGTCACTGGGGGTGAGGGCCTATGGAAACTAGCAAATACATTGTAAATACATTGAAGACACTGGTTCAATTTACCCAGCCCTTTATCACCAGATACATTCTGGGAACATTTCAAATGTTACTTTGCCATTTGCCCAACATGTGTTCACAAGATAACATTTCAAATATTTCCAGGGTTGTTCCTGAAATGTTCCTGACATGTGTCCAAACAGTTGTATGGTGATTACAATGAAGAATTTGAGAATCATGCTGAATACATTTAGAATGTGGTCAAAACGAGCCAATGTTTTCAAGATGTGCCCATTGGGCATATGGTGGAAATATTTTTGGAACATTTTGGACAACCATTTTGAATGTTATGAGTGATAACATGTTGGGCAAATGGCAAAGTAACATTTGAAATGTTCCCAGAATGTATCTGGTGATAAAGGGCTGGGTAAATTGAACCAGTGTCTTCAATGTATTTACAATGTATTCACTAGTTTCCATAGGCCCTTGCCCCCAGTGTGTATGGTTCAAGCTGTGGGACGTAGGTAGTTAGGATCTGGAGCCAGTGAAGAGCACCGGCGGTTCAATTATGGGGCTTGTTCAGGAGCTTAATGAGTTCCTCTGTCTTGAGTGACATCTTCTTTGGCCTCCCCTCGTTGATTAGCTGACGCCGCTTATCAAGGTCAACCACCCGGGGATCGAAATCAATGAGTTCCGCTGCTGTTCCGGCCATTCCAACCTTCATCACACTCTCGCGTCCTATCCTCACTTCCCACTGCTTTGCGTATGTTTGGACGTTGTCGAACGTCAAGTCCAGACCTCGTTCAGGGACTCTACCGATCGTTTTCACTTTCCGTGCTTCGTCTTCGCTCAAATTCTCGAGGATATCAAAGACGTTGTTGTAACCGGGGGTGAGTCACAACCAGCTTGTGTAGTCAAGGACGGTTTGCATCGCACCGTTGACCAAGAGTAGGATTCCGTTAAAAGTTGTAGTCGTTTCACATTTCGATTGCGTGCGTAGTTGATCTGGGAAAGCACCTGTGTTGCAACCTGCGATGTGTTGGGAGTGGAATGTATATTATTAATTTATACATACAAAACTGGGGGGTCTATAACGATATTCCTTTCCTAGGTCATGATGTTCAGGATTGGCGAGATGTTGAATGAAATGGAACGTCAGGGGCTGGTGTTTCGTCAATATGGCTTGGACGTCTTCAAAGGTTGTTGCGCCGTAGGTGTCCCAACTCAAACGTAGTTTGATGGGCTCTGCTTTCTTGCGAGGGGTGAAGACGTGAAGCCCGCTATCTGGGTCTACAGCCACATATTGTTCAGCTGACAACCGATCACGAACTTTCTGAGCAGCATAGGATGTGAGGGCAGCACAGCTGGATTTAAGTGACTTGTAGGGAGTAGTTAACATGTACAGATGTTCTCGAGGGTTTTCGAACTGCCCTGCGACCTCATCGAATTGTTCGAGTACTTCTCCGACACCATACATTGTATTTCCCCGGAGGAACACGCCCAACATCTTCCCATGATGTTCTGACCTCCCGGTCACGTGGAATAGATCTACCAGGAAGTCGCCAATGGTGTAGTGATCCGCAGCCGCGAGGACTTGAAGGATCTGGTCAAACGGTTCAGGATAGGACATCGGTGAGGTTGGTTCTCGGGCTCAGGGTGACGGGGGGAGGAGGGGAGAATGAGAGTAAATAGGGGCAAAAATTACATTGATCCTTTCATAGCTATATTTCGACAGCACGAAAGGGACTGAAGCATCACAGCGAGTCCCAACCCCCTGAGGACTGACAGAAAGTCCGGGCCGGGCGTGGGAACTGCTTACAAATCTGGGACGTTACAAAATTGACGCGTCGAGCAGCAGACCACTATGAAACTACATCCCTCATCGGTGATCGTCAGTGATATTACGTGGTCTGCTTGAGGAGACTACCAATTTCCCAAGACGTCAATTCAGCACCAAACACTCCGATGGCCCACCCTTGCCTCTTGCCGATTTGCTTCGTCACCTTCTTTCTATCCACCACCTTCCTCTCCCCTCCCTGCCTACGCCAGAATTATGGCCTTCTGAACCCTCATCCTCGTGGGCACACCACCCAACCCAAGTTCAGCCTCATTCATCAGGCCTCAGGTTCAACGCAGGCGTCACCGAATCTTCCTCGAAGAACACGACGAGACCTCCGCCGCTGAAAGATCCGTCCTCGCGGGCATATATCTTGACCTTGGATCCGCCTTCATCATCTTCATTGATCACCCCGGATTTACCGAACGGCTGGAGGAGCTCGTCGATATTGGTTACCGTGGCAGGTTCGTCACATAAACCGCGGCGTTTTTGGATTTGGGGGTTTGGGAGCGCCTGTAGATCCAAGGTTGTTTTTGTTGTTGCTGTTGTTTGAGCGTTTGCCCCGTTTGATCGAGGTCGTAGCTGAAGACGGATTGCATTCCTCTTCTTCGCGTTTTCCCTTCTTTTCGCGAGCGAGTATTGGCGCGGTGGGAGCCTACGAACGTAGATACGCGCGCGAGTCTCGGGGGGTCAGAGGGGTACACAGGTGTGTTCCCTCTCAACACCGTTTTGGTCTTATCTCTAAATCTCAGGATTGACAGATGCCTCTGACTCCCTGCGAAAGAACCCCTTCCCTGGCTGTGCCATTCCTGAAACATATGCCGGCGATCATCACAGACACGGGACCAAAGCTAAGCGGTTCTTGAACATCCTTCGCATCTGTTGTTGTAGGATGGGGGATTGGGACGACTTCTACGGAGAAGAACATGAACGCGATCACCGTCTTTTCGACGTCAGTGAAGGTTTTGGGAATTGGCTGTTTTATTGGACTACACCGCTCCAAGATAGCTTCAGGGGGGAGCTCGAGAAGTGCGTCATTTTTCATATGATTAACCATTCCGGTCTCTTCATGTTTGGCTAGGCTCGTGATCCTGGACTACCTGATGCTAAACACCGACCGCGGCTTGGACAACTTCATGATCAAATGCTGCGACATTGACCACGAAAGGACTTCCGTCGACGCCCCTCCCGTGAACACATCGCGTGTCGATGGACCTCAAATGAGCGAAATCCCCAAACCGAATCCCACAACCAGTGGAATTGTCGCACCTCCCACAACTACGCCCTCCATGTCTGCACTTGGGGCTAGGGCTCCAGGAACGTCCACCCCAAACCGACGACAATCGCACATTCACATTGCGGCCATCGACAACTCGTTGTCGTTCCCCCACGAACATCCACGCGGTTGCAGGTCGTTCAATTATGGATGGCTATACCTTCCTGTCGGCATCATCGATCGATCGTTCGGTGTGTGACAGAACTCGGAATCATTTCTTGCCGCTGTCGACGTCCAAGTCTTGGTGGGAGGAGACCTCGTGGTAGCTCAGATGATCGTTTGCTTTGGATCCCGATTTCCATCCGAAGACGCTCAGCGTATGCTTCTATTCAGACTGGAACATGTCGTACAATTCTGACTGTAATTGATTTAGAAACAACTTGCATTGATTAGGGCCAGGCGTGGGACATCGTTTACATGAGGCAAGTCGCTCTTCGTGTATCTCACCCGTAGGAACAATGCTTATTATTCTCCAGGACGAAGGCCCTCTGGAGCTGACTCGATGGCAGAAGGTTCTGGTGCGGGACGACGAAGTCGAGTCCACTCGCGAAATGTTTAAAGCCGAAGATGAGGGTCATCATGAAGGCGAAACCCCTTCGAAGACCATGATGACCGACCTTCATCTCCCCACGCCTCTGTTAATGCCATGCCACTCCCCGCTCCCGCAGCCCTGCTCAGCTTTGCAAGACCAAGAACACAGACAGCCACCTCGAGCTTCCTTTCGAGACGGTCGGCGGATTTCCTGAAATTCACTCGACCAGTATCATTCTCCACGACGTATTCCAAGGTCCATCCTGGCACGACTAGAGTTGCGGTTCTGGAACAGCTGGAGAGGTTGGACGCCGTCGAGGCGAGTTTGAAGAAGCTCGGTGGCGGTGTTGGTGGAGACAACTCTGGGAACGCGGATTGTGAAGTATGTGTGGCGGGGTCGCCAACCTCACCAAGCATGAGGAACGGCAGATTATTCAAAGGGCCCGCTTTGGCACCCGGACAAATGTCCCGGTCGTCTTCTCACACGCACGATGACGACGGGGTGCCGCCGGTGGTGACCGCCTCATTCCCAAGAGCAGTTCTCGCCAGGATGGATCCCTGATGGGTTGTCAGCGGTGGTGGAAGGAATACTTCATCGAATGCGTCCGAGGCGGGAGATGAGGATGTGGCGCAGATGTCGAAGCCGATGGCGTGTATGGATGGGAGGCCGTCATTGCATTCGAGGTGGCTGAGTCAGGACGGGAACAGGCCGAGATTGGATTGGATTATAGACGAGGGGGAGACGCCAAAACAGAAGGTGGTTCTGGCCGAGGTAAGGTCATTTCCTTTCTTCCGCTTCCATACCGGTTGATGGGACGGGAGTTGATAACCGTTTCTTTCTGTTGCAGCGAGTCGAAACTGTGGATGCGAAGCCCTTCTTTTCTTGGTGCATCGAATCAACAACTCTCGATGTGTCGAACCCTTCCTTTCGTGGGCATGACAATCTAGCCCATGACCGTACGTATCTACAATAGACCACATGTCCGTGCACGTATCCGATCCCTCTTCACTTCATGCAACATCTTCATGCTTATATAGACTGTTACACTCAGCTCGCATTCCCAAAACGATGGACGATTTGTATTATAATAATAGGGACATACGTGGGCCAGCCTCTATCCATGATCCAAGGATAAACACTAAGAACAAGACATGGGCTACGGAGGGAGTTTGCCAGAGCTCAAGCTTCGTCTTCATCATCGACTGCTGAATGAGATCGCCAGGGTGTTTTCGTTCTAAATCTCCACCGTCTCCTAGCACGTCGCCGGCTTCGCCCGTTCCTGACCTACGTAGAGGTAGACTTCTATTCCACGGCCAGAGAAGAACCTGTATCGCATTTTCAGAAGGTTTGAAGCATGAGTGAGAGACGAAGGTAGTCGAACTCTTGTTAGAATTCGTAGTCTGAGACAGGGACCGACGAAGTTTTTGCACGATCGAGGGTTTAGAACATGGTGGTGAGGTGTACGTAGGACGGATTCCGTGCAGTGCACCCAGAGATCTTTTCCCCCGAGCCGCGACCGGTCTGCCAGTGATCGTTCACGTACAGTCCCAAATGCGCCATGTCGGGTTGCACAGTGCTGTGCCAGGCATTGGTACTGACCTCGTTGACGGCGGGTGAGAGCCACCATTTCACGCCGACCTTGAAGCTTGTGCTGCGAAGGATTTTCCTAACTGAAATTCATTGCTTTCAGCGGGATGGGCCGGGGGAGGCGGATTCCGATGTGGTAACGCCCGGCGCAGTCACGGGTCACGCTGCCAACCAGCCTCGAGGTCAAACCCGATTATCGGGTTACTTCGACCATCCGTCTTCGCGATGCCCCACTTTCGCAGACCGAAGCAACCGGCGGATACCACCGCCTCGACTCCTAAACCTTCAGCGGAGCTTGTACGAGATCTCACGTTCAAAAGGGATTCCAGGGCGCTCGCTGCCCTATCGGCCACCATCGCTCTCTCCATCGGCTCCGCATTTAACGATACACGCGGCGCGTCCAGCGATGACACCACTGTTCAGGGGATGGACGCGATGGGACAAACGGCATACTCTGCCGTCAGGATGGCCGTAGAAGTCGTCAAGGAATCCTCCGATATGTTCCTTCCGCTCAAGGCGGTCACAGGAGCGATGTCTGCCCTGATGAAGAACTACGATGTGAGTATGCCCTGCTCGCGAGCTGAAAACCTCCTCATCCCTTACCTGCTTGTCGTTCCAGCAAACTGCAGACAACGCGGATGATTTGAAGGATATAGAGCGGAGGGTGCAGTCGCTCTCCGGCGTGCTTACCTCTCCTGTGAGCGAGGATGATTACGTAGAGAAAGGGAGAAGAATAGAGCTTCGAAAGTTCGTACTCGCACGAAAATATGCCAGTTTGCTTATCCCTATCTCAGGAAGCTCGAGGTGGTTATCGCGAAGCTTGAACCACTCTCCGAACAACATGCGCTTCTCAAGTTCTTATGCAACGTCGATAATGCCAAAACTTTGAACGGATTTGTCCAAGAACTAGCCGATGCCATCACAGACTACCAGGTGCGACCGGTCGGTCCTATTATGATCTTTGATTAACGCCCAGCCAGGTTTCGATACAACAGGGAACGTACGAGAGGGCAAGGAATATCCATAGCAATATCAAGGATGTCTTAGTGAGGCAGTTCACTGTTTGGATATGACCTGCGCTGATGACCTGAGCTCCCGATAGGAAACTGCAGACCTTGAGATTCTGGCAAAGTTGGAGCCTGTACGTAATGCCGGATACCAAGCTGGTCATCATAACAAATGTCTTCCTGGCACTCGACAATCCATCATCCTTGACATTATGCTATGGGCCAAGAACACTCGAAACCAAAATGTATTTTGGCTTAATGGATTGGCAGGTACTGGAAAATCAGCGATAGCTCAGTCATTCTCAGAAATGGTTGTCAATGATGGATTCCTTGGTGCCAGCTTCTTCTGTTCCCGAGACTACCTTGATCGAAGGGAGCTCAAGAACATCTTCCCTACACTTGCATACCAGCTTGCATGCCATTATCCCCACTTTCGAGCCCACATCATCAGGATCATCAAGGAAGATCCTACCTTGGCCCACACTTCCCTCATCTCACAGCTTGAGAACCTCCTTGTCAATCCACTCTCCAAAGCAAAGGTCTCATGTGTCATCATCATTGATGCTTTAGATGAGTGCATTGATGATCAGCCAGCCTCAGCAATCCTCTCTGTCCTGGGTCAATTTGTTGGCCAGTTGTCATCAGTGAAGTTCTTCATCACAGGCAGACCTGAGCCACGAATTCGCACTGGATTTCGCCTCCCCCTCCTAAAGCCACTCACCCAGGTCTTCTTACTCCATGAGGTCAAGCCATCCAGTGTCAACAGTGATATTCAGTTGTATTTGACACAGAGGTTGACTGAAATTGCCAAACAAAGGAGTGACCTTGAGCTACCTGATTCATGGCCTCAAGATGATGAGATTATTGCTCTGACCAAAAAGTCATCTGGGCTATTCATTTTTGCTTCAACTATGGTCAGGTTCATTGAATCAGAACACCATGAGCCAAATGAACGTCTCCAACTTGTCCTTTCTGAAACAAGTGGCACCATGCATGAAGGTCGTGCTGGTATTGATTCCTTATACTCTCAGATCTTGTTACATGCCTTCTCAGGTGTTGATGAGTCAGAGGTGTTTACCAGCATGAGGTGTGTCTTAGGGGCAATTGTACTTGCATTCAATCCATTGTCTCGAAAGGACCTTTCAAAAATCCTTGGTGTTCCTACAACCCTCATATTGACCACCCTGCGACATCTCCACTCTGTGATTCTTGTACCTGCTGATGAAACCAAGGAAATTCGAATTTTCCACAAATCCTTCCCAGATTTCCTGCAAGATAGGGAGCGGTGTACCAACCCTAGGTTCCATATTGATCCAACAACCTACCATACCAGCATGGCCATCAGCTGCTTGGAGTTGGTGAAGGGGTTGAAGATGAATCCTTGCTCTCTGCCTCCCTTCACAATGAATCAAGATGTGGTTGACCTCCCACAACTACTGGAAGACAAAGTGGGCAGGGCTGTACAATATGCCTGTGACCACTGGGCTAGGCACCTCAGGCCCTCACCAACATCTGGTGACCAAATTGATGGGATCGTCATTTTGGTGGTTGATATGCTCAAAAGATCTCCTCTGTGGGTGGAGGTGATGAGCCTTGAGAATCATCTAGAAGAAGTGATTCATTCCATGAATATGGTATTAGATTGGCTAGGCCAAGTGAGTGGTTCCTCTTTATAACCCAACAGAGGGACTTGTTTATTAATGACATTGGAAACAAGATAAACAGTGACACTGAAAAGGGTGGCATACTTGCCAGGAAAAAGGCTGAGGCTGAGGATAGGATCAAGGCTGCAGTAAAGGTCAGAGATAAAGTTAAGGAGGAGGTTGAGGCTCAGGCTAGGGTTGAAACTAATGCTCTGGCAAGAATTGAGGCCTGTGAGAAGGCTGTGGCTGAGGCTAGAGCTGAGGCTGAGCCCATATTCATTGTTACAGACAAGTTCCAAGCCTTAACAACCCCTCTACATCACCTTGCAACAGACTGCCTCCGGCTGTCAATGCACTTCTTCCACCCCATCCAACAATGTGCACAACAAGTATACCACACTGCTATCCCTCTCCTACCAGCTTCATCACCTCTGCAAAAATTCTCCCTCCAAAGCATTGTGGATAACCAGCTATCCCTTGTAACCACCTTCTCAGGAGCTCCTGAAGCTTGGGGGTCACTCCTAAGGACAATTGATATCAGACCAAGGCAGCTCACATGCATTGCAACCTCTGTTCAAGGGATCATTGCTGCATGTGGAGATGTTGTGAACATCTATGATCCAGTCACCTTTGTCCTTCGTCAATCTCTACACACCCCAGAAACAGTCACAAAGATACAAAACTCCCTAGACGGGACCATTCTGTTTTATGCACATTCTCTTTCTGTAACAATGTGGGATGTGCAGACAGGTGGACTCATCCATACCTTCAGTGTGCAATCTGAGATCAGTGATATAGCAGCTTCTGCAACAGGGGATTACATTGCATGTGGCTGCTCTGATGGCTCTGTCACAACCTGGGATACCCACACTAGACAGCACAAAAGCAAAAGTTTTGGGGATGGTCAACCAGTTGTATCCATCTGTTGGGTGTCACCCCTGGAATTTGTATTTGCAACCCGGAGCTTTATATGTCTTTGCACTGTTGCCAGCAATGAAGTCTTGTATGGACACACTGTGTGGGGGAGTTGGGTGTGGGGAATGACTCATTTAAACAAGAACGAATTTCTGTTGGGAGTTATACAGAGGGATGCAGGGGTGGACCGGTGGTGTTTCGACATTAAAAAGTACAGAGCGGGCAAATTCTCACACTTGAGATCACAGAAACTGAAATATCGCGGGGAACTTTCCCGACCCGTGCTTGCGGGGGAGGAGATTGTGTGCATAGTCCAACAAATCGGAGTACGGTCCTTCAATACCAGATCTTATAATACTACCAACAACCCTCCGCTCCTGGATGCAGCTACGTCCGTGGCTGTGTCGTTGAACAGGAATCTCGTTGCACAGACCAAGGATTCCATCCAAATCTTTTCCCTCGATGTGTTGACAGCTGTCGAGACCCGCGCTGTCGCACGTCTGTCTCACATTTACCCCCTGGACGAGAACCACATCATCTGCGTCCAACCGACCAGGAGTCTCAGCCTGCTCGAATTGGCGACCCTACAAGAACTCCATCGCAAAGACGACACCTCCCCACTCAAGACTTTGCTCACATGTCAATCCCCCTCCGCTCGCTCGTCATTTGGTCGTGGACCAGCTGCAGAGTTTGGCGTTTCGGCGATCATAGAGGCGTGGCAGTCGGGTGCTTTACTTCCCGAATGGGCGGAGTCGGCTAACGAGGATGGATCATTGAGTGGATTGTCACCAGAGCGCACCCGCATCGTCACGGTCTACGACCCACCCCGACGGAAGCTTCGGGTGAAAGACGCGAAAGGCGGAACCGTACTCGTGAACCTACCTCTGGAAGATGACGATCTAGTAGCTGGGGAAGTTTACGATCTTACCTTCGACTCGGAAGCCAGGTTCTACCTCAAGATAGACGGACCGGGGCAGCACGTCCAAATTCCTTACGACATCACCGCATCGCCGTCGGGGAGATATTCGCACACGATAACCAGGGGCGAACCGGTGGCTTTGCTAGAACCGCGGAAGACACCGCCGTACACTCTCGATGCGAACTTCGAATGGGTCCTCGACGAAGAGTCCAGGAAGATCTGTTGGATCCCACCGGGGAACGTACGGAGGGGCAGCGGTGGTCATTTTTGGGTTGGTCTGTCGCTCGTCATGGTAGGGAATGATGGAGTCGTGAGGAAATTGACGTTCAAAGAACCGGACTGCTGGGGTGTGTAGAATATGTAGGTAGAATCACGTTGATGTCGTGTGTCGTTGTGGGTGGTAGATTTCCGAGCGGGACATTTGTGCTTGTTTCTTCCTCATTATGCTTGTCTCTTTTCTTTCTCGCTATGCCTGTCTCTCATTGTATTGTGTTTCACTATGATTTCCCCCGTACCTAACGACCTTGTCCTTAGTGACCTCTGTAACTGGTTTTGACGAATCACCATATCTCTCCCTCCAAGGGGGTTCCACCTATTTGTTCCACGTGAGTAACTGGACACAACCCGCACCGATCTTCTCGAACACCCATCACACGCCGACCATGATCAGACGCGCACCAACCAAGAGGCATTGCAGGGTAACCAGTATTCTGACCAGGAAAGAGACGATCGGGATCGCCTCCGACCAGACTTGGTACGAAGGCAAGGTGAAAGCGAGCAGTGCGATTGAGGGTATCAGGATGAAGTCTAGCGCCGATAGCAACACGGTCGGGAGGGAAGTCAGCCGTCGAAGATGTCGTGGGGTTAGTCCCTGTGTGCGAAAGGGGTCAGCACGTGAGAGGATGAAGGTAATGCAAGAGCGGGGACCAACTTGGAACTTGGCGACACTTACCTCATTGCAAAAAGAAACTGGTACCGGGAGCTGGGCACGAGCCCGATTTCAATGGTCGCGGCGCCGATGGCGGAGAAAATAAAGTCGGGAGAGAAACCAATTCAACCTGTTCTTCGATATCGGCGAAATCTGCGCAAGATCTCTGCACGTGGATCGTCGTACCCGCCTGAGAGCGCCACGAGCTCCGAGGATACGCGGTCCTGAGCAACGTACGGTATTCGTGCTCCGCCGCCGTTCGCTCCGGACTTGGCCCAGGATCTTCCGGAAACCCGGAGCATCTACCACGGGCAGCACCCCTTAACCCTGCGTATGGAGAAACACGATTAATCACCTCCGTCTTCCAATATATTCGACGTTCGTTGCCGCCTCTCGACCATGATAACACGATAAGATCTGCGCCGTGATAACGACCCGGGTCTCCCAACAGCGGGGCGTCGCGGAAGGCACTGCCCCCTTCTTTATCCCCCTCGTCCCCCAGGCCATTGTCGCAGTTGCGAAACGGGTTCGTGTTCCGGGATCTTGTGTCCTGGGATATGGAATGTATTCAGGCGGAGACATGTTACCGGGGGCAGCGGAAGAAGTCCCTCCCTCGAACGCGTCCGAGGTGGGAGGTGAGGCATTGAGGATTCGCTGCAGATGTCCAAGTCGAAGTCATATATGCACGCTAGATCGTCGTCTCGTTTGAGGCGGATGAATTAGGATATCTGGGAAGTCGAACCGGATTATGACGGGCTCCCATCCCCTTCCGGTCGACGGGATGGGGAACTGAAATCCGTTACTCCTCTTGGTGAAACGAATCAACGAATGGGACCTTCAGTTGGGAGTGACCGTCGAGTCCACGAACTTCTCCCCATATAGCGTCTTCGCGCATAGCCTTCTACACTCTGCTCGCATCTCCAAAAATGACGGATGACTCCTGTTGTCATAACAATGTACAAATATGTGCGTTAGCTGTGGTTCCTTTATTCCAGGGGTGAACATCGCTGACAGAGATACAACAAGACTCATATCCAAGCTTCGTCCCCGTTCTAACCACTGAACGAAATCGTCAAGACGTTTCCGTTCCGAGTCTGCACCCCCTCCTATCATGTCGTCGTCTCCGCCTTTCGAACGTTTGAATGATGGCCAGTGTAGTAGAAGTAGGCTTCCACTCGACGGCTGGCGAAGAACCTCTCTTGCACTCAGTTCTAGAGATTGGAAGTGTCTGAGAGGCGGAGGTGGCGAGCAACGGTACCGGTGGAAGCTCACGATTGTGCACGCTTTCGCACTGACTGGGTCACGGAACGGGCCAATCCTCCAATTTCCCGAGTCCCATGATACACGTCAGTTCGGCACCAAACATTCCGATGGACCCACCCTTGCCTCTTGCCGATTTGCTTCGTCACCCTCTTCCTATCCACCACCTTCCTCTCTCCTCCCTGCTTATGCCAAAATTCGGCCTTCTGAACCCTCATCTTCATAGGCACACCACCAAACCTAAGTTCAGCCTCGTCCATCAGGCCTCAGGTTCAACGCAGGCGTCACCGAATCTTCCTCAAAGGACACGACGAGACCTTCGCCGCTGAAAGACCCGTGCTCGCGGGCATACATCTTGAATTTGGGTCCGCCTTCATCATCTTCATTGATCACCCCGGAACTACCGAACCGCTGGAGGAGCTCGTCGATATCGGTTCCCGTGGCAGGTTCGTCACATAAACCGCGGCGTTTTTGGATTTTTGGGGTTTGGGAGGGCCTGTGGATCCAAGATTGTTGTTATTGTTGCTGTTTGAGCGTTTGCCCCGTTTGATCGAGGTCGTAGCTGAGGACGGATTCCATTCCCCTTCTTTGCATTTTCCCTTCTTTTCGCGAGCGAGTATTGGCGCGGCAGGAGCCTACGAGCGTAGATACGCGTGCAAGCTTCGGAGGATCAGGGGGTGCACAGGTGTGTTCCCTCAACGCCGTTTTGGTCTTATCTCTAAACCCCAGGATTGACAGATGCCTCTGACTCCCTGCGAAAGAACCCCTTCCCTGGTTGTGCCATCGCTGAAACATATGCCGACGATCATTACAGACACGGGACTAAGGCTAAGCGGTTCTCGAACATCTGTCATGACGGGGGATGGGGACGACTTCTACGACGAAGAACGTATACGCGATCACCGTCTTTTCGGCGTCAGTGAAGGTTTTGGGAATTGGCTGTTTTATTGGACTACAGTGCTCCGAGATAGCTTCAGGGGGGAGCTTGAGAAGTGCGTCATTTTCCATGATTCGCAATTCTAGTTTTTTTCCATGTTTGGCTAGGTCCGTGATCCTGGACTACCTGATGCTGAACACAGACCTCGGCTTGGACAACTTCACGATCAAATGCTGCGACATCGACCACGAGAAGACCTCCGCCGACGCCCTTCCCATGAACACATCGCGTGTCGTTGGACCTCGGATGAGCGAAATCCCAAAACCAAAACCCGCAACCAGTGGAATTGTCGTCCCTCCCGCAGCTATACCTTCCATGTCCGCACTCGGGACCAGGGCTCCAGGGACGTCCACTCCAAACCGACGACAATCGCACATTCACACAGCGGCCATCGATAACTCCTTGTCCCCCCACAAACATCCACACGATTGGAGTTCATTCACCTACGGATAGTTATACCTCCCCGTCAGTATCATCAGTCGGCCGTTCAGCGACGGAACGCGGAATCACTTCTTGCCGCTGTTGACGTCCAAGTCTTGGTGGGGGGAGACCTCGTGGCAGCTCAGACAATTACCTGCTTCGGATCCCGATTTTCATCCGAAGATGCTCAGCGTATGGTTCTATTCAGACCGGAACATGTCGTGGAATTCTGACGGCAATTGATTTAGAAACAACTTGCATTGATCAAGGGCCAGGTGTGGAATATCGTTTACGTGAGGTAAGTCGCTCTTCGTGTATCTCACCCCTGGGAACAATGCTTATTATTCTCCAGGACGAAGGCCCTCCGGAGTTGACTCGACGGCAGAAGGTTTTGGTGTGGGACGACAAAGTCTAGTCTACTCGCGAAACGTTCAAAGCCGAGGATGAGGGACATGATGAAGGCAAAGACCCCTTCGAAGACCATGAGGACCGACCTTCATCTCCCCACGCCTCTACTAATACTATGCCACTCCCCGCTCTCGTAGCCCTACTCAGCTTTTCAAGACCAAGGACACAGATGGCCACCTCGAGCTTCCCTTCGAGACGGTCGGCGGATTTCCTGAATTTCACTCGACCAGTATCATTCTCCACGACATATTCCAAGGTCCATCCCGGCACGACAGGAGTTGCGGTCCTGGAACAGCTGGAGAGGTTGGACGCCGTCGAGGCGAGTTTGAAGAAGCTCGGTGGCGGTGTTGGTGGAGACAACTCTGAGAACACGGATTGTGAGACAGATGTGGCGGAGTCGCCAACCTCGCCAAGCACGAGGAATGGCAGATTATTTGGGCCTGTGTCGGCGTCCGGTCGAATGTCCCCGGTCGTTTTCTCACACGCACGACGACGACGGGGTGCCGCCGGTGGTGCACCTCATTCCCAGGGCCGTTATCGCCAGGATGGATCCCTGATGGGTCGTCAGCGGTGGTGGAAGGAATACTTCGTCGAATGCGTCCGAGGTGGGAGATGAGGGTGCGGCGCAGATGTCGAAACCGATGGCGTATATCGATGGGAGGCCGTCGTTACTTTCGAGGTGGCTGAGTCAGGACGAGAACAGGCCGAGATTGGTTAAATCGTGGGCGAGGGGGAGACGCCAAGACCGAAGATAATTCTGGTCAAGGTGAGCGCGATTCCTTTCTTCCACTTCCCTACTGGTCGATGGGATGAGAACTGATCACCGTTTCTTTCTGTTGCAGAAAATTGAAGCTGGATGCGAAGCCCTTCTTTTCTTGGTGAATCGAATCAACAACTCTCGATGTGTCGGACGCTCCCCTTCGCGGGCACGGCAAGCTAGTCCATGACCGTACGTATCCACAATAGACTACATGTCCGCGCGCGTATCCAACCTCTCCACTCCATACAACACCGTCATGGTTATATACACCGCTACGCTCTGCTCACGTCCTCAAAATGATGAACGATTTGTTATGATAGTATGCACATACGTGGGGTAGTCTCAACCTACGATAAACATTAAGAACAAGATATGGGTTACGAAGGAAGCTCGAGCTCGAGCTTCGCCTTGATTCGACCGCTGAGTGAAATCGCCGAGAGGTTTTCGCCCTAAGCCTATGTTGTCCCCTAGCGTATCGCCGGCCGCGCCCTTTGGATGCTCGAACTATTGTTAACCTACTCAGAGGTAGGCCTCTGCTCCGTGGCCGACGAAGAACCTGTCTGGTAGCTGCAATGTAGTTCCCCCCCACTTTCTTCAATCTTTTCGTAGGAAAAGGTGGAAAAAAGAGAGAAGTGCGTACTTATATAAGTCATGTCGTGAATCTCTTAAAGTCCTGGGCCCCGAAAGGTTCTGAAAAGTGTCGAATAAGTGAGCGAAAGCGAGGAAAGGTGGCCATCAAAAAAAGTATTTTGCTATGTTACGATCCGCGGTATCAAGCGTGCCAGGCCGATTTACAGTGCTGCGCCGGGTATAGATGCTAGCCTCGTGGACGGTGAGCAGTAGCCAGCCTTTCACCCTAACCTCGAAACTGGTGCTCCGACGGATTTTTCCAGCCATCCGTTGCCTTCAGAAGGGAGGGCCGGGCAAACGCGGTAACGCCAGACGCCGTCACGGGTCGCGCTGTCAACCAGCCTCGAGGTCAAACTCAATTATCGACTTGTTTTGACCATCCATCTTCGAGATGCCTCGCTTTCGCAGGTCTGGGCGACGGGCGGATACCCCCGCCCCGACTCCTACACCTCCAGTAGAACTCATACCAGATCTCACGTCGCAAAGGGATTCCAGGGCACTTGCCGCCACATCTGTCGCTATCGCTCTCTCCATCGGCTCTGCGTTCGACGATACGCGTGGCGGGTTCAGCGATGACACCGCGGTTCAGGAAATGGACGCGATGGGGCGGACGGCATACTCTGCAGTCAGGATGGCCGTAGAAGTCGTCAAGGAATCCTCCGATATGATCCTTCCGCTCAAGGCGGTCGCAGGCGCGATGTCTGCCCTGATGAAGAACTACGATGTGAGTATGTCCTATTCGCGAGCCGAAAAGCTGTTTATCCCTTGCCTGCTTGTCGTTCCAGCAAACGGCAGACAACACGGATAATTTGAAGGATATAGAGCGGAGGGTGCAGTCGCTCTCCGGCGTGCTTGCCTCTCCTGTGAGCGAGGATGATCATGTAGAGAAAGGGAGAAGAGTGGAGCTTCGGAGGTTC
>Ga0307513_10004337_pt1 | contig 18945 bp, 29 predicted proteins | sample 15_EM_MG_FD_202174 | JGI IMG/M metagenome (GOLD analysis project Ga0307513, IMG submission 202174) | Populus trichocarpa ectomycorrhiza microbial communities from riparian zone in the Pacific Northwest, United States - 15_EM | ecosystem: Host-associated > Plants > Roots > Unclassified | place...
TGTTGAGACACCCACAGTGACCGGTCATCTTTTACAAGGCTCTGGACCGGCCAAAAAAATTAAAAAATGTTGATTTTACAGCCTATATAGTTTACTACCTAATAGTCAGCTCCGAGACCGGATGTCCAATTTTTTGAGGAAGACCGGACCTCAAAAACCGGTGAATGCTTGTTGAGACATCCACAGTGACCGGTCATTTTTTACAAGGCTCTGGACTGGTCAAAAAATAAAGTAAAATCAATAGTTTATAGCCTACATAGTGTCCCATCCACTGGTAACATTCTGGCACTGGATTTACGATGTTTTACACCATCCCAGAGGTCAAAAACCTGGAGGAGGTACATTTTAAGCCCGGAAATTTAAAATTACAAGGCACCGGTGGACCGGCCATGGTGGGGAAATTTTCCGCAGTGCACAGGGCATCACATTTGGGGTACCGGCATTGATTCTGGCCACCACATTTATGCCCCACCCCAGGAATATTAATGCACCAGTGCTGGAGGGATTTTACAAATACCAGTGCCGGGGTATTTTACAAGCGCTGGGGCCCAGCAATATTCTAGTGGTATTCTATTGTCTGCTGCTCTGTCATAGACAGTACAAGATGTGTGGTGTCCGCTCATCGGTCAATAACAGTACATTGTGCTGGTGTGCGCGCAGTCCGCTGGGCCGGTCTCATATGGAACATTGTCAACATCAACTACTCGGTCATATACAGTACATTATAACTAGGGGGGGTGCACTCGCGCTCTCCTTTCAACTTCAATTTGCACATAGAGGTCCCCCATTGGCCCAAAAAATTAGAAGACTCCTAGAAATATATTTCCACCTATTTTTTATATGTGTATTCTATGGTTTGGACCTGTTTCTTTGGTAGAAACATTTCAATTCTTCTTGAATTTAGCAAGGGAGAGGGATGGACATCGACGGAATAATTGGAAAGATTCATAGACGCGAACCTCTTGTTTTATGGGAAAGAGTTATAGTTAGCAATTCTGCCTATATTCTAGTCACTTCCAGTAGTATACGTCGAGGCACTATAGGGCACCATTTCAAGCGAGAAGGCTACCAAGTACACGCCAAGCCTTTACATTCTGTACGGAGTACGGTCCGAGTCCTGGGATTTTCATGCGGTGAATTCACGGACTTGAAGTTCTCGAAGGAAAATAATATCATAGGATTTGCGTTCGTTTACGGGTTGCGGACATAAAGGGAGGCACCAACAATGAGCTTTGAATAGTGTGGTCTCCGGGATTTGCGCCATGCCGGTGTAGGTACGGCCTTGTTGGGGTAAATCTTCTTCTAGGTAGATGGTTCGTAACCCAAACAGCTTCCATTGCTAAGTGTAAATCATACTAATTTTAGTGCGCCAAGGAACATTCGTCCTCTTCAGGAGTATCAGGAGGACCCGGATGAACGAAGCGTGAGGAGTGCATGGGGAGTTGTCAGGTGATGAGGATAAGTAACCTACCGTAAGACGCGGAGGACTGCCTCGTGTAAAAAGTTCTAGACCCTAGACGGGTATGGTCACCAAATCTAAATGTGGCTCGCTTTAGTCGACGTAGAATGCATTGAGGTTAGCATATACTAACTGAGAGAAAGAGCGAAATGCCTGGATATACAGGTGCTTTTTCAGGGTGTAAACCGGATCGCAACCGTGTAGATGTGGTTAGGCCGAGGGGAGCCGACGAACGGGATAAATAACATCGATTTCGCTGAGTAGGAATTACAGAAGACATAAGATATCGTAGAAATGGGGCGATTTTACGCACCTTGAACGCCACTAGTATGCAGTCAGAAGGCACTGCCATGGTATATACCTACCTTCCCGTCTCCGTTTTCTAATTTAGAAAAACGTCCGTCGCACCGGGTTTATAGGGCATGTGGTTTTTCAATAAGTGGACATTGGTGGTCATGTTATCTTGGATGTTACGTTCCAGAGAGAATCAACAGGGAGTTCCCATGAGATGAGTGTGTCAGTGGAGGAAAGGAGGGAAAACGAATATGTACTACTTAGTACCAGACAATCGGCCGATAACTTGTGCTAGATGTTTATCGTTTGAATTGAAACTGATACCCTTCGAGGATCATATGCCATCGATTCGGCATCAGCGCTAACTCGAATAACGAAAGAAGACCCCGAAGAGAAGCTATGTTTTTTGAAGTGCAGAATGTTTCCTTTAGTTCCACTGCGTTCCAAGAAGCAGGATCTTTTCAGAAGAATTATCCCATAGAATTGGTACTTGTCACTAGCAATTCCCTCTTGTGGTCTAGAGAGATCGAGGAAAACCCGGCTTTTAATGATTTCGTAAAGCCATCGAGGTCCAAGAATCGAGGTACCATTTACTTTATCGGCGGCGGTGTCTAGGGAGATTTAGAGGATAACAAAAAGGAAACAGAAACGCCGAACGGCCAACGTCCGCCTTTTCGGACTGCCAAAATTCGTGACCAAGCCGCACAACACTGTCAACAGGTTGAAAGAGAAAATCACCTTTTTCGGATTAAAGTTCGCGTGTGGGAGAGGATAGAGAAGGTAATAGCGTTTGTGTGAAATGCATATGATTTCTGGCTGATCGGAACGGGATATATATAAGCTATAACTACGTTGCACAAGGCTTTGTGCTTGAACAACCTGGTCAACCCTCTTGCTGATTTGATGCTCTCAACCCAGGCCTTGGTGAGGCAAAATCCTCCATTCCGATCGAGATCATGGCATTGCATTTCTGACTGGTTCGACACTTTGAAGCAGTAGGTTTGTAGCTAGTGCCCTCATATTTTTAGTTGCCTGAGCTAGTACTTTCAAAGCCTTCTTATAAACTGTCCTTGAGCGCCCGAGATCGAATCGTGATCAATCCCTTTCCCGGCCGTCCAGGCCGGGTCTTGGCGATCTTTCGACCCGACTTGCACAGATATACACTCCCATGCCCAATGCAATTTTTGGCACCTTCGCTTTCTGTGAAGAGTTTTTCTCTCTCCTCCTGACCTGCCAGAACCCTGGGGTGAGAACCTTTAGGCATCCTATATAAACCTCGAAAGCTCAACTTCTACTCCTCAGCCACATCGTACTTTATCCTCAGATGTTTGATCCAAACGCCCAACCCGTAAGTTTCCTGGCGATGCGTAAAGTTAAATTTGGTGAATACTCACCTGCCTCACAGGATATATGTCCTCCGAACCACTCTAGTCGCCCACGAACGCGCAGGCGTACTTCTTCCTTACTATCTGTCTCTTCGACCGTTTCTCTGGGCTCCATATTCGAAATTGCAAAAGCCCAATCGACATCTGGGATCAGCCAGCAGCCCGAGCGACATGAAGCGCATGGTTCTTTCATCCCGCTCCGCTCAGCCGCCCCCACACTGCGGACGTTCATCTCCTATCCCGCTTCTCCCATCCTCCACGTACCCAAAAAACGAAGACGAGTCACTTTCGATGACAGAATCTTAGTATCCTCCCCTGAATTCTGTGAACCCACAGAAGAACAACCTCCATCTCAAATTCCATTTATAACGCGCACCACACCCTCTTCGCATCTTGGGATAGCGTCTCCAACATCGTCACCCTCAGCCAACGAGCTCCACCCTATTCTCGCAAAAATGGAGCGCAAGTCTAGGTTGTGCGCCCAGATTGTCCAGTGCTCCACTTGCAAAAAGCCGGGAAGAGACTTTCCCCGTTGTCCTAGGTGTAGTGATATTTGGTGCTCACGGCCGTGCCGCTTGGTCGGCGGAAAGCGCCATACATGCTCCAACGGACCCAGAATGTAAACCACCTTTTCACTTTGCTTTGCTTTCTTGTCATATGCTCTGCCCTCGTTGCTTGCTGTCGTCGTGTACATATTTAGTACATCGGTTCATGATATTTTTGTAGTAGAATTCTCTGCGTGTCCCTTACGTGTTGTCAGGTATCCTAAAATTTTATTGCATTCACCCACATGACTATGCCGTGACTACGCGAACTTTATCTTTGTCCCTTGACTCGGGACGATACCCCCACCCTCTTTCTCCTTCAGCTTCCTTTTTGCCTCCCATGAGGGATGTAAAGGTTTGTCATCCTTTCTCCCAGCTTTTGTAACGGCAGTCTTCAATATACTCACACCGACAGCGTTATTAGAACGGCCACTCCAGCCTGCATCGACAGGTTGGAGCTGTTGTGGAACACTCCTTGGGGGTAGTCTTGTCGGTCCGGGAGGACCTTGAGCAGGCGGTAGGTTGCGATGGACAATAGTGTTGTGCCCTACACTGGTGCTCGTGTGACCTCTTTTGCGTGTCAGGGCTACGGCGTTCTCCTGAGCTTCTTTCTTCTTGTGATTCGCATTACGTCCGAACTTCTTTTCCCAGATCCTGTTGCAAAATATCATCAGGGGTGGTTAAAAATAGGATGCCGAACTTGCTTACGCTTGCCGTGCTCTCTGGCCGCGCCTGTTCTTCTTAGGCATATCTGCTGCCTTACCCTCGGCATCGCTGAATTCTGAATCGTCTGAACCACGAACGAAACCCACAGACAGCGAGGGGAGAAAGGTAGATTGCAGTGTCGATGATGATCCTTTGGTCGCTTTCAGTGCAGGTTTTTGTGGATGTTTTGTCTTGGTTACTGTGAGTTCATCGTTATCGCTGTCCGACTCGCCTTCTTCGCTTTCTTCGGCTTCAAATCCAGTACCCGCGACTGAGCCAGATTCCCAGCCATCGTCTCTATCTAGCTCTCCTTCCTCATTTATGCTGCCAGATTCCCAGCCACTATCTGTTTGCCGTTCTGAGTCCACATCCACGAAAGGCGTGCGCTTCTCAGAGATATCCTTAGTCTGAATATCAATTGAGGCCGACTCCTTGCGTACTTTCGTGGGTCGGTCGGACATTGGCGCAGAATGATCGAAGATTGTCGCCATTTTGGGTGATTCTGTGGTATTTTCTCGCGGTTGTTTAAGAGCAGGGTTGAGTAGAACCTTTAGAGAATCTAAGATTGTGGTGATTTGTGCCGAGAGGATTTTGGAACTGAGCAATCGGCTTTGGATTTTGGCGTGCATCGTTCCTGTGTCGACTGCGGTAAGGAATTTGCCCTCCAACTCATTCTCCATAGACGCCTTGATATCTTCGTTCTCGCGAAGAGTATGATCCTTCAGAACTCTGGATCTGAGAGCTGTATTCCCAATGACAGCGTGGTCTACTTCCTACTTAATACCTCGTAATCAGAAGGATTAGCGCGAATGGTAGAGAACGAAGTGACCTTGAGACTAGTTAGCTCAGATTCCAACACCCCAGCCTTCTCATCTTGCCGTTTTTTCCTATGTTAATTGTTAAACTTGATGCGGCCGCATGCACTTCCACAAAAACATGCCTGGCGTCCTTTAACCGTTTCACAACCTTCTGGGTTTCGAAAATCTTCGCTCTTTTAGATGCCTTGTGGACTTCTTTCATTTCGTGGTGCTGAAAAAAGGAACCTGAAAATGTATCGCGAGTCATAGATCTGTGGGCTACGCACGAGCTTCCTTCTGATTCTGACATTCAATTCCTAGTTTCAATCAGCGCCATTAATTGAAATTTGCTGGATAGAATGGCAAAATGTACCTCTTCTGGTGGCTCGTACCTCTTCCTTTTTAGACTACGGTTAGATGGTGCTTCCGTGTGTGACATTGAGGTAGCAGAATGGAGGGGTACAGGTTGCCAGCAGCCTGGAACCAGCAACAATTTTTGAAGCGTTTACATTAAAATGAGGTCATGTGATTACATATTCGGTTGTTTTCCTTCCCTGTTGAATCCAAACACCGCGAAATGTGATCTAATCGGCATCTGTTGAACTTAGGAGCTCATTATATTCAACTGTAGTCAGGATGACCGAACAGGTGCAAGACGAGAGGCTCTTGTCGACCTTCGAAAGCCTTGGGGAGTTGAGGAAGCTTCAAGAGATTCTGGTCAGCACCGACTTTCAGAACGAATCGACTCCGGAGGAGCAGGAAAAGGAGTCGTTGACTTTGCAAAAGTTTACAGTTATGGTGTGTCTTACTGTCATTACTTCACTGCCCAAGTGTCACGTCCTCCAAGCTCGACGAATATCAAGAACAATCATATCTGCTCGATCCATTCCTTGAGGATCTCGTTACGCCTGTCGTCGAAAAGCTCAAGGAATACGCCAAGAGCGTCATCCGCAACCCTACTAACCAGGGGAACATCTGGCGTGTCGACCGTCTCGCGCATGTGTTGTACAACTATGTTAAATTCCGAGGCTATAAAACGATCAGTCAGTCTTCTTCAAGACATCTCGTTGAAGACTCCGGTTGAGCAAGACTTTAGTCAGGTTCTTTCCTCATGAAATCGCGGATCTCTCTATCGCCCTTGATTTCATGAAGTTACCGGATGGTCTTCCTCAGCATCGCTATCTGTGGAGTATGCGCTACGTAACGCTTCTTTGGCTTTATATCATTTGCATTATCCCATTCGACCTCTCACAATTCGATGACACGAATGATATTGGGGGCACGGCGAATTCTTTGGAAAAGATTGCAAAAGGCTATTTGCCCTCGGCGGGCCTGGAAAGGGAGGCAGCGGCATTGTTACTCTCCCGGTTATATATGAGGTACTTTAGGTCCAATCTCTCTTATCTCGGCCTGATTTGTCTAGGAAGGATACAGGCTCCGGGTTTCATGAATTCATAGAGTGGTCTGCGTCGCAACTTGCAGAAAGGAACGATATTTTCAGAGTATGTCTTCGCATGTGTCCTCTTCCCAACCTCGGTTTGACTTTCTCGCGCAGACTCTTGGGCTCCTGAAAGTTCTTTGCGAAGTCGTAAAATCTGGATCAGCAGAGCAAGTTCAAGCCGAACATGGACAGCTCCTATTGCTATCTCGGAACATTCGAGATTCACCCTCACTCTCGAACAATACCGTCGTCCGCAAGTTCGAGTCGAAGCTAATATCAAGGATTGGGTTAAGGCTTTTGCCGGGTAGCTCTGGTAATAGTCGACGACATGGTTAGCCTTCTTCATTCACAAATTAAGAGCTAAGCTAAACTTTACTGTAGCTCGTTCATTGCTTGCTGATGCAGCAGCGATTGAATCGGACGAACCAGGGCAAGAAATGGATGTCCCAGGCGAAGTAGACGACATCTTAGGCCTGCTGTTTGAGGCCCTTCAGGATAGAGTTCGTTCATTCCCTGTCTACCCATTTTTGTCTACTTCCTCAAGCTTCGTGCTACACAGGATACCGTCGTGCGGTGGTCAGCTGCGAAGGGGGTAGCAAGGATTGCCGAACGATTACCTAAAGACCTTTGTCGCGAGGTTTTTGAGACCGTCCTTGGATTATTCGAGGTCCATTGGTTTGAGGCTGCTGGCTTGTATGGCCTCCCTGCGATTTCCGAAGGCACGTGGCATGGCGCATGCCTCGCATGTGCTGAGATCGCCCGTCGGAGCCTCGTAGAGCCTCTCCATCTACCTGAATTAATAGGTTGGTTATCAAAGGTGCGTTCGTAAAAACACTACCGTCGTGTGATTGTAATTTTCATTCATGCGCCCACCTGCAGGCTTTGTATTTCGATCTCCGGAAGGGTGCACACTCAATTGGGTCGAACGTCCGTGATGCTGCTGCATATGTCCTTTGGGCGCTCGCGAGGACCCAGAATCAATCGTCTTTAATCCCACATGCCACCAATCTGGCTCAGCGACTTGCAGTAGTCGCGCTTTATGATCGAGAAATTCACATCCGCCGTGCAGCGAGTGCGGCCTTCCAGGAACATGTTGGCCGGACTGTGAGTTATCTATTGCTTCGTTTTCCTCATATCACACCACGAATTAAAAGATCCTAGGCCCTGTTCCCGCATGGTATCGATGTCTTGGGCAAAACCGATTTCTATGCAGTCAGCATTCGGAAGCACGCCTTTCTCGTTGCTGCACCCCAAGTCGCCCAGTAGGTCATGGGATCTTTCATTCCAAAATCCTCTATCTAATTTGCGCTCCATTAGGCACCCTGAGTATCGAGACTTCCTCGTTGATCATCTTTTGAACGTGGTTCTCCATCACTGGGACATCTCGATGAGGGAACTAGGTTCAGAGTCATTGCGATTAATTTGTTCCCTTGATCTCGAAGTCCTCGCATCTAGAGCCATCCATAAAATCGTAAGTCCGTCCATTTATCCACTTTGCGTCGGATCATATGTAAATGCCCGATCTAGGTCCCTCTACTGGACTCCCTAGATCTGGCAGTGGTTCATGGTGGTCTTTCAGCGCTAAGCGAAATCGCCGTTGCGTACAAGGAAATCATCAAGGACCCAGCGACTCTTGAAGACCATCTGCGTAATGTAAGCGGTCGGTTACTCTATCTATTCCTCTACTTAGTCAAAGGTTACACAACAGGTATTCAAGCATTTAAAGCATGTCCCCGAAAGCACATTAACCACCACTCGTAATGAACTTATCGCGTCGGCGGCGTGTCGTTTAATTGCCAAGTCTATAACCGTGACAGAAATCAATCTTGGACAACGTTCCTCTGTCCCCGGATGGAAGCGTATAGTTGATACTGGGCTCAAGCACAGGGTGCCTGCCGTTCAAGTATCTGCTGCAGATGCCATGGCCACAATAAGTAACCTTACAGACTGTTCTTCGGACGTGGCTAGATGAGTTGTTTCTTGATCTTCGTTGCAAGATTGTCATTGGCTTATTTCTTTGTCTACAAGTTGATTATCGAGCTGGAGCGCGGATCTTCCGTTATGAAACAAAGTCTTTCCCGGGTCCTGAGCGTTATCAATTACAACACACATCCAAAGAGCTTACCACTGGCCACCGCTTATTTACTCGACAGTCTAAAACCATCCGTGTGTAAATCTTCTATGGCGATGTGGACGTACACCTGACGATCGCAAAGTCCAAGGCCAGTATTGAAGTGCGACGAAGCTCCCTTCAAGCCCTGCCATCCATAGTGACCCTTGTTTCGCCTCATCTCACGTCGTGTGGGTCGTTATGCTTTCCAAATGGGGGGACTCAACTAACCTTTTCGAAGATATGTCAAGCGATATGGTTAACGCGTTTTTGGATGCCCTACTCTCTGGCCTGAACGATTATACGATCGACGAACGAGGCGATGTTGGCTCATGGGTTCGAATCACCTGCATACAAGGGCTTACCGATGTTTCTCTTCTCTTCTTTTCCATTGCACCGTTGATCCCGGAATTTGAAAGTTATTTCCCGCCAGAAAAGCACCTGGCCATCGCCACCGGGATTCTTAAACAAGGTGTAGAGAGACTGGATAATGTTCGACAAATGGCAGGCACATGCTTCATGAAGCTTCTACGTGCATCGTTGCCGCAAGTTGGCGGGGAAGATCGGTGGCGTTTGCCTGCTCTGCAGTTAGTTGAAGAACTATTTGCGAGGTAAGCTTGCGTTCAGCATCCAGAGTGATAGTGTCGATGAAATGAAACTTCTACTAGCCCTTCCGATCAGGCAAGTTGGAGTGATGGAAATTGGCTATTCCCTCGTGCTTTGCGCCTACTGGAGGTTCCCGAGTTTCGAAACGCTGTTCTTTTGGGGATTGTAATTAGCGTAGGGAGTAAGACAGACAGCACGGTAAGCTTCCTTCACCTTACCCCTGACTTATTCAGTGAATTTGTTTTACAGCAAAGACCCGTGGCTCGCGGTCTTGTTAAATTTACTCAGGGCCTACCTTTATCCCGCAGCCCAACGTCTCCTTATAGTGTTCTCGAGCTTGTAAATGACTTGATCAACCACGCGAAGTCCAACATGGCTTCGAATGCCATCGTTGTCCCTGTATTCCAGACCTTCACCATCCTGTTGGAAGCAGATGCTCTTCGGCAAGTACCGGAAGATCCTTATGGGTTACAAAGGTCCGTTTATCCATATTTCATTGGGTCTAACCTTTCTTGATGGTTCTGATAGTATGAGGTCCTTGATTTATATGACATCGAGGAATGTTGACAAGCTGAAGAGCATTCAAAGGATACATGAATCTATGAAGATGTATGCTTCCATTTTTCCTCATTACCACATTCTGGAATCATTCATCTCGCTTCTTAGCGTCGTTAACCTTCTCGCATTTGAGGAGATAAGAGCAGACAAAGTACCAATATTATGTGAATTCCTCGCACATCCATACCCGAAAGCAAGCCCCATAATTTCTTTTTGATACTGGTTACGCTAACCGGACCTTAAAGGTTCGATCGGATACTGCAGAATACCTTTACGTCTTCCTTCAAAGTGCAGATATTGGGTTTGAGACTGAAGCTGTAGAGGACATACTGCTTGAAACGGAGTGGTATGTAAAAAATTTCTTCCATTGCTTAAAATTAATCCATTGAATTTCATTGAAGGTCAACAGCTGACGTCGAAGTGGCGAAAAAAGCAGCCAATGAGGTGGTCCACCATTTTACGTCCTCAATGACTTGAAATGCAGAAATTTTATAACCTTGAAGATAAATGTAGATGTATCATTGTAAGAATTGTTTATGGAGTTTTCTCCGAACGGAATGAGGTCACGATGGCGTGTGAAATGATGGGTTTGACAAATTGGGCGCTGAAGATCAAGAGTCGCTTCCGTTTACGGGCTGTTGTCAGTCTTGAGCTTCTAGGGCTCTCTAATCTTCAATTCCTCCTAATCGTCCGCAATACCCACGTCGAGGGGACCTTGAAGATATTGCATCGGTCTAATCAAGGCAATTCGAAAGAAACCGATCTCTACAATGACGAATGCTCGGCTCAGCGACAAGGAGTTGGCGAATATCAACGCTGCCGCAGTCACCAAAGAATACCGCATAAAGCCACATCTAGGTATGTTCTTCGTGTTATTAACTGCTATTAAAGCTTCACGTTCGATTGGTGCTCTTACAGACTATCGAACGGTATCGGCCATCAATGGGTAAGCAGCTACCTGCTATCTGGTCTGCTGAGCTGAAATGCCCTTGCTGACCCTCCAATTAGCCCTCTGGTGGTGTTGGACAACGTAAAGGTACGGCATATCTTTATCTGCATTCCCCGGGTGTGAGATAACTGTGAGATCTATCCCAAGTTCGCTTCGTACAATGAAATTGTGCAACTCACGCTGCCAGACGGATCCAAACGGGGGGGGCAAGTCCTTGAAGTGCAGGGGAAGAAGGCTATTGTCCAAGTGTTTGAGGGGACTTCTGGCGTAGACGTCAAGGCGACACATGTCGAGTTCACAGGAAGCAGTATGAAACTTCCTGTTGCGGAGGACATGTTAGGTCGCATTTTCAACGGTTCTGGGAATCCTATCGATAACGGCCCGAAGGTGTTCGCTGAAGACTACCTTGACATCAATGGCATGTTCTTTTTCTTTCCGCGATCCATTCATCCCTGATGTGAAATCCTAAATAGGTTCTCCCATTAATCCCTATTCACGAATTTACCCTGAGGAAATGATCCAAACTGGTATCTCGACGATTGACACCATGAATTCAATCGCGCGTGGTCAGAAAATTCCGATTTTCTCTGCTGCCGGTTTACCCCATAATGAAGTGAGAAATGAACTGTCCTGAGATCTGAATTACGCGCTGAGATACACGCAGATTGCTGCGCAAATCGTGCGACAGGCAGGTCTCGTCAAGAGACCAACAAAGGACGTGCACGATGGACACGAAGACAACTTCTCGGTCGTGTTTGCTGCCATGGGTGTTAATATGGAAACTGCGCGTTTCTTCAAGGAGGATTTCGAGTCCAATGGAAGTCTGGATCGCGTCACGCTTTTCCTGAATCTTGCCAATGATCCCACCATTGAACGTATTATCACACCCCGCCTTGCATTGACCACTGCGGAATATTACGCTTACCAACTAGAGAAACACGTCCTGGTCATTTTGACGGATATGTCCTCCTATGCGGACGCCTTGCGTGAGGTGTGTTCCTATTCCTTTTTGATTTTTTGGCACCGCCGAGATCGGATCGCATTATTGTAGGTTTCTGCCGCTCGTGAAGAAGTCCCAGGACGTCGTGGATATCCCGGTTATATGTACACGGATTTATCAACGATATATGAAAGGGCTGGACGTGTCCAAGGCAGGAATGGTTCGATTACACAGATTCCCATCTTAACCATGCCCAACGACGGCAAGTTATGAATGCTAGATGAAGCTAGTCTTTCCTTATTGACACATTTAATATTTTTCCTTCAGATATCACGCACCCTATTCCGGATTTGACTGGGTATATTACCGAGGGTCAAATTTTTGTTGATAGGCAACTTTACAACAGACAGATATACCCACCTATTAACGTTCTCCCGTCATTGTCGCGTCTCATGAAGAGCGCCATCGGAGAGAAGTTGACCAGGAAAGATCATGGGGACGTGTCCAACCAACTGGTGGGTTTTGGATGCCGTAGACTTGTACTCATATACTCGATTTTAATCTCATCTTGGCTATTCTTTCAGTATGCCAAATACGCCATTGGTCGCGATGCTGCCGCAATGAAGGCCGTAGTTGGAGAGGAAGCACTCTCGACCGAAGATAAGCTCGCGCTAGAGTTCCTGGACAAGTTCGAGCACCAGTTTGTCGGTCAAGGTAATACCATTCATGTCTTCCTACGCTCATTTAACTGATCGTTACCCAGGCGCATATGAATCTCGAACAATCTTCGAGTCCCTCGATTTGGCATGGTCACTCTTGCGCATTTTCCCCAAAGAACAGCTGAATCGGATCAATCCCAAGATTATTGCAGAATTTTACGCCCGAAAGCCGACAAAGAAAGCGCCAACCGGTACCGAAGCTGAGAGCCATGAAGAGGAGGAAGAGAAATTGATTCACATATAATTAATGGATGACATTTCGTTTTTCGAGAAAGACGCCTTAGCTATACGTTTGGAGGTTTGTAACCAACGCTCTCCTTTATTTCTCCTGTCGCCAGGTATGAATGTAACCCCAGTAATCATTCTTCAAAATTCTCTCCTACTAAATGCGGTGGTGTTTCTTTTCCTTGTGAATCTAGCAGCTGTCTTGTCACGCGTGAGATGAAATCATTCTGCTGTAAGTAGAGTGCTTCCGACATTAAGAGGATTCGGGAGCGAAGGCAGCCATTAACGTTGGATCTTTGTGTATATTTATCGGATATGAATTGGGCTTTGTGTGGCTCTCGCGGCAATTGTTCCTCGTCGCTAGATGCCAATTTTTGAGGCGGGAAGTTTGAGCCTAGAGCATATGGGTGTAGCTTGAGGATGGTATATCCGGCGATAGCGAGGGGTAACCTTGGACATTTTTTCGTATTGTATGTGTCGCAGTTGCTTTGGTACAGAGTAGGAGACACTACTGATTTGTGGCAGGTTCTAATATGGTAAAGCGACCGATTTCAATTACATGAAATTCGGGCGCCAGGATGCAGCGCTGACGGAATGCGGGACCGGGGCGATAAACGGGCAGAATAATACATGTGGCAGATCGCGGAAGATATACGAGTTGAGGGAGGGGCCACGGCGTGCCAGCGTTAAGAGACCGAAAGAGGATATATCCCAAATCCAACACGGAGGAACCACGCTCATCTCCGTAAGCGCACGGCTTTGGTGTTTTTTTTATCATCTGATGTCGTTGTCTTTTCCGTCTATGCATGTCACATACCGTGTGCTTTGTTCACTCCATGCCTTGTCTTGGGTCCATTCTTGGGTTCTCACCATGTGTCCTGCCCTACTTATATTCCAATCAACAAGCCATGCCTCCCCCCTTTTCCGCCCATGGATGATCTCGCTAGCCAGTCCCACCGTAAACGTAAACCTGACCAGGACGACTGTCAGGACTCCTCTGCCAATGAGTCCGTCGTCCAGCAGGAACCCCCCATCGCCGGCCCTTCCTCCAATGCTCCTAGGCAGCAATGGCTCGCCGCCGAGGACTGGTCATCCCCCACCTCACCCCAGGTCTCTAGTCCCCTGACCTCCCAGGTCGTCCTCAACGCCTCTTCCAAGCGTCCCCGTATCGACACCCACGACTCCACCCTTCGAACAGCAAAACGGCGCTCGCGGAGGTCCCCTAATAAAATTTCCCCCTCACCACTGAGCTCCATTCGCCAAGGGAGCGACATTGAGGACATCGGCATCGTGTCCACAGCAGACCCTGGTCCCTCGTCAGGGTCACTCCTCCGCGAGCGTCCTCCGACGCTCAAGATTCCCTCTCCATTCCGACCATACTTGGAGATTAAAAAAACCACCAAGAGCGAGTCCCCTATCGATTTCGCCTCTCCTCATATCCCCCCAGCTCAGCCCCTGATCAATCGTCAGACGCTGAAAGAACTCGAGCTGGATGTCATTCTCCGGAACCCTGTGATTCGTCCGTCCTTGTTATTTATTGTTCTCTCTCCATTTTGTCTAATTTACTTTGTCTATACTACGTATCAGGACACGACCTCTTGTTCGATCCTGGTCTTCAGTTTCGTCCACGGCGCAAGCGGGAGATGTTCGAAGAATACTGGAACGCCGTTTGGCACGAAGTCCAAACGGGTTGTACTTGTGTCACTATCGACACTCGCGGCAATCTTCACCCCACAGTCTGTGTCTGCCATCGACATTCTGGCGTTACTATCGCCGTTGTCTCGCAGCTCACGGTCGGAGGTGACATCTACACCGTCCGCATGCCCTCTCGCATCCCCGCCCTCCTCCATGAATTTCTCGAGGTTATGTTGTTTGTCATCCAACCTCTCTCAAACACCAACATTTATTCGAACCCCAACGCGATCAAGGAGCAAGCACAGGAGCATTCTAAGCATGCAGCGCTTCTTCGAGAGATATTCGACCCTCAGTTGATCGAGCAAGAACTGAAGCACAAGGCCTTTGACCCATCAGGCGTGTTTGCCCATATCGGTGACACTCTCAAGCATCACTGCGCACCCATGCGTGATCGGGCCGTGGAAGAGATGGTTCAGATTGCCCAACAACCGGGGCCCGAAGCGTTCCAGGCATTTAGGACATGCCTGGAGTTGCTCGAATTGATGAAATTGGTGCGCTAACAAGTGCTTCTTCTCTTGGCTTGAAATCCAATTTTGTTTTTGCTTCTAGGACATCGCGAACCACCAACTTTCTCAACTTCGCCCTTGGCTGTTGCGGAATACCGGAACATTCGAAGTCAAAGCATTCCGATTACGCTTTGGTCCTGACGCTTCCCTCCACTTCACTCGAGAATGGCTACACAGCGCGCACGAATCATTGCGCTCAAGACAACAGCCTATTCCACATCCTGCATACCCCACCGGACTCGACTATGCTTCCTCGACAAAAAACCAACAAATATATCTCTCTGCACTAAAAGGAATCGTGGACATGGTTTTTGATTCCGCAAACGTGTCACTCCCACCCTCCCCCACAAATACGCCTCCCACGTCCCCTGTTTCCCCTCCGACTACCTCCTTCCCCATCTCTTCTATCCCCGAAACCCTCTACCTTGACAAGACGCGCCTATCGCACATCGGCTCCGATGCCATGGACACCACAGCGCTATATATGTTCATGCTTCTCTTTCGCCAACTCGTTTTTTCAGAACCCTCTGAATTTTCGACACCTCCGTCAAGGATCGATCAAAATGACATGATAAGGCTCAAACGCGAAATCCGGGACATCGGACCTGCGTGCCTGGGAACGTGTTTTGTGTCATCCAAATCCTCTGGCATCGAGGCGCCACCATTGTCACCCCAGGAATGCATTGATATCGAACAACGCCGGAACGCAGTCCAGGACCTGGTGCTGCAGGTTGCGAAAAGGGCGTCTGACCTTCGCCGGAACAAAACTGCCAGCGGTATTGTTGACGGTGCTCCTGCCGGACCAGCCCAATCTTCCACTTTTGAGCTGGTACCTTCCCCACCTGACAATAGCATCCTGAACGTTGCGCAGAGATGGGCTAGCACGAATATGGAGCCGGGCTCCACGCTGAGTGTTTTCTTGCATAAACGCATGCGTGATGTCATTTTTGAAGAGGTCGTCTCGTTGACTGCTTCGTGGAATGGATTGGGTGGGAAGTCGATCAGCTCGGAGCTAAGTCCTGGTGTATGTGCTGGGACGATGTTTTTCGGGGCGAATGTGAGCCCCACTACTACTGGGCATGCGGCTGGTATGGACGCGCTTACAGATGAGATCCGTCGCCTTGGGGAGAAGATTGCTCGTTTGGCGATTATTCACCTGAATACGCATCTGCCGCTGTATGAATCGGATGGGTTTTTGGTGCTTTGAAATCTTGATTCTTTTTCTTTGGGTTTTTTTCCTTGTTCGGGTTTTTTTTTTCTTTTTCTCTTTTTGTTTGGGTTTGAAAAAATTTGTTGATACTCGCGCCCACAACACGACATCCATGCGCAGTTTTTGCATACCCGCGAGGTTTAGGCTCCTCCAAGCACCACACCACATTTCGCGATAGCATTTCTTTTTTCTTACATAGGAGCGCCACCCACATCTCCACATATTTATTGTACTTGATTGGTTCCTGATACTTGGATACCCCTCGACATTTGGACACACGCAGTTGACACATGTCTCTTGATTATTACTTCTACCAACCAACCATTGACTTATTATCACATCGTTCCCTCAAATGCCCTTTTATAATACAATCCAATTATCCTATATCTTCGTGTAATCCATCACACCCTCATAGGGTCTACTCTATGTTACCTCGCGCTGTAAATCCGATCATTATAATAATAAAGAATCAGATGTATCTCATGCAGGCGCTCAAGCGGACCTGGAGTACCCACCCCATTCAGCCCCGCACAGGTAAAGTACCAAGTAATGCAGCTGCCATGTTGGACGGATCCCTTTTGTGGGGATATCGATCACATTCTTGGTCGAGTAGATGGAACTTGACAGGGAACAACGACAACTCCCAAGTTGGGGGGAGTCGTAATCGAATCCCGGTTCTTTCCTATTGGGTGCCGTTAACGTGTAGTACTTATGTATAGTTTGGGAGACCAGAATTACTTGCACTACCGAAGGTTTCGCAGGACGAATATAGAGTGGGAGTAAGTAAAAAAAAATTCTGGCTGCGGTGGAACTCTCCATGTAGGCAAGTGGGTCCGACAGTCTGTATCATTTGAAATAATTCTGCTTGTGCCCCTCTTGAAAGTTCGACCACCTGATGGAAAAGAGGTTCAATTCGAACTCGAGGAACCCCCTCCTCGTGCTTTCGGGTACACGAAAAAACAACAGGAAGGGCTTGTTGGTAGGTTGCGCCCTGCATACAAAGATAATATCAAATTGGCTGCAAAAACGCGTATAGATTATGCTTGGGACGCCACAAATGGAGGCTTACAACTCCGACTGCGGCTGTTATCGTGCGTAACTACTTACCTTTGTGGCGGTAGATAAAGACGCGGAATACGTTACCTACACGCGCGTAAGTGTCGGGTAAGAAAACTTTGTCGCCCCAAGTAATAAAATCCGAGGACAACGGCTGCAAGACACGCGCGTTATTGCTGGCTCGGAGTCGTAAAGAATCCGGGAAGAGGCGAGATCAGGCAAGCTTTTCCTTCCCCCAACCGTAAGTAGATGCAGATTAGAAAGTGTTGATCCGAGTGAGCGGGTCACGAGTTGGCCCGAGTATAAGTGCTGAGAGAAAAGGCCGTACTTCTTTAGTTAGAGTAGCCGACTTTGGGAGAGTTACGGCAGGATTCATAATTGACGGAAGTTCAGGAGTAAGTAATGGTGGATGTTCCCGAGGACCATGTCGCTTCTGATCATAATCGAGAAAGTAACCCCTAAACGTGTCCTCAATGCAAGGGAAAAGGAAGGAGAGAATGAATCATCTGCTATTGGAATAAGTAGGTTCGACTGAAGGCTTCAAATAATTCGGCGTTCCAAGTACGTACCGAGTCGGGTGGGCAGCACGAGGATTCCTGAGATTAAGCAGGTTAGGACGAGGCTCTTCATTGAGGTCCATTTCTGACCCTGATTAAGCAGACACACTCGGGAAAACCAGCACCCCAAAGGCCTGACGGCCAAACGCCTAGAAAGTGCATCGAGGATGGGTGAATTACAAACCAGAAAAGTGATTGTCCTATGAGAAAAAATGGCATTCAGTACCCGATGAGGAGCTCGATAACTCTCGATAGCGAGTTCCGAAAGCAAATATCCGAATGTACTGAAGCTTCTCAAAATCCTCGTGTTCTTTGGAGCAGACGAATGCAATAAACATGCGCTTGTCACTCCCGCGAACCAAGTTCCTCCATATTTATCTGCCAAACTTGAAAGCTCTATTGTTATGCGACGGACATCAAAGACTGCGTGACACTGGACAGGATCATACTCACCCAGTGTAAATGACTTCTATGTCTCGACAGCAACCTTCCGAGCCGCATGTTGAATGACAGAATGGAGAAAACCGCATGTCAAACCCAATCGGAGAAACCAGAAGTTACTTCGACAAGGTATTCGGCGAAGGTCGTGGTTGAAGCATGGCAATCTTCAGACAATCATATACAATCGCCCAAGTTTTTGTCAATGAAGAATTGGATCTGGAAGGTTCAAGGAGGTGTCAACTTGGTGTCAACATTTTTGACGTGGTGTCTATATGCCGAAGTCCTTTTCCAGCGAGAGTTGGCTTGATTTTCCCGTGAAGGAGTTCGTCTCAGCCTCATGTCCACCCACGACTATATCAGCTGAATAATTGGCGCAAATTCCTCCTTCGGGAGGAATGTGAAGAGGTGAGAGAATCGGGGACCCCGCCTTGCTTATAGTGATAAAGAACAAGAGAGACTTGCCGAGCGAACAATCCTTGCATCATACCACCATCAAAGTTGATTGGACTCGTTCTCATTTTTCAAGATGCCTTCAAGTTTCATATCTAGTTTATGAAATAGCGCGCCTTGGTCGCCGCGGAGCGCTCTTCTGATTTCTATGAGGTTCTATGGCACACATTTGGCCCCGTGTGAGTTGAAAGATGGTTCAAGAACTCTCTACGTTGACGCTAATGTTATGCCGTTGATCGCTAATAAAAGAATTCTATCTCTCACCTTATCTCATCCCTGGAATACTGCGCGACTCTT
>Ga0307513_10004339_pt1 | contig 18943 bp, 9 predicted proteins | sample 15_EM_MG_FD_202174 | JGI IMG/M metagenome (GOLD analysis project Ga0307513, IMG submission 202174) | Populus trichocarpa ectomycorrhiza microbial communities from riparian zone in the Pacific Northwest, United States - 15_EM | ecosystem: Host-associated > Plants > Roots > Unclassified | place...
CCACGTCCTCGGGGGTCGACTCGGGCAGGTCGGCCAGCTTCTCGCCGGTGAACGGGGTGTGGTTGGCGGTGCGGCCGGAGCCGACGACACCCTTGGTGAGCTGGGCGACCAGCTCGGGCGTGACCACGTCCGCGGCGGTGCGGGCGCCTGTGGGCGCGGGGGCCAGGGGGTTCGTACCGGTGGGGGCGTCGGTGCCGGGCTTTACCGGGGCCTGCGAGTCCGTCATGAGCCGCAGGGTATGACGGCTCGGAGGCTTTGGGTACCCATGGGTAACCCGGATTCACTGTCTACGCACAAGCCGTCGACCCTCACGGCCATGCCGCCAGTGAGCACTGGCAACGAATCCGCTGATCAGGGCGTTGGGCGTCGTGCGCCCACCCGAGGAACGGCGACAGGGCGGCGATCTGAATCACTTCTCCTCGACCGGGAGGCGCTACTTCTCGATCGCGAGCTGGTCGCGCGCCTCCTTGAAGACCGCTGTCCCCCGTTTCTCGTCCGGCGTCCCCTTGGGCATGTCGACGCGCAGCTCGTAGAGCCGACCGTCGTCGGTCAGGATCTCCACCTGCATGACCCGGACGAGCCTGCCCTCGGTGTCGTACGTGGTGTCGGCCTGGACGGACTTGTAGCCGCCGACGGTCGTGTTGGTGTACTGGGTGGTCGACTGGCCGTATCCCGACCAGATCTCTGCGGCGTGCTGCGCCTGGCCCATGGGCGAGCGGGGCGCCTTGTCCCACAGGGTGAGGCGGACCTGGATGACCTCGTCGTTGTCGTAGATCGCCATCCGGGGCTGGTCGTCGGCGTCGCCCTGCTCGTGGAAGCGGACGTACTGGCGGGGCAGCGCGAGGACCGCCTTCAGGTCCTCCTCCTCGTGGGCCAGCCAGCTGGCGAGGGTGGGGAGGACCTCCGTCGGCGCGGGCACGGAGGTGGGTGCGGTGGTGGGCACGGAGGTGGGCACGGAGGTGGGTACGACGGCCGGGGTGCCGGGCCCCTCCTCCCCCGCGACTGCCGTATCTCCGCCGCTGGTCTCGACACTCCTGCCCTCGAACACCAGGCCCACGGCCGCGAGAGCGACGGCGCAGGCCAGGACCACGAGAGCCACCCGCCGGGGACGCCGGCGCCACGCGGGCTTCGGCGCGGGCAGCGAGGCGGACCGGGTCTCGGGGGAGGACTCGGGTACGGGGGTGCCTGGTACGGAGGTGCCTGGTACGGAGGTGCCAGGCACCGGTGTCTCGGGCACAGGCTCGGACTCGGGTAAAGCACTGTCCTCCCGCAACCGCACCGTTCCCGCGTCGTCCGCGAACTCCTTTATCCCGGACGGCTCCTGAGCAACCGTCAACTCCCCGCGCTCCGGCGCCTTCGGGAGCGGCCAGCCCTTGGCCACCGCCTCCAGGGCCGCGGTGACCTCGTCCGCGTCGGGGCGCTCGGCGGGGTCCTTCACCAGCAGCCGTACGAGCAACGGGCCGAGCGGGCCCGCCTGTTGGGGCTGGGGCGTCTCGGCGGCGAGGATCGCGGCGAGCGTGGACTCCAGGGTCGTACGGCGGAAGGGGGACCAGCCCTCGACGGCCGCGTACAGGAGTACGCCGAGCGACCACAGGTCGGAGGACGGACCCGCGCCCCGGCCCGACATCCGCTCGGGGGCGATGAACTCGAGGGAGCCGACGAACTCCCCGCTCATCGTGAGGGATTCCTCGCCCATGATGTGGGCGATGCCGAAGTCGGTGAGGACGACCCGGCCGTGGCTGCCGAGCAGGACGTTGGCGGGCTTCACGTCCCGGTGGACGATCCCTACGGAGTGCGCGGCGCGCAGCGCGCCGACCACGGCGAGGCCGATGCGCGCGGACTCGGCGGGCTCGATGGCGCCGCGCTGGAGCACCTCGTGCAGGGACTCGCCGCGCACCAACTCCATGACGATCCAGGGGAGTCCGTCCTCGACGACGACATCGTGGACGGAGACGGCGGAGGGATGGTCGACGCGCGCGGCGGCCCGCGCCTCCCGGTGGAGGCGGTGGGCGATCCGCTGATGGGCGGCGTCCTGCGGGTCCCCGGGCAGCCTCGGCTGCTTGACGGCGACCTCACGCTCGACCAGCTCGTCCTGGGCCCGCCACACGGTGCCCATGCCGCCGGAGCCGATGCGCTCGGTCAGCCGGTACCGGCCACCGACCAGCCGCCCCTCGTCGCCCTTGTTCCCGCCACGGCCATGGCCCCCGCCCCGGCTGTCCCCGCCGCTGCTTCCGCCGCCTTCCCCGCCGTTGCTCATGCCCCATCCCTACCCTGCGGGGCCGACCCTTGTCGACGCCGGTTCAGGGCGTCCGTCGTACGGCGGGGCAGTGCCGTACGTCCCACCGTCGCCGCCAGTTTGCGCAGCCGCCGCCAGTCCATGGGAGGCGTCGGCGCGGGAACGCCGGGCCGGTTACGGGGGACGCGGACGCGCAGGGCGCCCGGTTCGACGCGGCAGCGGACGGGTGTGGGCAGGACGAGGGCCTCGCCGTCGAGGCCGACCTCGATCTGGGGCTGGTCGGCCTCGACGACGACCTCGTGGGCGGTGACGACGGTCATGCCGGTGGCGTACCGGCCGAGGAGCAGTTCGGCGGCCTGGGCGGCGTCCTCGACCTTGATACCGAGCACGCCGAGGACACCGGCGTCCAGGCGCTCACGGCGGCCGAGGCCGGCCAGGTCGTCCATGCGGTAGCGGTTGTTGCTGACCAGCAGGGCCTGCGGCGCGTGGACGGTGGTCTCCCCGTCCCGTGTCTCCGCCTGCGGGTACGCCCGTGCGGTCAGCGTCGGGCCGCGCTCGAAGGTGAGCAGCTCGGGCAGCAGGCCCAGGGTGGTGCCGACCTTGTCGTCGCGGTAGGCGGGGCTCTGCACGATCGAGGCGTACGCGCCGAAGGAGGCGTTGTTGACGAAGGGGCGGCTGTCCGCCGTACCGTCGCCGGCGTTCGTGCTGCCGGCTCCGCTGTCGAGGAAGCCCAGATCCACCTTCAGCTCGATGCCACCCGCGTCCGTGAGGGCGTCGAGGCAGGTCGCCGGGTCGTCGCGGTCGAGGCCGAGGTCCATGGCGAAGTGGTTGCGGGTACCGGCGGACACGACCAGGAAGGGCAGGCCGTGTTCGGCGGCGACGCCCGCGACGAGGGCCTGGGTACCGTCGCCGCCGGCCACGCCGAGCAGATCCGCGCCGGCCGTGACCGCCTCCCGGGCCAGGGCGACGACGTCCTCGGGCTCGGGTTTGTCGGGGTCGAGCAGATGGACGCGGGCGCCGAGCCGCTCGGCCTTCTCGCGCAGCCGGAAACGTTCGACCTTGCCGCCGCCGGAACGCGGGTTCATGAGGAGGAAGGGCCGCAGGGGCGCCGGCGCCTCGTACTCGCGGACCGGCACGACATGGGACTTGGTGCTGCTCAGCGCGAATTTCCCGGCCCACACGGCGACGCCCCACAGGAGGAGAGAGGCGATCGCGGGCCCCAGCAGATTGGCGGCGGCGAAGAGGGCGACGACGGCGACTGGGGTGGCGACGGCGAGCACCGCCCCAACGGCCCGCACGAAGCCGCGCCGGGCGAGCGCCCACCACAGGCCGGAGGCGGTGAGCACGGCCCCGCCGACGCCGACCGCCGCGAGCAGCAGACTGCCCATTCCCGCGTATCCGATCGGCAGCAGCACCGCCAGCCCGGCGGCTCCGAGCGCACCGCGCGCCGCCCAGCGCTGCCGGGCATGCGCACGCCCGAACAGCTCGTTGCCCATGCCGGTGCCCATGTCCATGTCGACGTTTTAGCAGAGTTCGTAATCCGCCCGCGCGCGGAAGGAACAAAGCGGGCATTCAAGGGTGACCCGGCTCACCCCGCCGACCAGGATGATCACGGCGCTCTAACCTTGAAGGCACGATCAGGTCACGGTATCTTCACCACCCAGTTGCCACGCATACCCGATAACGGCGCACGCATTCGCACTTCACCCTCCACGTTTCACCCTTCGCATTTCGCCCTTCGCACTTTTTGGAGAACGTGACGATGACCGTGCCCGAAACGGACTCTCCGAGACAGCACGAAAGACACCAAATAGCCGATATAGCCGAAGTCGAAGTTCGGCATCATGTCTCGCGGGCCGAACTGCGCGGCACCCGGGTGCGATTGGCCGGATACGCGTATCTGCACCGGGTGGAGACGTACGACGTCACCACCGAACTCGTCGTGCGCGAGCGGGAGACGGGCACGGAGTACCGGCTGCCCGTCACCCACACCGCGTCCCCGCACCTCGGCGCCGACGAGGACGAGGGGCGGTACGCGTACGAGAAGGCCGGGTTCGAGGCGGCCTTCGACATCGACACCCTCGCCGACGGTTCGCCCCTCGACGACGGGCTGTGGGACATCTCGCTGGCCGTCGGCGCCCAGGGGCTCACGCGCGAGGTGCGCATAGGCAGCAGACGGGCCGAACGGCTGCCCGGCCGCCCCGACGTACGGATCACGGAGACCGTACGAGGTCAGCGCGCCGTCACCCTCTACACCACCGTTCCGTACGGCAACTACACGGTCGACCTCGGCGAGCGGAAGCACCCGGTGCTGAAGCGGCTCACCTTCGGGGCCGTCCGCTGGCACGCCGGCCGTCCCACCGAGCTGCTGGTCACCGGCCGCTGCACACTCGGCGCGTACCCGCGCGGGGCGCTGACCGTGCACCTCAGCAACGAGGCCGAGCCGGGTGCCACGGCCGTCTTTCCCGCCGTACGGCCCCCGCACGGCGAGCAGTTCACCGTCCACATACCCGTGGCCGAGCTGGGTCCTGGCGTGTGGAGCGGCGAACTCCGGCTCGGGGAAAGGGCGTTGCCGCTGCCGCAGCCGCCGAAGAAACTGGGGGCCGCCAAGTGGTGGCGGCGAAGCGGGCTTTGGTACGCGAAGCCGGTTCTCCGACCGGACGGCGGATTCGCACTGCGCGTGGGGAGCACCGGGAAAGCGGGACTTCTGAGGGCGGCTCCCGGTCTCCTGAATCGCCGCCTGCTTCGCTAGTCGACGAACGTCAGTCGGCGAACGTCAGTCGGCGAACATCGGTTGACGAACGTCAGTTGACGAACGTGTCCAGGGCGACGTCGAAATACTCCTTCGCCTCCCGCACCTTCCCGACGGGCGCCGACACCCATACGTCGTACATCCGACCGCCCTCCTCCCAGCACAGGTCGTAGGTGTGCCGCGGCCCCTCGGCCGTACTGAAGCCGTCCCAGGTGAACTCCCAGAGCGCGGCTGCCTGTTGGGCGTGCACCGTCTCGGTGACCCGCCCGTCGCGGTAACCGGGGTTCGAGGAGGGCCCGTCGGCGTGCGCCCGCCTCATCACCCCGAGCGGGCCGCCCGGTTGGGGGTCGAGGACCCTGATCCCGAGCCGGAAGGTCTCCCCCGGCGACAGATAGAAGACCCGGTCCGTCTGCTCGGTACGCGTGAACCCGTCCGGAACGGCGAGCGAGAAGCCGCGCGGGTCCTGGGCGAGGCGGTACCCGGAGGGAGCGGTCCGGGAGGAAGGGGAGGGACTCCTCGTACCCGACGCTCCCCCTGTCCCACCGGGCGCTCCCCCCGTGACACCGGACGATCCCTCCGTCACGCCGGGCGACACCTCCGTCGTCCCCGCCCCCGACACGGTCGCCGTCGCCGTGCTCCACGGTGTCGGTGTCCCGCCCCCGCCGTCCCCCGAGTTCATCAGCAGCGCCGCCGCGGACACGCCCGCCCCGGCCAGCGCCGCGACCAGCACCGCGGCGACGAGCATCGTCCGCCCGGAGGGCCGCGCCGACTGGTCCGCCGTACGAGAAGAAGGGATGCGGGAAGAGGGGGTACGGGAGGAGGGCGTACGCGATGAAGAGCTGCGAAGGGAGAGGGTACGAGGTGACGGCGTCGGCGCTGGCCTCTGACCGCCGGGTTCCTCGCCCCGCCGGCCCTTCTGCCGGTCCTGGTGCCGGGCCGGCGAGTACCCGGCCGTCAGTTTCGGCGTACGCCCGGTCGCCCGGAACGCCCGCAGCATCCGTTCCGCCTGTGCCGCGTCGAGGCGTCGCTCGGGATCGCGTTCGAGGAGCCCCCGTACGACGGGCAGGAGCGGCGCTGCCTGGGCCGGTGGCCGTACCTCGTCGATCACGACGGCGTGCAGGATGCCGCCCAACGAGTCGCGCCGGAACGGCGATTCGCCGCTCAGGGCGGTGCAGATCAGCGCGCCGAGCGACCACAGGTCGGACTCCGGCCCGGTCCTGACCCCGGACATCCGCTCGGGCGCCGTGTACTCGGGCGAGCCGACGAAGGAGCCGCTCTCGGTGAGGGTGGTCGCGCCCGCGACCTGGGCGATGCCGAAGTCGGTGAGGACGATCCGGTCGGTGTCGTCCTCAAGGAGGACGTTCGCGGGCTTGATGTCCCGGTGCAGGACTCCGGCGGCATGGGCCGCGCCCAGGGCCCCGAGGAGGGCGATGCCGATCCGGGCGGCCTCGTCGGCGTCGACGGGCCCGCGCTCGGAGATCCGGTCCGCGAGCGAGCCGCCGTCGATCAACTCCATGACGATGTACGGGCGTTCGTCCTCCACGACGACATCGTGGACGACGATGATGTGCGGATGGTGCAACTGGGCGACCGCGCGCGCCTCGCGCAGGGTGCGGTCGCGCCGCAGCCGGGCCTCGTCCACCGAGAGGGAGGTGTCCTGCGTCAGCTCCTTGACCGCGACCCGCCGTTCGAGCAACTGGTCGGTCGCCCGCCAGACGACACCCATGCCGCCCCGGCCGAGCCTGGCCTCCAGGCGGTACCGCCCGGCGATCACACGGAAGCTGTCCCCCTCGGTCCCCATGAGCCTCATCATGCCGCACCGGAGGACAGGACTCCGGGGCGCCGAGCAGCGGATGACCGACAACCGCCGTACCGGGCCCGCGCGTGCGGACGCCTACGGGGACGGTGTCAGCCGGAGTTCGGGCGCCACCCCCGCAGCACCGCCGTGAACTGCTCGCGCGCGGTCGCCCAGTCGGCCGCCGGAGCGGACATGTAGATCAGGTACTCGGCCCCGTCCCGGCCGAGATACGCCTGCTCGATGGCCCGCCGCGGCCCCGGGAATCCCCCGTCCGTCGCCAGCGCGGTCCAGGTGAAGTCCCAGAGCGAACCCTTGCGGTCGCGGTAGACGTTGGACTCCAGGAGCACCCTCTTGTACTCGCTGAGATCGCTGAGCTGCTGTTCCAGGTCGAGTTGGTGATCGTAGGGGTCGTCGAAGTCGGGGTCCTCGTCGACGGCTATCCGGAGGAAGTGCTCCCCGCCGTCGGGCGAGTAGTCGATCTGCCCGTTCGTCTCCGTCCGCGTCCACCCCTCGGGCAGCAGGAGACTGAAACCGGCCGGATCGTCCACCCGCACCCAGCCCTCCGGCACGGCGGAGGGCTGCCCACCCGCACTGTCCGTGGCCGAGGGAGAGCCGGAGGGAGTGGTGGAAGGAGATGCGGACGGCGAGGGCGATACGGCAGAACCGGCCTTCTTCGAACCGGAGTTCCACTGGTGCAGCGCGAACGCCCCACCCCCGCCGACGAGCACGACCAGCGCGACGACGAGGGCGATCGTACGACCCCGGCGGCGCGGCCCGGCCGGGGCGGCAGGACCCGCCTGGGCCGGGCCGAAGGCCGGACCGAAGGTCCCCTGAACCGGCGTGGCAGAGCCGACTGCCGCCCCGCCCGCCCCGCCCATCCGGAAGGTCCCGACCTCCCCCTCCGCGGTCGTCCGCATCGCCCCCGTGTGAAGCGTCGGCACGTACTGCTCGGCCGCGCGGGGCCGTCGCCCCTCCGCCGCCTCCGCGAGCATCTGTTCGACCTCGGCCGGTCCGGGCCGTAGAGCGGGCTCCTTGAGGAGCAGGGCCGTGATGACGGGCGCGAGCGGACCGGCGTACCGCAGCTCGTCGGCCTCGTCCTCGACGACCGCCTGCATGGTGGTCAGCGGGGAGGTGCGGCGGAACGGGGACCGGCCCTCGACGGCCGTGTACAGCGTGGCGCCGAGCGCCCACAGGTCGGAGGACGGCCCCGGGTCCTCGCCGCGCAGCCGCTCCGGGGCGAGGTAGTCGACCGAGCCGACGATCTCCCCCGTACGCGTGATGGTCGTGTCCCCCTCGACCTGGGCGATGCCGAAGTCGGTGAGCAGGACACGGCCGTCCTGGGAGAGCAGGACGTTGCCGGGCTTGACGTCCCGGTGCAGTACGCCGGCGGCGTGCGCGGCGGTCAGCGCGCGCAGCACCCACAGGCCGACCCGCGCCGCCTCGCGCGGCTCGATGCGCCCGGCCTCCTTGACCGCGTCGGCCAGCGAGTGACCCTCGACGAGTTCCATGACGATCCACGGGCGGCCGTCGTGGTCGAGTACGTCGTGCAGGGTGACGACGGCGGAGTGGTTGATCCGCGCCGCCGCGCGCGCCTCGGCCCGGGTGCGGGCGAGCAGGACGGCCTTCTCGCTCTCGGACACGTACAGCGCGGCCGTCAGCTCCTTGACGGCGACGGCACGGTGCAGCAGCTCGTCGTGCGCACGCCACACCCGGCCCATGCCGCCGCTGCCGATGACGTCGACAAGCCGGTAGCGGCCCGCGAGGAGCAGGCCCTGCATCTCATTCACGTTTCCCCGCAATGGTCTTGACAGGGGCAAGACTAAGGAGCGCCCTCGCCGGAGGGAACCGCAGGGGTGCCTACGGGGACAGCACTGTGACGGTTCTGCCCGCCCGGACTGTCCCCGAAGTCACCGGCCTGTCCCCGAGGTCAGCAGCTGGGCCGTCGGGTCAGCCGGTGAACTGGTAGGTGGCCGCCGCCTGTTCGTACAGGCGCGTCACCTCGTCCCGCTCGGCCTCCGGCCCGCGCACCTGGACCACGTGGTACCGCCCGTCGACGACTATCGCGAGATTGCGTACGAACACCTCGCTGCCGGAGCTGTTCTGCCAGGTGAACTGCCCCTCGGCCATGGTCCGTCCGCCGACCTCGATGGTCCGCATCCCGCTGGACGTGGCCCAGGTCGAGTCGCGGAACGGCTGCAACTCGTACTCCCGCTCCCGCTGGTACGCCATCGGATCGGTGCCGTACGCCTGCGTGGTGTCCCGGCCCGGTACGACGATCAGCTGGAACGAGCCGTGCGAGTACACGACTTGGCCGCGCCCGTTCTTCGCCGCCCGGTCCCAGCCGTTGGCGACGGCGACCCGGAAGCCCTCGGGGTCGGAGCGCACGGTGAAGCCGGCGGCGACATCGGGCCCGGTGGTCGTCTGTGTCTCGGACGAACCGGCCGACGGGGAGGCGCTGTTGCCGTTGCCGGGCGAGGTCTGCTCGGGCCGCGGTTCGCTGCTCGCGTCCGGGTTCTCGGCCGACGGCTCCGGCGCCGTGCTCACCTCTCCGGCGGAACCGGTCCGCTCCCCGTCCTGATCTCCGCCGCTGTTGGCCTTCGGCATGAAGAACACGGCGTACGCGATCGCCGCGGCCAGCACGAGCAGTATCAGGAGGAGCAGGTTGCGGCCCAGTCTGCGCGGCGCCCGCTTCTCCTGCCTGCCCCGCTTGTGCCGGCCGTGCGGACCGGTCGCGGGCAGACCTGCCCGGCGCCTGCGCACCAGCTCGCCCCGGCGCCGTACGATCGGCAGCCGGCGCGGGTCGGTGGGCGGCGCGGCGACGGTGTACAGCCCGGCCTCGGGCTCCGGCGCCGACCGGACGAGGGAGCGCAGCCAGCCGTTCAGCTCCTCGAAGTCGAGCCGCTCGGTGGGGTCCTGACGCAGCAGCGACTCCACGACGGGCCTCAGCGGCCCGCACTCCTCGGCGAAGGCGGGCGGCTCGGCACACACCAGCTGCACCAGCTCGGCCGTCGACTCCTCGGGGTAGGGGGCATGCCCCTGTACGGCCCTGAAGAGCAGCGCGCCGAGCGCCCACAGGTCGGTCGCGGGACCGATGGGCGCGGCCAGCTGCCAGTTCTCGTGCACGGGACCGGCCTGCTCGGGCGCCCACCGCTCGGTCACCGCCCCGACGACGGCCATCCGCGCCTGCCGTGCCCGCTCGGCGGCCAGCGGGGTCGCGGGCCCACGCCTGGGGGCACCGGCGGCGACCACGTCGTCCCAACGGCCCGGGGGCCTGCCGGGGACACGATCGGCGGGCGGGAGCTGATCCCTGGGCATGTCCCGGGGCGCGTCCTGGGGTACGGCCTGGGGCGCGGCCTGGGAGTTGGCGTAAGTCGGCTGCCAGGGCTGCTGGTGTTGCTGCTGGGGAACGCTGTCGGCGACCCCGCCCGTCGCGGCGCTGTTCGCTGCCGCGGGGAGAGCGCTCCGCGCCTGTCCGGCGTGCCCGACCTGACCGGGAACCCCGGTCGCGGGGGCGAAGCCACCGTTCCAGGCAGTCGTCGTACGCACGCCGTAGGGGTCGGCGATCTGCCCCGGAGGCGGAGTGGCCGGGCCGCGCTCCACACCGGTGCCGTGCGCACCGCCACCGGCGCCGCCCGCCTCGATCGACGGCCGAGCACCGGGCAGCGCGGTACGCCCGCTCTGCTCGGCCTCCTGGACCCGGGCCGCGGCCCGCGCCCCCGCCCGATACGCGGCGATCGCCCCGGCCCTCGCCGCCCGGATGTCCCCGCCGGTCTCCAACGCCCGGCGCTCACCCCCGGCGGAGCCTCCGTCGCTCCCCTCGACACCGGTCCCGGGCGCCTCGCCACCGGCCCGCGCCTCGATGGCAGCACGCCGGGCAGCCTCGGGGTCTCCTCCGGCGTCCCCGGCGAACGTCCCGCCGGCAACCCCGTAGCTCCCCCCGGCACCGACTCCGGACACCCCACCGCCCCGCGCCTCGACAGCGGCACGCCGAGCGGCCTCCGGATTCCCTCCGGTACCCCCGGCGAACGTCCCACCGGAAACGCCGTAACCCCCGCCCACGCCAGGACGACCGGCCGCGCCACCCGTCCGCGCCTCAATGGCAGCACGCCGGGCAGCTTCGACATCCCCGGCGGAAGGCCCGGCGAACGTCCCCCCGGAAGCCCCGTAGTTGCCGCCCCCGGCGGGGTGGCCCGAACCGCCGGCCCCGCCGCCGGGCACCCCTTGGCGCCCCGCCGCACCCGGCCCCGCGCCGCCGCCGGCCCCCGGAGCGCCAACTGCCGCGCCCCCTATGGCCCTCGCGCCCTCGTGTGCCCCAGCCGCCTCCGCCGTGTCGCCCCGGCCGGGCACCGGGTCGTACCCGCACAGCGCCTCTTCCGCCGCCCCGGCCGCCAGGCCGGTCAGCATCACGCGCCCGTCGTCGCAGACGAGCACCGTGCGCTCGGTGATGTTGCGGTGCACCCAGCCATGGGCGTGCAGCACGCGCAGCGCCATGAGGACGTCGGCGGCGACCTCGGCCGCGCGGTACGGCGTCAGCGGCTTCTCGGCGAGCAGCGACGCCAGGGACCTGGCCGGCACCAGTTCACTCACTATCCACAGCGAACCGCCCTGGGCGAACACGTCGAAGACCTGGTCGAGCCGTGGGTGGTCGGGGATGGACGCGGCGGCCTGCGCGGCCTCGATGGCACGCCGTACGGCCGGATCGCTGGGCCGACGCGTGGCCGTGGACCGGGTGTCGGCACCTCGCGCCCGACGCCCGTCCCGCGCTACGAACCCGTCCGGCAGTCCGTCCGCGTCGAGCACCTCGGCCTCGACGACCTCGGGCAACGGCACCTGCCTGACCAGGACTTCCTGCCCGCTGTAGGTGTCCCAGGCCCGGGTCTCGGAGAGTTCGAACTCATCGGACGGCGGCAGCGGCAGGCGATAGCGGTCGGCGAGCACCCGCCCCGCATATTCCTCCACGATGCCTCCCCCGGGCCGCCCGGCTGCTCAATTCCGTTCGCCATACGTCCCGTTCTGGATGCGTACGGTCCGCAACCACTCACGATACGTGCCGGAGGCAAGTCGCAAAGAGAGGATGCGAGATCTCACGGCCTCAACTCGGAACCGCGCACATCACGATTTCGGCTCGAACGTCTCCGTGAACGTCCGCCATGTCTCCTTGCGCAGCTCGCTGTCCCAATTCGACGCTTTCGCCGTGTACATGAGCGCATACCCGGATTGACTGTTGACGACGAACCCCCGGTCCACCGACCGGTACGTCGTCCCGCCGTCCGCATAGGTGAACTCCCAGTCGGCCGTGTTCCAGCCGCGGTAGTTCACCTTCGCTATTCGGATCCTGTCGTACTGCGAACGCGTCATGTACCGCTCTTGGTTCTCCCAGTCCGCCACGGGATCGGACTTGGGCGTAGTGGTCCACCCGACGAGCAGTTTCTGCCCGTCGGGTCCAGCGAACCGGGCACCAGCAGCCCCTGTGGACTCGAACTTCCACCCGGCGGGCAACCCGATGGAGAACCCCTGCCCACTCGTGTAAGTGGACACACCCGTGACAGCACCGGACTCACTCGCCGTCGGGCTGGGTGAGTTCGCCGCGCCGGCCCCCGTACCCGAGCCGGTCCCCGCCTCCGCTCTCTTCGAGGCGTCGGCGCTCTGCCCGGCGTCCGCACGGGTGCCGTCGCCCTTGTCCTCCTTGATCTCGGCGGAGGAGGAGGCGGAGGAAGTCACCTTGCCGCCACCGCCCTTCGCCCCGCCGGCAGCGTCGTCGGTGGAGTCGTCGCCCCCGAGGACGAGGGCCAGCACCACGCCGAGCACGATGACCGCGACGACCACCGCGATGATCACCAGCGTCCGCTTCGGCACCACATCGGTGATCGGCGCCCTGGGCACCGGCCGACGCGGCAGATCCGGCGGCGGCACCACAGGCCACCCCGAACTCCGCCCCGCGGTGCCGGGGTTACCGGCCGGAGTCCCGGCCTCCCGAGTCTTGCCGTCCCGCGCCCCGGGGACAACGGCTCCCTGAGCACCACCGCTCTTCGCAGCCTCACCCGCCACCCCGGCGGAAGCCACACTCGTCGAGGCCGCGCTGCCGGAGGCCGAACTCCCGGAGGCCGCACCTCCGGAGGACCCGGCGTCCACACCCGCATCGGCCCCGGCCGCCGCTCCCCCGGACTCCGAAGTACCGGCGGCCCCAGCGGAATCGGTGCCCTTCGTACGAACAGCCGCCCCCGCCCCGGCTCCCGCCGCGACAGCCGCCTTCTTCACGGACCGGAACGCTCCACGGAACCGCTCGCCGGCCTCCTCGCCCCGCTTGCCCCCGGAGCCCGAGTCGGCCGGACTCCCGCTCTCCGCGCCCTTGTCCGCCCGCTTGCCCCTGCCTGGGACGGGCGGCAACGGCACGACCTTCGTGGCGTCCAGCGGCTCCGGCTCGGCCGGCTTGGGCTCGGGCGCGTGGATCACCGCGTTGAGCATCGTGCGCGCGCCGGCGTCGTCGAGCCGCTTGGCGGGGTCCTTGGTGAGCAGCCCGTAGATCACGTCCTTCAGCGGGCCCGCGTTCTTCGGCTCCTCCAGTTGCTCCGTCATCACGGCGGTCAGCGTCGCGATCGCGGACCCCTTGTCGTACGGCGGCACACCCTCGACCGACGCGTACAACAGGCCGCCGAGCGACCAGAGGTCGGCCGCCGGGCCGGGCTTGTGGCCTCGGGCCCGCTCCGGCGAGATGTAGGAGGGCGCGCCGACGAGCATGCCGGTCGAGGTGATCGACGGGTCGCCCTCGACCTGCGCGATACCGAAGTCGGTGAGGACGACCCGGCCGTCCTCCGACATCAGCACGTTCGACGGCTTCACGTCGCGGTGCAGGATGCCCTCGCGGTGCGCCGACCTGAGCACGTCGAGGATCGCGAGGCCCACCTCGGCCGCGCGCTGCGGCTCCAGCAGCCCGTCCTCACGGATGACCTCGGCGAGCGACTTGCCCTCGACGAGTTCCATCACGATCCAGGGCCGGTCGTCCTCCTCGACCACGTCGAAGACGGTCACGGCGCTGTTGTTGCGGATCCGCGCGATCGCCTTGGCCTCGCGCAGCGTCCGCGTGATCAGGCGCCGCTTCTCCTCCTCGTCGATGCTCCCCGGGAACCGCAGCTCCTTGACGGCGACGGTCCGGCCCAGGGTCTCGTCCTCCGCGCGCCAGACGGTGCCCATGCCGCCGCGGCCGAGGACCCCTCCCAGGCGGTACCGCCCGGCGAGGAGACGCTCACTCTTGTCCTCACGGGATGCGCCCGCCCGCTCCGCCTCCGACATGCGTCCCCTCATGCAACCCGCCCTGACAGAACCTCCATTGTCCCTCACCCGACAACCGGCCGACGCCCAGGGTGCCCCTCGGGACGGACGGTGGCCCGTGGGGGGAGGGACCGCGTGAAGCACGCCTTCCACCGCCCCACCTGCGGTCGGTGTCTCCTCCTCTTCCGAACGACCTCCGAATGAACACGGACAAGAGCACGGAACCCGACCCCGAACCGGCCCCGCCCGCCGCCGAGTTCTGCCCCCGCACCCCGTAGAACGGACGAGCGCCGGGCAAAGATCCCCACTCGCGACACTCGTTCGAGTGACGATCAGGAGTTCGAGGGCATGGTCGTGAAACGGCGTCAGAGCGGCACGATGTCCGGCGCGCCCAGCCGCGCCGCGTCCGCCGTCAGGTCGTCCGGCTGACGCTGCGACTCGCGCTCCGCCTCCACCCGCTTGTCGTAGTGCTCGACCTCGCGCTCGATCTGGTCCTTGTCCCAGCCGAGGACCGGCGCCATCAGCTCCGCCGCCTCACGGGAACTGCGCGTCCCCCGGTCGAACGTCTCGATCGAGATCCGGGTCCGCCGCGTCAGCACGTCGTCCAGATGCCGCGCCCCCTCGTGCGAGGCCGCGTACACGACCTCCGCCCGCAGATAGTCCTCCGCCGCCTGCAACGGCTCGCCGAGCGAGGAGTCCGCGGCGATCAGATCGAGAACCTCCTGCGCCAGTGAGCCGTACCGATTCAGCAGATGCTCCACGCGCACCACGTGCAGACCGGTGCGCGCGGCCGTCCGCGCCCGGGCGTTCCACAGCGCGCGGTAGCCCTCGGCCCCGAGCAACGGCACGTCCTCTGTCACGCACTCGGCGACCCGCTGGTCGAGCCCGTGCACCGCCGCGTCGACGGCGTCCTTCGCCATCACCCGGTACGTCGTGTACTTGCCGCCCGCCACGACCACCAGCCCCGGCACCGGATGCGCCACGGTGTGCTCGCGCGACAGCTTGCTGGTGGCGTCGGACTCACCGGCGAGCAGGGGCCGCAGGCCCGCGTACACGCCCTGGACGTCGTCCCTGGTCAGCGGTACCGCGAGCACCGAGTTCACATGCTCGAGGAGATAGTCGATGTCGGCGCTGGAGGCCGCCGGGTGGGCCTTGTCGAGGTCCCAGTCGGTGTCCGTCGTCCCGACGATCCAGTGCCGGCCCCACGGGATCACGAACAGCACGGACTTCTCGGTGCGCAGGATCAGCCCGGTCGTCGAGTGGATCCGGTCCTTGGGGACGACCAGGTGGATGCCCTTGGACGCCCGGACGTGGAACTGTCCGCGCTCGCCGACCATCCCCTGGGTGTCGTCGGTCCACACACCCGTGGCGTTGACGATCTGCCGGGCGCGGATCTCGTACTCCCCGCCGGCCTCGACGTCCTGCACCCGGGCGCCGACCACCCGCTCGCCCTCCCGCAGAAACCCGGTCACCCGCGCGCGGTTGGCGACTTTCGCGCCGTACGCGGCGGCCGTGCGCACCAGGGTGGCCACATAGCGGGCGTCGTCCATCTGCGCGTCGTAGTACTGCAACGCTCCGACCAGCGCGTCCTTCTTCAAGGCGGGCGCGACACGCAGGGCGTGACGGCGGCTCAGATGGCGGTGCCTCGGCAGACCCCGCCCGTGCCCGCGGGCCATCGACATCGCGTCGTAGAGCGCGACGCCCGACCCGGCGTACAGCCGCTCCCAGCCCTTGTGCTGAAGCGGATACAGGAACGCCACCGGCTTCACCAGGTGAGGCGCGAGCCGTTCCAGCAGCAACCCGCGCTCCTTCAACGCCTCCCGGACGAGGGCGAAGTCGAGCATCTCCAGATAGCGCAGGCCGCCGTGGATGAGCTTGCTTGACCTGCTCGATGTGCCCGACGCCCAGTCACGGGCCTCCACAAGACCCGTGGACAGCCCCCGGGTCACGGCGTCGAGCGCGGTGCCCGCGCCGACCACACCGGCGCCCACGACCAGTACGTCCAGCTCACGCTCGGCCATCGCTGCCAGTGACTCGTCGCGCTGCGCCGGTCCCAGTGCCGCTGTCCTCATCGCTGCCTCCCGCTGTCGGTCGCGCCGGCCGTATCCGTACGACCGGCCGCATGTACCCCGTCGTACGGCTGCGCCTGCCCTGATCCCCCTGCCCGAATTCTGACCGGGTTGCCCGACTTCGGCCACCACCCGACCTCAGCCTGTGGACAACCTGCACAGAAACACCTGTGGAAACTCGCCCACCCAATCCCGCATATCGGTCATATTTACTCCTAGTCTGACATTGCGCTCGCCCGTCCAGTCCACAGGGCTTGCGCACCTGTCCCGCTTCGGCTACTGGGAAGGACGGCCCACGCATGCCCGCAGATCTCGCCGTCATCGGACTCGGACATCTCGGCCTGCCGCTGGCCCAGGCCGCCGTCGCCGCCGGCATCCCCACCCTGGGGTACAAGACCGGCCCCGAGGCGGGTTCCCTCACCGCCGCCGAGCTGCGCCGGATGCTCTCCAGGGGCTTCCGGACGGCGGCCGGCCCCGCCGAACTCGGCCGTGTACGCACCGCCGTCATCTGCGCCCCCACCCCGCGCGGCGCCGACGGCACCCTGGACCTCAGCCAGGTCGAGGCAGCGGCCCGCACCCTCGCCTCCCACTTGCGCCCGCACACCACGGTGATCCTGGAGTCACCGGTACAGCCGGGCACGACGGAGGAGTTCCTGCGCCCCCTGCTCGAAGAGGGCTCCGGACTGCGGGCGGGCCGCGACTTCCACCTCGCCTACTCCCCCAGCCGGGTCGACCCCGGCAACCGCGACTTCACACCCGCCAACACCCCCAAGGTCATCGGCGGCCTCACCCCCGCCTGCACCGAATCGGCCGCCGCCTTCTACGGCCGGCTCACCGACAAGGTGGTACGCGCGCGTGGCCCCCGGGAAGCGGAAACGGTCCAACTCCTGGAGACCAACTTCCGGCACGTCAACATCGCCCTCGTCAACGAGATGGCCGTCCTCTGCAACGACCTGGGCGTCGACCTCTGGGACGTCATCCGCTGCGCGGAGACCAAGCCGTTCGGCTTCCAGGCCTTCCGCCCCGGCCCGGGCGTAGGCGGCCACGGGGTCCCCCAGGACCTCCACGGCCACACCGGCCGCACCCTGCGCATGGTGGAACTCGCCCAGCAGGTCAACAACCACATGCCCCAGTACGTCATCCAGCGCGCGGCCACGCTCCTGAACGAGCACGGCAAGTCGGCCCGAGGCGCCCGCGTACTCCTCCTGGGCGTCACCTACAAGCCGGACCTCGCCGACCAACAGGGCTCCCCCGCCCAGGAGATCGCGATCCGCCTGATGGAACTGGGCGCCTCCGTCAGCTACCACGACCCCCACGTCCCGTCCTGGAGCGTCCTGAACCGCCCCCTCCCGCGCGCGGACTCCTTCTACGAGGCAGCAGCCGACGCCGACCTGACGATCCTCCTCCAGCAACACCGCACGTACGACCTCCAGGGCCTGTCGGTGAAGGCCCAGCTACTGCTGGACACACGGGGGGCCACGCCTACGGGGGCGGCGCATCGGTTGTGAAAGGGGGGCGCGTGCTGGTGGCTGCGCCTCCGGGGCTGGTGGCGTAGGGGGCGCTTGCGTCGGTAGCGTATGGAGTGGAGGCCATCGCAGCCGGTCAGCGTTTTACTGCGGCGACCTCCTGGACGGGTACGGGTGTCCGCCCCTAGGTCTCTTGGGGGCGGCCGCTCACCATCTGTATGTCCACAAGATGCACCACCTCCGGCACCGGGCCGCGCGAAGACGGATCCGGTACCGTACAAAAGGTGGAGCCCACCGCAGGGGGTACTGCGGCAGGCTCCTGAAAAGTGAACGGAGTGTCCACCCCTAATTCTCGTGGGGGTGGCCGCTCACTTTCCGTATGTCCACAAGAGACACCTCCTCCGGAACTTGACCGCCCGAAGACGAATCCGATCCCAGCGGGTGGGCTTGCGGTGGCGACCCATGGGCGCCCCCTTCCGCGACGCCGCCCATACCCGGTAGGCGGTTTTGCTGGAACTCGGGCCGGGCCCCGACGGGCGGGGGTCCGGAACCATGTCCCTGGAAGGGGGCGCTCCAGAGAACTGGGGCGCCGACTCACACGCTAGCCCCCGCGCCTCCCCTGACCAGCCCGTATCCACCCCGAACGCAACCGCGCGCCCGCGCCCCACACCACGCGCCCCCGCGCCGGACAGTCAAAAGGGGGCCGGTCACCTGCCAAGGTGACCGGCCCCCTTTTCGGGTCCCGAATTGCGTCCTACGAACTACCGCTGATGCACCGAGTCCGCCACCGCGACCTCGACCCGCTGGAACTCCTTGAGGTCGCTGTAGCCGGTGGTGGCCATCGCGCGGCGCAACGCGCCGAAGAAGTTCATCGAGCCGTCGGGGATGTGCGACGGGCCCGCCAGGACCTCCTCGATCGTGCCGACCGTGCCGAGGTCGACCTTCTTGCCGCGCGGCAGTTCCTCGTTCACCGCCTCCATGCCCCAGTGGTGGCCCTTGCCGGGCGCGTCCGTGGCGCGGGCCAGCGGGGAGCCCATCATGACCGCGTCGGCGCCGCAGGCGATCGCCTTGGGGAGGTCGCCGGACCAGCCGACACCGCCGTCGGCGATCACGTGCACGTACCGGCCGCCGGACTCGTCCATGTAGTCGCGGCGGGCGGCGGCCACGTCGGCGACCGCAGTGGCCATCGGGACGCGGATGCCCAGGACGTTGCGCGTGGTGTGCGCGGCGCCGCCGCCGAAGCCGACCAGCACGCCGGCCGCGCCGGTGCGCATCAGGTGCAGGGCCGCGGTGTACGTGGCGCAGCCGCCGACGATCACCGGGACGTCCAGTTCGTAGATGAACTGCTTCAGG
>Ga0307513_10004340_pt1 | contig 18942 bp, 24 predicted proteins | sample 15_EM_MG_FD_202174 | JGI IMG/M metagenome (GOLD analysis project Ga0307513, IMG submission 202174) | Populus trichocarpa ectomycorrhiza microbial communities from riparian zone in the Pacific Northwest, United States - 15_EM | ecosystem: Host-associated > Plants > Roots > Unclassified | place...
TTGCGGCCATCGCCCAACAAATGGTATTTGGTATCCCTCCGCGGCCAGCCAACTACTACGTCCGCCCAATATTGCCCGTGTCTGCATGGCAGCGCTTTGGATTAATTAGCTACTTTATCCCGATTTTTGTTTGCGATACAGTCAATGAGCAATGATGTTGGCTTCGAACTTCAAGATTCGAAGTCTACGCTACCACCAGGCTTCTTTGTTTACAATGTCCGCCGAAGGCTAGGGTGGTCTTTGTTGGTGGATAATGAAATAGTGAGGCCTCGGGGTTTGGTTAAGGAATCGAGGGATATCGTAATTTCCCCCAGCACTTCCTCGTCTACCTCCACCATCGAGTACACCACGTCAATGTCGACATACCCTGGGCAAGAACTTTCCCTCGAGCAACTCTTCTACGCGTTAAACGCGAAAATTTTCGAACAGACCCGAATCTTTCAGTCTTCCATCCCCGGGCCAGATCAACAACGCTGGGTAAGCACTTGAGCAACTGACCCGCGGCCAAAATCTTGTGGATTGACGATAACGGCCCGTTTTGGCTTTCTAGGTGGACGACGTCAATATAGAGCTACATACGACATCTACCAATGTCAAACTTCTGGAGAATTCCCTCTGCCCATTCTACAGGCTCCATCCCGACATAATCATCGAGATATCCGAGTATCTGGATCCCCGCGTGTGCGACGGCAGATATGAGCCATTGCTCTGCGCTACTCAGATATGCCGGAATTGGAGGGATACATTGATCTCCCAGCCATCTCGGTGGTCGTTCATCAGCGGATCCTACCCAGGTCTCATCCCCTGCCTCCTCAATCGTTCCAAACGCGCTCAACTCGACCTTCATATCGTCTCTCGCCAGGTTCAAAGAATCATCGAGTACATAAACCCCCACGTAGACCGTTTGTCAAGCGTACAGCTTGAGTTTTACCACGGTGACGGTTGTGTTTTCGAAGCCCTCCGGGATCTGAGCGCCGCACCTCAGTTACGTCGCTTGAACATCGACTGTGGGAGAGTTGTGGTCCCCAACCCTCCCGGATACACTCCGGGAATCATTAATCCCATCCCATCCTTACACGATTTAAGGCTGGTTGGCTTCCCCATCACTCCGGAACTCATCCAGCTCAAGAACCTTACTATCGTCAGTCTCGATGCCAGTTCCGCTACCCCGAAGGCTGTTTTGGACCTCCTCTCCAGAAACTCACTCCTCAAGGTGGTTCATCTTCGTGGAAGGCTCATACACGGGGACCCCAATGACGACAATGGTTATTCCCCCGGGAGCATAGCCTTAAACCATCTGGAAGTTCTATGGCTGGAGGCGACTCCGTTGGTTCACTTTGAAGCATTATCTTCTTCGCACGGCGCACGCATACTTTCTGGCTTCATCCGTGGAGCTAGGGCCGGTCATTCTTCCGAAGGGTCTTACACCGCCTCCTTCCCCATACCAACATCCTTCTCCAACCTGCGGGGTCTACAAAAACTGCGTCTTGTGGACCAAGGAGAAGTTTACGTGAAGCTGGAAGGGGAAAAAGGAAGTATATCTTACTGCATAGCCCGCGACAGCCCGCTTAATGTGGGAACGCTCAGCGGCGTGCCATTAGAAGAAGTCACGGACGCGGCATACGAGATAAGCCCCTTATTTTGGCATTGGCCCCTGTTTGGGCCTACAACCTCACAGCTCATGATTACCCGCATTGTCTGCGGCATGATTCGACTGCAGAAACTGGAGCTTTCCTGTTGTCGTTCGAAAGAGGTCGATTATTTTATCTTGGTGTTATGTTCCACGAACGTGTGTAGGGATCTCAAAGTACTGGTCCTGTCGCATTGCGTGGAACTATACCGACAGATGCGCACCCTTGCTATTCTGGCAGAGGGTAGGAAGGCGGCGGATATGAGGTTGGATGCTGTACGAATCGTTCATTCAAACGTTGGACAGCTAAAGGCTACGTTCAAACCGGAAGATGTGGCGAGGTTGGAACATGCAGTTGGGACCCTCGAGTATGTTGAGGCTGAGTTAGGTCGACCAGAACAGTCTTCGTTGAAGTTTGACCCTGTGGTAGGCATTGACCAGCCGTACATTTTCTTCTAGTCCTCGTAGACTGTGTTCATGTTATTAAGTAGAATTTATGTTTACACGGGAACGAGGACTGGGGATGTGCGAGTCCCTCCGTTAGCCGATTAAACTCTCTTCCGCCTCCTCTCCTATGACATCGCTACACTCACTGAGGTCTTCCAACACTCCCTTGAATATCCTCTGAGTGACCAGTGGCGTCTCATCGGCAGCCGAGTCGCCAAATGCGAAATCGAACATTCCTGGAGCGGAGTCGGGTAGGGTGACATTGACGTCCCACATACAGGACCACCCATCGGTGGCGGAGCGCTGAGCGCGGTTGACAAGCGGCAACGGAGTGGTCAGTGTCTTGACGGTCTGGGTGAGCGCATGAACGGGGGACGGGGAGGTGCCGTTCCCCTTCCTTTTCTGAATAGCAGGAATACCGGTGGGTATGATGTTTGCGATTGAATCCTCAGGGGTGGGGATGTGCGTGGTAACTGGCATGGCGGTCAGGTGGTTTAGATTGGCAACGTCAGTGAGGACCTCGAGATGGGGTTGGATTTCCGAGGGACCAGTGGCATATACCAGAGTTTTCGGGAGTTCTACGGGAGGAGCTTCGTGGGCTTCGTGGGTGACGTAGGTGTTGGTTTGGGTGCAGTTCCCGGAGTTCTCCATTCCAAGGCGATTGGCAAAGCGCGAGAGACAGTCGTCGTCGTAGAGTGTTCCATGGGGCCCAATAGACCACGGGACCCAATTATCACCCGGACCGCCCTGCCCCCTCTTCCCAGCCTTTCCGTGGATAAGACAGTCGTCACGAGAGGACGGGAAGTAGCTCCTCCACCAGGAAGAATGGTCGCGGCCGCATTGATCGAGAGTCTTTCCGCGACATACGGACTCTTTCCATTCCAACTCCTGCCGCCTCATCTCCTCGAAGTCGAAGTCGAAACACTGCTCAAGGGACAACTGTATCAGACACTCGTTATCGTACCCTCGGGCATAGTGACAGTCGCTCTGTGTTCGACAAGCAGTTCGCTCCTCGGGTTCGACGAGATATGCGAGGGTCTTGAGGCAACTTTTATCGTAGAACTGGCCATCGTGTAGGTACAAAGCAGGGGTGTCAGAGTAGAGGGGAGCCCCAGGTCTGAGGCAGTCATCAGTATTGGATGGCCACTGGGAGGTGTCATATTCCGGGAAGACGGGTTTGATTTTGGTACGGTAGTTCTTGTTGTCTCCGATGTAAGATGGAGGGTGACGGCGAGAGGCAAGAACAGAACTCGCGCAGATGGCCAGCAGAGTCGTCAAGACGATGTTTCTCGCAGTATATGGCATGGCTCCCAGAGTCAAATATCAAGAGTAGAGTGTTCCAATGGCTAGGTTCGTAGGAGCGAGTGGATGGGGGAGGTAAAGAACGATCGTGGTTGGGGTTCTGACTTTTCAACCACCCACTGGGTTGCCACGTGGAACGAGCAGGCCACCCAGCAGCCTGTGGTATCCCGTACGACCTCTCCCTCGTAAATAACCCGGGAGTTTCGCCAAGGGCGTAAGCCAGATAGAGGCATTGCGGGTTGGGAGGAACAGGGGCGGTCTCCGACGCATTGAGCCTCTCATTCGGTACCAGCTTTCGATGAAGTGTGGAATCGGTGGATCGGATCCTGTCAAACTTTTCAAAATCTCAAAATCTCCATGGTAGTAGCCGGGAAATTAAAATTGTGCCCAATATTCAACGAGTCACGTCTTTCGAGAACCGAATTGCAAAGAGGAAGCAGCCGTGGGAAAGGAGACGGTGTCGCAGCCACCGGATAACCATATTCGGGTCTGCTGTGCCTTTCACCACACTTCGTACTTGGATTGTGGCTACACACCTTTTCCGCACGTCCAACTTCATGAGAAACTAGACACCTTCGGACCTCCCACATTAATAGCCGAATACACGGCAGAAAGCCTATTGAAAGAACATGGGGAATGCCCAGTCGTTGACGAGGACAAGCGGAGCTCTCGATTCGTTTGTGAGTGATCTGGGGGCGGACGTTCTATACGAGAGAAGGCACGTATTTTGGACTTGTGGCTTCATGATGAAGCACCCAAAACGCGTTATTCACATCTACTCTCCTTGATCCCAGCCTGAGTTCAGCAAGGTTTCTGAAGACGGTTCGATGCCGGCATCGGAACGGACCATTAGTCGTCAAGATATTTATCAAGCCAGACCCTGGTGTTAGTCTACGCAAGTTCCATCGCAGGTTAAAGAGTAGGTGGAGCACCACGTACTATGCTTTCCTTCCGCTAACGTTGAACGCGTTATTAAGTCGAACGGGAGGCTCTCGGGGACATCGCAAACGTTTACAGTTATCAGAACTTTGTAGAGACTGAGAAAGCCGGCTATCTGATTCGGCAGTGGGTTGCGAGCAGTTTGTATGACCGTATCAGGTACGTGATACTTCGTGCAGAACACAGGATTGACCGTCGAATGGGTACCCGACATAGTACTCGGCCTTTCCTTTCAACTATCGAGAAGAAATGGATCGCATTCCAAATACTCACGGCTCTTCGCGATGCTCGCAACCGCAAGGTTTCTCATGGAGATATCAAATGTGAAAACGTCCTCGTTACCTCCTGGAACTGGGTTTATATATCCGATTTCGCTTCCTACAAGCCGACTTACCTCCCACTCGACGACCCTTCCGACTTCTCGTTCTACTTTGACACCTCTGGGAGCCGAACTTGTTATATTGCACCGGAACGATTTTACACAGCAAGCGAGAATCCCGAGATTAGTGCCAAGAAGTCGAAACTTGCTGGCGAGGATGTTGAGGGTAAGAAGGATGGTAGGGTGACCGAAGCCATGGATATCTTCAGCGTTGGATGCGTCATTGCCGAACTTTTCCTCGAGGGAGCGCCGCTTTTCAAGCTTAGCCAACTTTTCCAGTATCGTGAAGGGGAGTTTAACGTGGACCATAGTCTTGGGTCAATAGAAGACGAAGGGGTCCGAGTAAGGACCTCATCTCTCTGGCATTCAACCTTGATCTAATTTGCATTCTTCAGATACTGATCAAACAGATGATCGCTCTGGACCATACTGCGCGGCCAACCTTTGACACGATACTCCACACCTCGCGGGGAGCCGTGTTCCCAGAATGTTTCTACTCTTTTCTTCATAATTACGTTCACTCTGTGTGCGAGTTGTCAGACAAGAGTCCTTTCCTTACCTCTCCTCCTCCTGCTTCTGCGGGAACCCCGACCACTACCCCGATCGCACAGGCAGCCCAAAGAGCTCCTCTGTCGATGTCTCAGGAACTCCAGGGAGAGAATAACCTTCCAGGTGATTCGGATCATCGGATGGAAAGAATCTGGTCGGATTTCGAGAGTGTAGAGACGCATTTGGAACATGATGCGAACGGGGGTTCACCCATAGAGGGCAAAGTGGAATCCCTGACAGCCGCTCCCCCCACCTCTACACCTCTTCAGGTCGGTTTCTCTGATCCAATAATTTGCTTCGGGTTTTTGAGCCGATCTTTAGGACATATTCCCCGTGGAGCTCAACATACCTAATCACGACTCCAAGCTGTCAACTAGCCGAAGGGCGTCATCGGAGGATGGTCCAGCACTCATCATGTTGTCACTCGTATCCGCGAACATCAGAAATTGTCAATTGCCGAGTTCAAAAGTCAGAGCTCTGGACGTGTTCTTGGCACTCTGCCCTAAATTAACGGACGAAGCAAAACTGGATCGCATGGTGCCGTATATCATCGAATTGCTGCACGACGAGGCTGCGTTGGTACGAATTGCGGCCTTGCGGACACTTTTCCAAGTTGTAAGTCGTTTGGAAGGTGACTCTCGATGAGTTCGCTCACCCGATCTTTCAGCTTATGCTAGTGAAAGCGATTACTCCTTCGAACGCTGCAATCTTCCCGGAGTACATTATCCCGAGCATCGAACATCTCGTGAGGGACCCAGAGGTCTCCGTGAGGTGCATATATGCACAATGTATGGCCCCGTTCGCCGACACTGCACTACGGTATTTGGAGATGGGACAAGCGTTGAGAGCACATGGCGCTTTCAAACTTTCCGTAGACACCCAAGAATATGATGAAGCACAGGTGGAGGTATGGCCAATTTCACTCCTGCTCTTTACCAACCCTTTACCCTATTTCACAGATTTCCTACGATGCCAGCCTTCAATACCTTCAAGAGAGCATTGAGGACCAGCTGTCAACGCTTCTGGTCGACCCGTCGCCCGTCGTCAAACGAGCAATACTGCACAATATCTCTTCGTTGTGTATCTTCCTTGGGCGGCAGAAGACCAATGATGTCCTTCTAAGCCACATGATCACGTACATGAATCACCGGGACTGGTTATTACGGTACGCGTTCTTTGAGAGCGTCGTGGACGTGGCAGCGTGCGTTGGCGGGAGGAGCCTTGAGGAGTACATACTGCCCTTGATGATTCAAGCGCTCTCTGGTGAGGCGAGATCTCTCGGATCCTTCAGAATGACTCAGCCTTGTCCCCATAGATGTTGAAGAGTCTGCCGTTGCGAAGGTACTGTCATCGTTGACCAGCCTTTGTGAGCTGGGGTTGTTTCAAAAGATGCGGCTTTGGGAATTGATGGGGGCGACTCTTGGGTTTTTATACCATCCAAATATTTGGATTAGACAGAGTCCGCCTTTTCATCAGGGTTTTAGCTCAACATTTCAACTAACGTTGCTTTCTTTCAGGCGCAGCGTCGTTCTTGGCCTCTGCCAGGAAACTCCTTCCACCCAGTGACGTGTGGTGCATCCTATACCCCTCCCTGCGACATTTCCTTCGGTCGGAAATTCGGGAAATAGATGAAGTGACCTTACTGACGACCATGAAACCCGCCGTCGGTTTCCCTCCTCGTACAAGGCGACGTATGCGCTAACAAGTGTTCCACAGATGCCTAGGCATATTTTTAGTGCCACGGTCGTGTGGGCAATGAAAGCCGACAAGTCAACCTTCTGGAAAGGACATCGTCGAGATGGCAACAAGGGTAGTATCCAATCGCCAAAGGATAGCGTCGCTGCCGTGAAGAAGTCCCCTGGCATCATTCAACGCAAATCAGAAGAGTGCGTTTCGCTGAAAATTCTCTGTGTGTATTCTAGCTTACGAACAATTTCGTAGAGATGAGGCACAGATTGCGAAGCTACAACAGCTCGGGATGACCCCAAACGAGGAGGCGAAGCTATTGGCAATGCGAGATTATATTTGGAAACTAGCTCAAGCCATCTCGAGGTAGTTGGTTCCGCATCGCGCATTTTTCCGCTTCGCCAACTCTTCTCTCAGCTTTTCTAGCCGCATCAGTATTGAACCAGAGTCAGAGCAACTGAAATCTGTCACAGGTATTGAATTACAGAAACTTGGCATCGTTCCGCAGACGGTTTTCCTACGGCACCGTGTTCCCGATGGTTCTAGGTCCCAACAAAGCAGTCGCCGCATGTCCGGGATGAGTTATATGGGGAAATCGCCCACCCCGGGAACCCCCAGGTCGCACAGAGCCCTCAGCGTCGACATTGGACCCGGCGGCGGCGCGCCTTTCGAAGACCTGCGCAGGAGATTGGCCACTATCAATGGATCTGCCAATTCACTGGTCATGCCTCCTCCGACTGTTATTCCTCGGGACACTCGGCCTACGCCGTCGACGCCTTCTCAACTCAATAAAGCGTCGATTATGTCTCCCGAAGTCGCCGTTCTACAGCAAAGGCCTGGGAGTCCCACAGAGTCCGTTCTCTCGGCGAGCGGTTCTGCCGTTTTGAGGACTACGGTCCGTGGCCTCCACATGGGAAGCTTCGATCAGAAAGCCGCTCCGGCGGTCGGAAGCTCGAAAACGAATGCGACCGGGCTGCTAGAGGCCGCGTCAAAGATGAGGTCTGAAGGTTCTCCTGAGAGGTCGGGAAGATCTTCGCCGACTTCGGTTTCCGGTGGTGGGACTTTGAGAGGGGTTCCGCCGCTCAGGCCGCGAGCCCTCAGCCTTCTGCCCATTTCGTCTTACGGTACGCCAGAAAATTTCTGCATTACCCCATTCGATCCTCCGCTGAACGCCCGGGGGCTAGACGGGATGGAACCCGGCGTCATCCATTTACTGGAGCACATGTACCTCGACGTCAGCAAGGATCTGCAGAGCGACTTCGGGCCGAAAGTGCACGAGGGACCGATCCGCCGCCGCACTACCGGCCGACACAGCTTCATCTCTCGCGACGGGACGTATAAGCGCCCGGAAGCAAATCTCGTTGCACATCTCAGCCCCCATACAGACGCAATCACGGGGCTCGCCGTATCCCCGGACCACATGTTTTTCGTCTCAGCATCTGATGACAAGACCGTCAAAGTATGGGACACGGCGAGATTGGAGCGAAACGTGACGAGCAAACCGAAGCACAGCTACTCGCAACATCATGCGAAAGTGAAATGTATTTGTATGCTGGAAGGGGTTCATTGTTTCGCTAGCGCGGCCGAGGACGGGAGCATACACGTTGTCAGAGTTAACGTCAGTCAAACCGGGACACTGCCGAAATACGGGAAGTTGCAGGCGGTCAGGGAGTATCGCCTCGAACATGTGGGTGAATATGTTACGTGCATGATGCATTTCAACTCGGGTATGTCCCACCCCCTCCCCCTCTCAGGTGTGGCTACAACTCTATTTCCTCCCGGGAACTGATGACAATCTTTCTGTTTATTCCGACGCATGTGATGATTTTCCTTGCATCTTGATAAGACGCTGCATCCAATCTCATCTACGCGACAACTCACTGTTTCATCTCCGTGCTGGACCTGCGAACAATGCGAGTGCTGGAAACAATGGAGAATCCGAGACACTACGGAGCGATCACTTGCTTATGTATCGACCGAAAGCGCGCGTGGCTGGTCGCTGGAACAGCTACCGGGGTCTTGACGCTGTGGGATCTTCGATTCGGGATGCTGCTCAAAAGCTGGAAGGTTGGAGGTTCTTCCATTGACGCAGCGAAGTCTTCCCGAATCCACCAGATTGTTTTACATCCTACCACTCAGGGTAAAGGTCGCTGGGTCGTAGTTGCTTTCGAGACGGCAAAACCAACAACAGGCGAGATCGACATCTCCTCCCCCACAACGCTGATAGAGGTTTGGGACATCGAAAAAACGTCGCTGATGGAGACGTACGCGACAAGGGAAATCGTTGCCGGAAACGGTGATGGGGGGCCACCGCAGCCCGCCGAGGTTACGGGGGAACCCACGGAGGTCAACCCAGCGACGGCAATTGCTGCACTGGTTCGATCGAGACAACAGTCAAGGACGCCACTAGATCGGCTCTCTAAGCGACCTGGTCAAAGTGGTTCCCCAGGAGACCCACCGCTGGTCCGTCCCTCCCTGGACGTGAGAACAATGGTTGTCGGGTCAGACCTTGGAGGCCATTTGTCCAAGGTTGAGTCAGACTCGTCAGGTGGTGGGCGCTCTTCGGGCGGGCGCGGGTTTGTGATCAGTGGTTCGGAAGATCGTAAACTGCGACTGTGGGATTTGGGGCGGATTGAGCGGAGTGTAGTGCTGAGTGGGGCTGAGACGGAAGCCGAGAGGGCCGGGTACAGGTAAGTACGATTTTACGGTATCACCGTTCCCAAGTAGGACTGATGAAATTGTGCGACATTTGATTCCACCAGGAGCACTGTGGGATCTAAGGGGCATCCGACATTATTCGTCGAGACATGGACCAGGGCGACGAGCGGTCAATCGCAGAGCAATCGACCTCCTCAGAGAATGAGCTTGATCACGAACAACCAACAGAATTTGCTCAAGGCCCATCAGGACAGTGTTACCGCATTGGTCTGTATTGATTCCCCGTTCAGGGGTGGGGTTGTCAGTGGCGACAGGGCGGGGGTGATCAAGGTCTGGAGGATTGAGGGCGCGGATGCAGCTTGAGGGATGATGACGAGCGGTGTGTTCGCCTTTTTTCGGAATCGGTTTGGTCCAGGCTGATTGCCGACGCACAAAGGAGGAACTCGTGTGGAATTTTGTTTGGGGGAAGCCGAACGGTCCTTTATACACTTATCACGCGCGTGAGAAGCATGTGCTACGGAGAATCGGGTCCCGCGAGAGGATGCGAGAGGAAGGGAGGGCCCGGCTGGCAGTTGGCGCGGTAGCCTCGAGGATTCTGCAGAAGGTGGAGGTGGTGAACACGATGCAGCGGTTAGAGAAGAAATTAGAGTGAGCCGACATTGTGGCCGCCTCGTGTTCGTGTGGGATCGGTGGGATTCTGAATAAACCAATACATGACCGTCGTCACGGTTTCGGTTCTTGGATCGATGACCCGATGTCCCAAATTCGGAAGGTGCGGTTCACTTCCCGTGATATCTACAGAAACGGAATTTTATATTTCTAGTCCCTGTCTCTCTTTCTTCCTCCTCCCTCTCCCTTCCTCCCTCATCTTTCTTTTCTCTTTTTATCTCTCTTTAATCCGGGCCCGCTCCTGCTACTAACATGCTGTTGAGCCCAGTTTTCATGTCTCAGCCATCTCCCAAGGTCACCAGGAAGCAGGTCTGCTTCATGACCCCCACCTCGTCCGTCCCAATCCCCCAGCTGCCCTTGACCCCCGTGCCGCCCACTCCACGGCCCTCGCCCACGGACTCAGAGGGGTCACTTGTGCACTCAGACGGCTCCGAGTCTGAAACCTCCGACTTCGACTCGGGTGGGCCGACGACCCCGCCAGCACCCGCATCTGACCTCGAGTACTTTATTCCGCCCCCGTCTCACCCCGCAATCCACTTTACCCTGTCCCAACCAAACATTGACTTGTCCCTGACACTGTCGGAGATACTTGCCCAGGTCCCTCCGGAGTTTCTCAACCAGCCTGCCACGTCTCCCCCGATCCGCAGCCTCAAGCTCATTTCTCAGTGGATCCCTTGGCGCATCGAGGTTTTCCCGGGCGCAACACCATATTCGAGCCCGTCGGGGGGATTGTATACGGGCGTCCTGCCCTGCACCCCACTGCCCGCACCGAGCCTTGCCTTCCAATACAGCACTTCACCACCTCTTGCCAGTTCCGAGATTTTCCCTGCTGATGCCGACGAGTATTACGTCCCCCCACAAGCCCAGAGCGCATGCGTCACGATCAACGACATCATAACCACTCTGCATTCATTCTTCCGACTCAAAGTCAAAAAGGATGAATGGGCCATGTTGCCACCGTCGGTTCAGGACGTAGTTAGTCGGTCATTTTATACTCGCCTCGGTCGTCTTGACCCCCGCCGCACGGAGAAAGAGAAGAAGAGAGGAGCTTTGAGGCTCGACATTCTGCCCGTCGATTGCACGCGTATCTTTGGGTTCTTCGTCAACAGTTGGGATGCGGAAAAGGCCGAAGCTATCTGGACTACTGAATTCGTCCCCAGGGCATAGAGTCAGTTCCTTTGGTCTTGTGATCAGGTTCCCGCAGTCTTATATGCGTCTCCCACAGCTCTTTTCCAGAAGTATTTTCAAAAGTACTGAATACCCGTCACCGTCACCTCTATCCCTCATGACAGCCAACTACTGCTGTCTGCGCCTCCCTCTCACTATTTATTCCGCTCCCTACCTCGGTTCTACCTCCAAGTACTCGTATCTCCGCTGCGTCATCACGCCCGTTGCGGTTCATTTCTGGAATTGTGATATCACAAACTCATTCTCTCTCGTCACACATCACCGCCAAACTCTCACCATTATCATCACATCACATCACACCTCGCATCGCATTTCAGGAATTGTCCAACGTGGCGCTCGTAATAGGCTCTCGGTGAAGGACTCGAGCCCTGCTTTATCCCGGTGCAGCGCTCAGTTCCTACACTGGTTCTCCCCCCTCGCATATGCTTCCACTCCTCTTTCTTGTTCTTGGGCCTATCGTCGTCTTCCGCAATCATCTCCACCCCTATCGAATGTTCTCTTCCTTGTACATACACCCCCGCTCGACGTTTTCGGAATCGTTTCTTGCACCCATGCCCCCTCCTCTCGGTTCCTATCGTATTCCATCACTTATATTTTTCTCTGCGATAACGGTCGTCTGGAATTTGCCCCATTCTTTCCTTTTACTTCCCTCTTTTTTGGTGCCGTTATCTATTACTCCCTCTTTTGTCCCCCCATAGACAGTCATTTTGACTACCGGTTCACCTTCGACCTCCACACTCGTGGATCCTTACATTTAGGTCTCGCTAATTCTTTCTTGGTCCTTTCCCATTCACGTTCCTGAACGGGCCATGCTCTATTGCCGTTCTTTCTTACATAGGAACCGTTTTCCGTCCCCACCTACCAGTTGTAACTTGGTGTGCGTGTCTGCATGTCATCTGGTTGTGTTGTCCCGCTTTCCCTGCCCATCCCTGCCCTGTTGTCCGTCATTAGATCGTCGCTCGTTGGAAGTCCGTGTTGCATAGTCAGTAAAGTAAAGAAGAAAAGCAAATGGAAGAAATGTATTTTGTTGTACTGTATCCTTGGGCTGAGGGCAACATGCGGATATTCATTACCTGATCGGGACACGTATACATACGTCCGAGCCACGGTCGGTGGTGTGATCACCTCATGTTGAGAGCCAGATAACCAGAGGTCAGCAAACATGGTTAGGTTGCCTTTTCTCTTCCGTTCCACGCTAGGTCCGGCGGCCATTTTGAATCCCTCGTTATGAACCCGGCTCCGAGCGAGCGGCGTGCCGAGGCCACTGACATTCTTGCCGTCGAGATCCTAGCACCTCCAGACATGGTTATGTCGCACTGGTATTGGACGGAGATAGCTTGGCGGCAAACAATCAATAACCCTCATATGTGGACTAGGCCAAAATCGATATCGTTGTTCTACATGATGAATACACCGGCCTACAGGTGTGAGAAACCATAGGGGCACCACTACTGGGTTCCACCCATTCGTACAATCTGTTCAAGGGGAACGTTGTCTTATCTGAGATCTCCGGAGTTCCGTGGAGTCTTCTATCGCGTTCGTTCAGTACTTGGTGCTCGGTGCGGTTAGGTCAACGACGCTTGGGTGGTCCCCCAGAAGAGTGTCTATCGTCATATTAACGTAAACGACATAGGATCCGGAATATAACATTGCGGTTTAAAAGAAAAAAGGGGGGGTGGGGATCAGCAGGAATCTACTTCGGGATAACCGCCAGGGCGCAGGGGGGGGAGGTGTTGCATGGATGACGGGGGTGGAATGGAAAAAGTGAGAGAACCCGTAAAACTTAGGACTGACCATACTCGGTAACTTCCTTCGCATGGTTGGGGACTTGAGTCATACCCAACCGGGGTTGGTCAGCGGTGAAACTGGACTGGCTATCGACCGTCCCCTTCTTCTCGTTGTTTTGCAAGTCGACGAATTCAAGGTTCGGAGTTCCCATCTCTTCTGGATCAGAGACTTCGGAAGCCGCCCGCCCGGTGATGTACCGAACCCAAACCAGGTTGATCAACCAACGCCACAGCTGAGGAGCCGAGTGGCTCACTTCGATGAGTGGGGGTACGGCCATGAACACGGCGAGGACCTGGTGGGGCAGACAGGTCAGGATCATACCAACGACAGGCGAACTGGAATGGAGCAAGACTCACCTGACCAAACGTCAAGGAGAAAGTGACATCTTGCGAGCCCAAGATTCCAACCTCGACAATCCCGATCCAATACGCTGTGGGGATCGCAACGACGGACCAGAATTGGAGGAATGGATAATTCGTTACTACCGTCCTCCTGCGGGCAAACTTTAGCACTACTACACCTTCAGGCAACTTGGGGTAGTGAACTTACCACACCTTCCCGAACCTTGGCCTGTAGGGTTCACCGGGAGGCCAAATTTCCTTTCTCCTCCGAATGATGACGATAATCCAGGCGACGATGACGAGGATGGGGATCAGGAGGAATAGGAACAGAACCAGGACCCCAGCTTTCCCATTCACCGCCAGGGCCCATGCAAAAATGAAGGGGGCTCCGAGGAAAAAGCCCTCCGCGATGGAACTCCCACGACACGTGTCTTGAGAGAACTTGGTGAGGTTTTGCGGGAGATAGGCGTATATGAGGATCGCAATCCAGATGCCTATGGAGAGAAGCACCAATCCCCGTCGAGCGTACTCCTTCTTCCCAAGCACTGCGTCGAGACGATGGGAACTCCAGAAGGCTCGGATAGAGTAGCCTGAGAAGTAGACGTTGACAGGCGAACATACGATGGAGACAAGGATTATGGCGTGGAACCGGGTGAGACTCCCTTGGAAGAGGGAAGTTGCGCAGGTAATTAGAAGGGAATACGTGATGAGGGTCTGCGACCAGAAGGCGGCTTTGACGCGTTTTGGCAAGTAGAAGATGAGAATGGCTTGAAGACGAAGGTCAACCTGACTGAGTTTTACGTGTCTGAATCCGGCAAGGGCTCACCGAGACAGAACCCAGTGAAGTAGTCTGGCGAACTATTAATAACACAGTTCGAAGCCGCAGAAAGCTGGAGTCGACTCACTGGCAATCCTCACCAACGGGCCAGCGATATCGGGATTGGGACAAAACCCGAACGGGCAAATGTCATCCTCAGGAGCGTTCAGACAATACACGCTCAAGTATGACTTGACGTCTGGCCCAGTGAGATTCAAAAAGTTTACCATGTTGTCCGACACGGAACAGTTGTTTATCGCGAAGATCTCGGGAGACCAGAAGCCTGCTGCGAAACAATCGATGTCCGGAGGATACATCGTGGACACTGGAAGCTGGTCGCTGGACGCCATGGCGGGTGGCGGGTCGTGGAGTGGGGAGGAGAACGAGGGTGACCGTTATTTATCCACTGGAAGAGCGATCGTCTCTTGTGAGCCGGTGCCTGGAGACCTTTGCGTGTTGATTCTCTGACAAGAGCGGGAACCCGACAGAGATGACGATGGAGTGGAAGCACCCATGCGCCCGCTGTCAAGTGTTCACCGAAGGTTGTACAATCATCCCGGGTGCTGAGGTGACGGTATTCTGGCGATGCCGGTCCATCGGGATGCGATGCGGGCTGTTTGTCCCCCTGCTGCTTGCAATTGTCGACGAGACTTTGTGCCCTCCTCACTCAGAAGACCAGTGCGGTCCCTCTGGGTCCCGGCGTAGGGGGGCTGTGGCCGGGTGCTCCGGTTGGAAAGGAAAGCGGGCGCATCAATCCGTCGATCTTCCGTGCAGAAGAAGCGGATGATGGTCACCTCACAGGGGCCACCTTCCCGCTCGCGTTCTTTCTTTGTAATGCCAGAGCGCTCGGCTCGTTTCGACTCTGCTCGCCTTTTTCTTGTTGCTTACCGCGGAGGTTTCACGGGCAACTGTTTCACTGGGATGCCGCCCAACTCATACAGGGGACCCGACCACGTTATCCCGGTCAGACGGTCCAAACGCTCGCATCAAGGTCGATTACCATATAGCCTTTCTCTTGGCGAGTTTGGCGCGGATCACACGCCTTCCATGACAGCGTCCGCCCACCTACTTCGGCGTTCCGCCTGTCGTTCGGCTTATATCCCTGGCATGCATGGAGAAGCAGTCGCACCCCCCACTCCCCCTCCCCCTCTGGAGATATGTCCGACGGTGGCGACGACACCGCGATCTTCCCCCCCGACGTTCAATGTTTCGCCCTCACGAATTACGACTCGGGCTTCGACCCTGACTCCTTCAGACTCAACAACTGTACGGTCTCGCAGAACATGGTCACTTACCTCAATCTTACCCGGGAAATCGGGAGGTATGTCTCGGCCTACTGCACCAACCCGCCCAAAAACGACGATTGTCCATTTGATTTCTGCCCGAATCCCGATATTGCAGGTACGAATCTAATCTGCCGCTTCTCCCCTCCCGCTTTTTTGACCAGATTTCCCCCATCTAGGTCCGCTAGTGCGAATTGCGAGTAAGTGCACGTCTGGTACTTGTGTTTTGACTCCCTCATCTCCTCTGGTTAAATAGACTACGTCACGGGTTTCTGTGTTGGTATGTGGACCGCCATTCCCAGGGATCGCCGACTAACTTCATTTTCACTAGCCGTGCTCATCTTCTATTCGCCTAGAAGAGTGCAAGAGGCGTTCTGGTCCCAGATCCTCACCATATATTCCTTGTTACTCACGTGTCTCATCTCCACCATCCGAGGTGACCTCACCCGATTCCACGCCCTGGTCGTCCTCGCCTTGGTCCTTTCCCCCATTACGGTCTACTTCGTCGCATATGCCATACGGTCGTTTTGGTCTACTAAGCACCGGTTGGAAAGCCTGCTAGGGAGAACGCGTTACTTTAGACGGTTCGTTGTCCTGCTCGCTGGGGCGGGATGGTTGGCTATCTTCATCTATACGTACCTCCCGACAGGCGTGGACCGTTTTTCCCAAGCTTCTTGCAAGGGTCGCTCGGTCATGGAGACCTTCTACCTCATCGTTCCTTTCCTATACATCGATGCCGCCGCGTTCTATGGGATTATCTATCCAGCCTTCCTCTTCACATTTCCGTTCGTTATCATGATCGCCGCTTGGATCACCGCGATTCTACTCAGAAGAAAAGAGATCTGGCCACCGGGTGAACCGTATCGCCCCCGTTTCGTCAAAGTTTGGTCAGTCGCTTTCGCTCATGTAGCAGGATGTCGACGCTGATTAGGCAGTATAGGAGAACGGTCGGATATTACTATCCGTTTATCCAATTCATGTCGGTCGTCGTGTTCCCGATGGGGTATTGGATCGCTGTCGTAGAGCTCAGCACTTACGGCACCCAGGACAACAAGTTCTCTCTTAGTTTTGGCCAGGTACGCTCCCAGACACGGGGTATTGATGAGAGAGTTGACGTCGTTCAGGTCTTCGCATTGTTTGTCGCCGTCCCTCCAGCCATTCAAATGGCACAGCTCCTCGGGGACCTGTGGTACTGGTTCAGGGGGCTCACTTGGGTTCAGCGCATCGCAGGACCACCCCCGGCGCGCCGCGAGAAGGTCAAAAATCCCCCCATCGGTCTGCCTGACCTCATGCCGAAAGATAAAAAGCCACAAAGGGAAGAGTCATACCCTGAGGACTAAGTTACGGACAAATCGTCTCGCCATATCCTCTAGCGTACCCGTATTTACAGCCAGCGTACGATTATTTAACTCTTCTGTTCATCTACCTGCCCGAAGCGAATGGAACAGGAATTCCGTTAAGAGTGATGTCAGCGGCAGCTGACCTTCTGATCCGTTTCCACCCTTCATGACAATGTTCAACGACCTTCCGATCGAACTACTCCCGGGTATTGTGCAGAATGTCGTGAAGCCTAGGAGCCTAGCTTCGTTTTGTCTCGTCAACAAAACTTTCTGCAAGTACACGCAACCTTACCTCTATCACACCATCACTGTTTTCCCCTGGCACCATAAGGAGAAGGTGATGCATTACGATCGCGAGCCATCTGCAAATCGAAACATGTCTGACTGGCCTCGTTACGAAAGATCGTTAGACTTTTTCGTACGCTATCGTCTTCCCCGGAATTAGCCAAGCATGTTCGAAAACTAGGTGATGCCATCCCTGCTCAAAGGATCTACATACGATGTTGATGGTGTTTACGATCCGCGCACAACCAGAAATCCGAGATTTTCCCAAGGGGCTAGGCAACGTCAACCTGGATGAACTCTTTGATTCATGCCTCCGCGGAATTACAAACGTCGTGAACCTGCGATCTTGTACCTGGACTCGGGATGGGTCATTGGCCTCTAGCATCCTCTTTGAGATACTCAAGCATCGGTCGCTACGGGAACTGGAGATCAATGGCCGCCACTATGGGAACTACGATCCTATGATCCTTCCACAGTTTACCAGCGTAAGGCGGATCAAGTTGATTATGCCTAGCCCGTCTGTCGTAGAGGTTCTACCGAGATGGTTGAGATCCCTCGTAAATCCGCTGCAGAGCCTCTCAATCGTGTGCAAGGCACGTCCGAGTCTTGGCGGGTTCACTCATTCCCAGTTACTGAGGCGAAGTCAAAATAGAGTTCTTCTGCCGTCACGGATGCGCTCCTAGAGCAAATCTCTGAAGATCTGTCCGGTCTCGATGAACTTCACTTGACAGGCTGTCGGGGAGTGACGCACGAAGGACTTTTGAGGGTATTGCATCACAACAAGAACGGAATCAAAAGTCTCAGCATTGAGAGCATCTCTCCCCTGCTTGTGCGTCCCCGCTGTCCGCCTTGGAATGACACCTGACTGGACCTCCAAAGGAGCTACCAGAGTTCGGTCGACAGTGCAGGAAAGCGAAACTGTTAAATCGGCTGACCTTTCTGACCATGACCATCAATGTTACCCTCTGGAACTCGACATGGGAGAAGGACATACTCTCGCTGGTCTCTTCGTCGCCATTAGAGTATCTTCAACTCTACGGTGCAACCGTCATCAACGACAAGACGACTAAAGTGGACGACTTTGTCACAAATCTCACTACCATCCATGGATCACGCCTAAAACGTTTCTCACTTCATCGCCTGCCTATATCTCTGAAAGCATTGGATGATGTTTGTACTGGATTTACGAACTTGCAACAGCTTTTTATCGCCATTGAGCAGCGGGACCTGGTGAGTCCTTTACCGAGCCGAGGATCTGTCACGATGTATATCAACCAATTCCAGGAGTTCATAAGGAACTCGTTATCAAAAGCCACCAAACTCCAGGCGGTCCACATCAATTTTCTGACCCTGTGCGTTGAAGGTTCCTATGTCTCTACAGAGGACGCGTTGCAGATCGTGAACCAATGCAGCCCCACGCTCACGCAAATAGGATGCGCTAGCTGCGTTTGGCAGGTGAGTCGAGCGCCAAATATCCCTTTTGGCGAATCTTACACGAGATTAGGTTGTAAGGGGGGTCACACAGGTGGGAGGGGACAAGACGACAATCGTAGAACTGGAACCGTACGATCGGCCAGAGGTCCCTGATCAGTTCCGTGTCGTGCAGATATGATGATCTACGAATTGATCCGTGGATTGTAC
>Ga0307513_10004341_pt1 | contig 18942 bp, 15 predicted proteins | sample 15_EM_MG_FD_202174 | JGI IMG/M metagenome (GOLD analysis project Ga0307513, IMG submission 202174) | Populus trichocarpa ectomycorrhiza microbial communities from riparian zone in the Pacific Northwest, United States - 15_EM | ecosystem: Host-associated > Plants > Roots > Unclassified | place...
GGGTCCAGCATCTCGACTAGAAAGCGCTCCAGACGCTCCCGACATTGCTTGATCTGTTTTCTGGTCACGCCTCAAAATATGAGACATGTCGATCCGCTGCGCTATGAACCTAACGGAGTAATATTAGAGCCACTAACAAAACCGGAATAAATGTAGGGGCAGGGCTGGTCCCTGCCCGCTCCGTTACGTAACCACACGGGCAGGGACCAGCCCTGCCCCTACATCATTACCCGCACCGTCGAGTTTTGTTAGAGACTCTTACTGTCTCGCAGCCACGACGAAACGGCGCGTTGCGCCGTGTGTAGTTACCGCGAAATCTGCGTCGAGTCGGTGGCGGATCGAAACGGCGTTGCGGTCGTCTAATCGACGAGCGGCGCGTCGAGCAGGTCGTGGCGCGTGATGATGCCGGAAATGCGCCCGTACTCTTCGACGAGGATCGCCGGACTCTTCTGCAAGTGGCTCGACACTTTGCTCGCGCTCTCGTCAACGTCCACGATGGGAAAACTCGTGCCCATGATTTCGCTCACCGGCGCGTTCATCAACTCGCGGTTGCCCAGCACTTTCGCCAGCATCCGGTTCTCCCTGAGCGACCCGACGGACTTCCCTTCCTCCATCACGGGCATGTAGGAGAGGCCGAGTTCGTCCATCTTCGCCAGCACGTCGGCCACGCGTTCCGACGGCGCGACCGAGACGAGAGACTTCGGCGATTGCTGCCCCTTCGTGCCGCTGATGAGTCCGGCGGTGATCTTCTGCGGCTCGATGAGTCGCTTCTCTTTCATCCATTCGTCCGAGTGGTGTTTGGTCAGGTAGTGCTCGCCCGTGTCGCAGACGATGAAGACGACGAGTCCCGACTCGTCAAGGTCGCGCGCGACCTTGAGCGCGGCGGCGAGATTCGTGCCCGTCGAGCCGCCGCAGAAGATTCCCTCCACGCGCCCGAGTTGGCGCGACAGTTCAAACGACTCTCGATCCGTGACGTTGATGATCTCGTCCACGTACTTGAGGTGTACGTTCTCGGGAATGATCTCTTGCCCGATGCCTTCGACGAGATACGGCGTCGCCTGTACGAGTTGCCCCGTCTCCTTGTAGGTCTTGAAGACCGAGCCGTAAGGGTCTGCGCCGATGATCTTGATGTCGGAACTCTGCTCTTTGAGATAACGCCCCGTGCCGGAGATCGAACCGCCCGTGCCCAGACCGGCGACGAAGTGCGTGATCTTGCCTTCGGTCTGTCGCCAGATTTCCGGCCCGGTCGTGCGGTAGTGGGCTTCGGGGTTCGCGGGGTGCGCGTACTGGTTCGGGTAGTAGGAGTTCGGCGTCTCGTCGGCGATGCGGCGCGCGGTCACGACGTAGTGGTCGGGCGTGCCGGGCTTGGCCGAGGAAGGCACGACCACCACGTCCGCGCCGAGCGCTTTCAGATAACGCACCTTCTCGACCGAAGCCTTGTCCGTCATCACGAACGTGCAGCGATAACCCTTGACCGCCGCCGCGAGCGCAAGCCCGATCCCGGTGTTGCCGGAGGTGGCTTCGACAATCGTGCCGCCGGGCTTGAGTTTTCCTTCGCGCTCCGCCGACTCGATCATCGCGATGCCGATGCGGTCTTTGACGGAATAGCCGGGATTCAAATTCTCCATCTTGGCGAGCACCGTCGCCTTGATGCCCTTCGTCAGCCGGTTGAGCCGGACGAGCGGCGTGTTGCCGATGAGGCCAAGTATGTTTTCGTGGAAGTCCATAAACTCTCTTTTGCTACCAAAATGAAACTAACCGTGAGTTGTGTCGCAAGATAAATTTGACTCACTATAAAAACTTTTCCTGACCGCTTTGTCAAAGTTGGCGCGCGAGCTTCGCGCCGACTTTGACTGTTGCAACTGTCGATCCGTTTTGTTTCATCCGTGAAATATTGTTGCACTCGCGCCCGAAACGTGTTACAGTGCCGCCGTTTTCGAGGCTAACGCTCCAGTGCTGCTTGAAGTTTTTCGATGGGCACTCCCGAGCGCGTCGCAAAAGTTTTGGCGGGCGAATACGCGAAGAACCGTCACCGAAAAAATGAAACACCGAAGGAGCAAGTGATGAGCAACACAAGAAAACCGAGAGTTAATCCGCTGAGCCGCCGTCCGCGTCAACAGCGTCTGGTGATGGCGGTGCGTGGCGGGGCGGGCGTCGGCAAGAGCCATTTCGTGCGCAGCATGGCCGAGGCGGGTTTGGGTCGCCTCTGTATCTTCGACGTGGAGCGCAAATCGCGCCTCCTCAAAGGCAACGGCACGGTCTTCGACGGCCTCGAAATCGAACACCCCGACGAACTGCCGGAGTTCATCGACTGGGCGCTCTCCGGCGAGGGGCAGGAGCAGAACTACGGCTGCTTCGCGCTCGACTCGTGGGCGTCGTATTTCAGCGCGAAGCACAGCGAGATGGTGGCGGCGGTGCGCGAACGCACGAACGACCCGCTGGCTCAACCCTCGGCGGAAGAACTCGCCGCCGACCAGATGATCTTGCAGGGCGTCTTGCGCCGCCTGTGCATCGAGAGCGGTAAGTCGGTGGTGATCGTGGATCAGATTCCGGCGAAGGGGAAAGAGGCGAAAGAGGACAACGAGGTCGGGCGCGTGTTGCCGATGACGGCGAGCGGTTTGGAATACTTCGTTGACATCATGGTCGAGGTGTCGCTGCAAGAGCGCGACGGCGAGGTCGTGCGCGTCTTCCAGATCGTCAAGTCGAACAGCCCGGCCTTCGAGGTCGGCCTGGAGTTGACGGGCGCAGTCACCTTCTCCGATTTCATCAACCACATGAAACGCGAGACGGGCGACGACCTGCCGATGGATATGCCCCGCGCATCGAGCGTGCCGGAGACTCTCGAAGAGAAGCCTTCGCCGCTCTCGCTCGTGCCGCAGGCGTTGACGATTCAGGAGTTGATCGCGAAGGCCGAGGGGCACGGCTTCAAAGTCGCGGACATCGTGACGGGCGCGAAGCTCTACCACAACCAGACCAACATCTACCGCCTCACGCCCGAACAGATCACAGACCTCGACCGGCGCATCTCCGCGCGCATCGAAAAGACCAACGCCGCCGCCGCACGCGACGACAAAGCGGGCGCGTCGAAACAGGGTGCGACCGGCAGCGAGGCGAACGCCAGAGCGGCCACCGCAGCGCGAAACATCAAACGCGCGTAGTTATTCAAAAAAAGTAGCGGCAGTGACAAGTCCGCCGCCCGCGTGCTTAACAAAGACGCGGGCGGCGGACTTATCACTGCCACTACTTTTTTTTCGAGCTACCAGCCGCGTTGAATCTGCCAGCGGTCAACGATGCGCCCCGCTTCGAGCACGTTGTAGTGTGGATGCTGCGCGGCGGTCAGGCAGGAGTGGTTGGCGAGGATGCGCAGGCGCGTGCCGACTTTCAGTTGATCGAAGAGCGCGTCGTCGAGCGCGTCGATTATTCCGTGCTCTTGCGAAAGCGACGAGACGCGCAGGTTGAGATCGAGTCCTTCCGGATCGAGCACGCGCCCGTAGCCGCAGGCCGGGTCGGCATCCACCGCGCCGCGATCTTTTGAGAGCGCGATAGCCCCCGCGTCAATCACCACTTTGCGCCGCGTGCGATCTCTATGCACGACTGACGCCAGCACCGTGAGCGCGCAATCTTCAAAACGACAACTGCCGAGCGTCGCCTGAAAGGCATCGAAGAAGATGTAGTTGCCCGGTCGGGCTTCGTCAACGCCTTCGAGGTGTTCGACGGTGGAGATGGTCGGCGTCGAGCCGATACTGACGACGGGCACGGCGATGTCCGCACCGCGCAGGGCGGCGGCAAACTCGACCATCACGTCGCGTTCGTGCCGCGCGAGGCTCCGCAACTCTTCGAGGCTGCGGCTGTGGTAAGAATGTCCCGCGTGCGTGAGGATGCCCGCGAAGCGCAGGTGCGAGGCGTCGGCGATGCGACGCGGAATCTCGAAGGCTTCCGGCGTCTCCGGCTCGACGCCGCAACGGTGATAGCCGCAATCAACTTTTAAGAACAGATCGAGTTTGACGTTTTCGGCGCGCGCCTCGGCGTTGAGTTGGGCGGATATGTCGGCGTCGTCCGTGATCAACGCGAGACGCTCGCACTCTCTGGCGAGTTCGATGGCAGCGGCAAACTTACCCGGTTCGATGGGCACGGCGTAAGTTAAATCGGTGAAGCCGCGCGCGGCGAACCAGCGCGCCTCGGCCAGTGTCGAGACGGTGAGCGCGGGGGAACGCGCGGACGTTTGCAGCCGCGCCACCTCCACACACTTGTGCGTCTTGATGTGCGGGCGCAGGCGCGCGCACATCTGCTCGACGCGCGTCTGCATGCGTTCGGCGTTTCGACGCACGCGCGCCACGTCGAGCACGAGCGCGGGCGTGGGCAGTTCTGATAAATTCATACGCGCAGGATGTTGCCGCAAAAGTTACCTTGAGAGCAAACGAAATCCGGTTTAATTCACGTTCGCCACACTCTCTTTTTTCGGCGTCCTCAGCTACAGACATGACTTCGCGACTCTGGTACATGAACGCCGACTTTGAGACGGAACTGGCGACGGGCGGAAACGTGTACCGGCGTCCGCTCTCTTTCGTCGCGCTCAACCGCCGACTCGCCCCGCACCTTCTCCGGCTCGCGGCAGAGGGAGACGCGCTGCTCGTCGAAGAGTCTCCGTCCGAATCTTTCAACCACGAGGCGGCGCGGCGCGGCGTCGAACTCGTGACGCTTAATGCGGCGAAGGGGCAGGCGGGCAGAGTCTTTACGCCGTGGGGCTGGACGCCCGGCACAGTCGCGCTCGCCGCGCGCGTGGGCGCAGGAGCAGGCGTGCCGCCCGTCTCGCTCGACACGGTCAGGCGGGTCAATTCCAAACTGTGGAGCCACGCGCTGGAACAGGAACTCGGCATCGAGATGCGGGGCGCATGTGCCACCGGGAGTTTCGCGGAGTTGGCGGCGGCGGTGGCGCGCGCGTGCCCGCGTGAAGATGACAAGTGGGTGATTAAAAGCCCGTTCGGATTCGCGGCGCGTGAGCGCGTGCTCGGTCGCGGCGCGCGGCTCGAAGGGGCGCAGGCGACGTGGGCGCGGCGTCAGTTTGCCAGAGGCGAGACGCTCATCTTTCAACCGTGGCTTGAGCGGCTGCGCGAGTACGGCGTGACGTTGGAGATCGCACCCGGCGGCGAGATCAAACTGACCGGCATCAGCGACCTGCAAACGAACGGCGCGGGCACAGGCACGGGTTATCTGCTCGGTCGCAAAATAGATTCGGGGCGCAGAGCGGAACTCGAAAGCATAGCGCGGGTGGTCGGCGCGCGCCTGTTTCGAGAGGGCTACGTCGGGCCTGCGGGCGTGGACGCGCTGGAACACACAGGCGGGCTGCACCCGCTCCTCGAAATCAACGCGCGTTACACGATGGGCTTCGTCGCACTCGCCGTCGAACGCGCGCTCAAACCGCAGACGCCTACTCTCTGGGAACTAAAATAGTCGCTAACCGTTGTGGGTGTGTTCCGTCTCTTGACCGGGCGCGGTCTTGAAGTAAGCGATGACGAAGAGTGCGGCGAGAATTAAATCGACGATGCCGCAGCCGAGCATGAAGGCGGACAGGCGATGTTGCAAATATAGAATTACGGTCGCCAGGCCGAAGCCCAATTTCTCCAGGACGGCGGGGATCATCATCGGTCGAAAACGGGCGGGGTCTTTTGCCAGAATGAGAAAGAGCACTTGCCACGCGAGCGCGACGCCGACGAAGCCGTAATAGTATTCGGGATGTGTGATGGGCGGCGGGTAATTGCGCCCGTTCTGTGCTTCGAGAAAGTATTGCGGCAGGAGCGCGAGCAGGCCGTAGATGCCTGCGATCAGGAACAGGATTTTAGCGAATTTCATCTGTCCTCCGTCTAGTCTTCGAGGAAGTTTCCGCGAAAGAGCGGCTGCCCGGCCAGCGACGTATAGAAGCCGTAGAGCAGGAGCACGGCCATCAGGAACAGTTGCAGGAGGAAGCTCGTCGCATACCACGCGGAGAGTTCGGTCGTCACGGGGTAGAACGGCAAGAGGTGTGTGAAGAAATGCGTCATCATCTGGGCGAGCAGCCCGAAGCGCGTGAGGACCGCGAGCAGGAGCGTCGGCCAGAGTGCGCCGAGCAGCAGACTGAGCGGCGTCGCTTCGCTGAAGTTTAAGTTCAGCGCGATGTAGAAGAGAAGCCAACTCGCCGCGATGCCGAGCCGCTTCCGCCGGAGCAGCATGGTGAAGAAGAGCAGTACGGAGACGATGATGAAGGGAAACATCACCGAAACTGCCGTCTGGTTCATCAGCAACGTGATGAAGCCGTTCAGACCGAGCAGCCCGAATTGCGGGAGTAGACTTGAGTTGGTGACGAGCAGGGGCGGCTTGCTGCCGGACAGGCGCGGCAGGAGCACCTGCGCGTAGTTGACGATAGAGACGCTGATGCCGAAGACAGCGCCGATGAGCACGTCGCGCCCGATGAGCGGGTCGCGAAAGTCTCCGGCGAGCAGGCGACTCCAAGAGATGATCCACTCCGGCCAACGCCGCCTGAGAAACGGTTCGAGCGCGAGATACATCAAGCCGACGAAGCACGCCCAGTAAACCGCCGACTGAAGCCCCGCGACGAACTGACCCGCAACTTCACCCACCGTCGGAACGTGGTGCGCGAAGAAAATCCAGTAGAGCATCCGCAGCACGAAGATGAAGAGCGTGAGGCGGAACGCGCCGCGCCGGTCGCCGCGCCCGAGTCGCAGGTTTCTCCAAGCGAGCAGCGCGGCGAGCGTGAGCGCGCCGAAGTAGAAGGTGAGCAGGAGGGCGAAAAAAGTTTTCTGCCCGACGCTCTCCTCGAAAGGCGTCTGCCGGGCAGGCCGCTGCCATGAACCTATCAACTCGAAATAGACGGGCTGGCCGCGATACGCGGCGGCCTCTATCTTGAGCGGGAGTTCGGGTCTGCCGGGATAGCTCCCTTCCCATGCCGCGCGCGTGTCGGCGTGATGCGGCGGCGTCCAACGCGATTGAGTTTGACGGAAGTTTGCGATGTCGAGTCCCGCCTCTTGAAAAAGCAGCGACCAGCTGGGCGCGGCGTCGGCGTCTGTGTTCGCGTTGGTGTTCGCGGTTGTGTTGACGTTGGCGGCTGTGTTGGCGTTGGTGGTCGGATCGGCGTTGGCGATTGTGTTGGCGTTCGCAACGCCCGTCTCGTCCACTTGCGGCGGCGCGGCCTCGAAGTAAGTCAGACGCCCGGTCGTGTCGAGCTTCACGAGCAGCATGCCGGAGAGAGCGTTCGGCGGGTCGTGCGGGGTGATGAGCCAGTAGTCGTAGGCCTCAAGGTATTGCTGGCTTTGGCGATACCAGAAGGTGATGCCGGGCGGTTGCCCCGTCCGCAGTTTCTCCAAACGATCCGGCGACGCGTCTTGCTTCCGCACGTAGTCGAGATATTCGTATTCCTGTTCAAACCCGTGCGCGGTATCCACCGGCGGCGCGGCGTAACCGGCGCGCTTCGCGATCTCACGCGCGCGTTCCTTGAGGTCGTCCGGCGATTTTTTGAGCGGCACGAAGCGGTGGAGCGAACTCCGACCGGAGAAAAACATCATGAGAGCGATGCCCACTATCACCGCCGCCACGAGCGCGAGGGCGACCGGCGGGCGGAGGCTGCCTTCTTTGGGCGCGGCGGCAACCATCTCCGGCGAAGGCGTCTCGCCCGCGGCGAGAGCGGCGGCGAGCGGGTCGCCGCCGGGCAGAGCCGCCGCCACCTGTAACGCCGACGAGGGACGCGCGCCCGGTTCTCTTTCAAGGCAACGGAGGATGACGCGCTCGACGAGCGGGTCGAGATCGGCGATCAGTTTCGAGGGACTGGTCGGCGTGTTGTCGCTGCGGCGCAGGCGGAGCATGTCCGTCAGGTTCGCCGCCTCGAACGCCTTCTTGCCGGTGAAGACTTCGTAGAGCACGAGGCCGAGCGAATAGATGTCGCTCGAAATCGTCAACTCGCGCCCGCCGAGTTGTTCGGGCGACATGTAGGCGGGCGTGCCAGCCGCCGCGTCGCGCGCGCCGTGGAGACTCTCTGTGAGGGCGGCGATGCCGAAGTCCGTGATGCGCACGTCGCCGCGCTCGTCGAGCATGATGTTGGCGGGCTTGAGGTCGCGGTGGAGCACGCCTTTGTCGTGGATGGCGGCGAGGCCGCCGCAGAGTTGGCGCGCGACCTCTACGGCCTTGTCGTGCGGCAGGCGGTTGATGCGTTTCAGGAGCGAGGCGAGTTCTTCGCCGCGCACAAACTCCATCGAGATGAAATGCTGCCCTTCGTACTCGCCCACGTCGTAGACGCGGCAGACGTGGCGGTGCGAAATCTGGCGCGCGACGCTCACCTCCTGATAGAAGCGCGCGAGCGCAGCCCCGTCCGCCGAGAGCGTTTCGGGGAGAAACTTGAGCGCGACGGCCTGTTTGAGTTTGAGGTCGTCGGCGCGGTAAACCTCGCCCATGCCGCCGCGTCCGAGTAGCCCGACGATGCGGTAGCGTTCGGCGAGCACGTCGCCGGGGATAAAGCGCGCGTCGTCAATCGAGCCGGAAGTCGAATGAGTTTGAGGCCGTTTCAACGAATCTTTTTTACCGGCCACCACGCCCGCGCCGGACAACGACCGCGCATCCGGCTGACCCGTCATCAACCGCGCGGCCACGCCGAAGACGGGCGTCTCGATGAAGTCTTCGGCCTGACGGTCGAAGCGCAGCATCTTCTCGACCTCGCGGCGCAACGCTTCGTCGCCCGCGCAAGCCTCTGTGAGAAATCCGGCGCGCTCGTCCGCGCCTTCGCGTTCGAGCGCGGCCTCGAACAGTTCGTCAATTTGTCGCCAGCGGTCGTGTCTCATCGCCGCCTCCTTCAGCGAGCGCGCGATAGAGCCACGCCTTCGCGCGTCGCCACTCGCGCCGCACGGTCGTCGGAGAAATCTTCAACACTTCCGCCGTCTCTTCGATCCCAAGCCCCGCGAAGTAGCGCAGTTCGACGATCCGCCCCTTCTGCGGGTCGAAGGCTTCGAGCGCGCGCAACGCTTCGTCGAGCGCGAGAAAATCCGTCGCCCCTCCACCGGCCAACACCGCCGCCTCGTCGAGCGAAACCTGAAGCGCGCCGCCGCCGCGCTTGTCGCGCGCGTTCGCCCGCGCGTGGTCGATCAGGATGTGACGCATCACCTGCGCGCAGACGGCGTAGAAGTGCGCGCGGTCCTGCCAGCTAAAATTCTCCTGACCGGAGATGCGGATGAACGCCTCGTTGACGAGCGCGGTGGCCTGCAAGGTGTGACCGTCGCGCTCGCGGCTCATCTGCCGACGCGCGATGCGGCGCAGTTCCGCATAGACGAGCGGGGTGAGTTTGTCGAGCGCGGCGCGGTCGCCCCTGCCCCAATCGGCGAGCAGGCCGGTGATCTCCTGTGGCGAGATTGTCGTCATGGCGAGACTGAGAGCGCGCTCCTCCGGGTGTCGAATCCAAAAGCGCGCGGATTGTAGCACCCAAAAAACTTTATGAAAAAATTTTTCTCCGGGGTGGACACTTTTCGCTTCGCTTGTCGCTTACTCTAGTGAGCGCGGAAATTTAACCGGGCAGGGACGCGACCGCCGGGGTGTCGCGACCGACACGTCAACCCAAATTTTTTGAGCGGAGGAAACAGACATGCGAAGTTCAACTACGGAAAAGAACAGCGAGAGGCGGATACTTTGCGCCATCGCCGTGACCTGTTACACGACGACGCTGGCCGCGCTGCTCGCCCTGAGCTATTCGGTGTTTTCGCTCGCCGCCTGCGCGCTCGACGAAAACATCTTCGCCGCCTATTCGCGTCACATTTTTTAGCGACGCGGCCTGCTGCGCTCGCGCGCCTGTGGCCCTTTCGCTTCCGGCAACGCAACTTCTAAAACTTCACAACGGAGAAACGAGATGAAAAACCACACCCGAAACAGGCGTTTGCTTTGTGTCCTGCTAGCCGTCGTCGCCTGCGCGCTCAACAGTCCCGCCCGCGCATCCGCCGCGCCCGGCACGAACGCCGCCGACGAAGCCGCCCTGCGCGAAAAGGTTCGCCAGTTGGAAGACGGCTGGAACACGAAAAGCGGCGCGCTCTTCGCCAAGCCCTTCGCCGCCGACGCCGATTACGTCGTCATCAACGGCATGCACATGCGCGGGCGCGAGGCCATCGAGCAAAGCCACCAGCACATCTTCGATACCATCTACAAAAACTCGACCCTCAGCCTGTCGGTCAAACAGGTTCGCTTCCTTCGCCCCGACGTGGCCGTCGTTCACGTCCTCGGTCATAACAAGACACGGCACGGCGAAGAGACGCGCGAGACGGACGCCATCGTCACACTCGTGTTGACGAAGGAGAAAGGCGACTGGAAGATCGTGGCCTTTCAGAACACGCTCATCGCCGAACCGCCGCGCCCCACCGCAGGCCACACACGTTGATGCTTCCAAACGGATCGAGCGAAAGGAGAAACGCAATGAAGATGTCGCAGAAGATGTCGCACAGCAGCAACCGCCGCCGGTTGATCGCGGGCTTGAGTTTGCTCGGCCTGTCAGTCGCCTTTCTGTCAAACACGTTGACGGGATTGATGACCCGCCCCGTCTCGCCGTCGCAAACGATGATCGCGCTCGCGGGATTCCTGACCGTCTTGAACGCTGTCTTGATGACCGCCGCCGCGCTCGGTCTGTCGCAGTTGCTCCGCGCGCGCGCAGACCGCGTGGGCTTACTGGGCGCGGCCTTCGTGCTCGTCGGCTGGGCGGCCTCGACGAGAATCCTGACCGTGATTCAACTCCACACGGCGTTGAGCGCGGGCGTGGAAGGCGTTCCCCCTTCGGCGCTTGAGTCGATTTTCAAATCTGCCCCGGCACTGTTCATAAGCATCTTTCCCGTCGGGCTGTTCTTTCCGCTCGGACTCATCACGCTCGGCCTCGCGCTGTTTTGGTGGCGTCCGGTGAATTGCTGGTTCGGGTTGCTGCTCGCGCTCGGCGGCGTGCTCTTCCCGCTGGGGCGCGCGGTCGGGATTGAGCAAGCGATCATCGCTTGCGACATCGTGCTGGCGTCGGCGTTCGCTGCGATTGGATGGCAGATTCTGGCTCGCCCCGAAGTGTGGGAAGCAACTTCGACCGAAAGTGAAACTATGAATGAGACTGTGTTGAGCGAGTTGCAGGCGGGCGCGTGAGGGTGTTTACGCGCGGTCGGGTTCAAACGCGAACTCGTCGTCGCTTAAATTGATTCGCTCCGGGATCGCTCCCAACTCGACATTATACGTCGCGCGGATCGACTCTCTCGGCGCGGGTTGCGGCCACAGCGGAATCCGCGCGCCGAGTTTATGAGTCGCTATGCACGCGCGAAAATATTTTTCGTGCTCCCACTCCACCTCCGCCATAGAGAGCAGGCAATCTACAAACCCGGCGCGGCCTGAGCGCGAAGCGTGCCGCGCCGCCGTCTCATACTCGTTGATGTTTCGGCTCTCAAGTTTCCCCGCCCCGTACATCGGCAGCAGCCACCCGGAGACGTGGCACATCGCGCCGAGCGTGCGCCCGATGACGACGGCGCGAAACTCCCGCGCGCGGTTCGGCTTCGCGCCGACCTGTTCCAGCATCCGGCCAACCAGACGCCTGTGATGCCACTCCTCTGCCTCGATCTCACGAATGCGTGTCCTCGTCGCTTCGTCCTTCACCGAATGCCAGTGACCCCGGTAGGCGTAGGCCGCCGCCAACTCGCCGGAATAGGCGAGCCGCAGGATTTTGATCAGCTCATCCAAGTGAGAGGTCATCCGTACGCGATTGTAGGGGCGACGGCAGAGGGATGCAACCGCGTTTTTTTACACTCCGCAAACCGGCGATCTTCGCGGCGAAGTGTCGGGCGAGTTATCCGCGACTTAACTCTCGACGCGCTCGCTTACAAAAAAGCTGTTTGAAAATGTACTTCTGTTCTTGTCCCGACAGGGACGATTGCTAATAGCTTCTAAGAAGACGACCGGAGCGATACGACGGGTCGTGCCCGGTTCATCGTATCGCTCCGGTCGTGCGGGTTTAGAGTCGCCGCCAGCCAATTCGGGCCTGGCGATCATCACAACGATTTCATGTCGATGACGAAGCGGTAGCGAACGTCGCCCTTGATCGTCCGTTCGTAAGCCTCGTTGATGTTCTGAATGGGAATCACTTCCACGTCCGAAGTGACGTTGCGCTCCGCGCAATAGTCGAGCATCTCCTGCGTCTCGCGGATGCCGCCGATCATCGAACCGGCGAGTTTTCTCCCGTTCGTGATAAGCGAGAAGGCGTGTACCTCCGCGGGTTTTTCGGGCGCGCCGACGAGCACCATCGTCCCGTCGCGGCGCAGCAGGTTGAGGTACATGTTGAGATCGTGCGCGGCGGAGACGGTGTCGAGGATAAAGTTAAACTTGCCCGCGAGCGGTTCGAGGGTTTGCGGGTCTTTCGTCACGACGAAGTGGTGCGCGCCGAGGCGTCGCGCGTCTTCCTCTTTGGATTGCGAGGTGCTGAAGACCGTGACCTCCGCGCCCATCGAGGCGGCGAGTTTGACGCCCATGTGCCCCAGACCGCCGAGGCCGACGACCCCGACGCGTTGCCCCGCACCGACGTTGAAACGACGCAGCGGCGCATACGTGGTGATCCCGGCGCAGAGCAAAGGGGCGACCGCTTCCGGCGGCAGGTTGCCGGGAATCTTCAAGGTGTAGTTTTCGTCAACCACGATCTGATTTGAATAGCCGCCGTAGGTCGGCGTCTGCTCGTCCATCTCGGTCCCGTTGTAGGTCGAGACGAGATGGTTCTGGCAATGTTGCTCCTCGCCTTCCCGGCAATTCTCGCAGGTGCGGCAGGAGTCCACGAAACAGCCGACGCCCGCGAGGTCGCCCTCCTTGAAGCGCGTGACCTCCGCGCCGACGCGCGCGACGCGCCCCACGATCTCGTGGCCGGGAACCATCGGATAGATCGAATTTTCCCACTCGTTGCGCGCCTGATGAATGTCGGAATGACAAACCCCGCAGTAGAGTATTTCGATAAGTACGTCGTGAGCGCCGGGTTCGCGCCGCTCAAAGCTGAACGGTGCGAGCGGCGTGGTGGCTGCCTGCGCTGCGTATCCGCGTGTCTTAAGCATTGTTGGATTCTCTTCTTTCTTTTTCGATTCAGACCATTCTAGTGTTCAAAGACGAATTTACTGAAACGCGAAACGCGCTCTCGTCGTCTTTGAGCCGGGCGCGTTACCGCCGCAGCCGGTAAGTTTTAGCAACGACTGTTGTCATTTTCTTCACCGCTTCTTCACCGCGATGCGACTATTCATCTCCGCCGCCATCCGGCGTGAAGCTGCGAGGCTTTCAGGCCCGCCGGTGCGCCCGATCATTTAACATCTTGTCGCTTCAGGTAAGCCGTGATAAGTTCTCATCCAAAGAAGCTCACGAAACAAGCCGGGAAGGAAGTAAGGCCGTATGAGTGATGTGCAACCGGGCAATCGCACGGTTCTCGTCGTAGACGATTCGAGCGACATCCGCGAGTTGATGCGGATGATATTGCAAATGAAGAATTGTTTGGTCGTCGAGGCCGTCAACGGGCAGGAAGCTGTGGAACTCGCGCCGCAGGTGCATCCGAATTTGATCCTGATGGACTTGAGTATGCCCGTGCTCGACGGCTACGAGGCGACCCGTCTCATCAAAGCGCAACACATTACGCAGAACATTCCCATCGTCGCCGTGTCGGCCTTCTGCGACATGGAGAACCGCCACAAGGCCGTCGCCGCCGGTTGCGTCGAATGCGTCAGCAAGCCGTTAGACTTCAACGCCATCGGCGAAGTGGTGAACCGCTACCTGCAAACGGGAGAACCACCGGCGTCTCCACCGCCGCCGCCGCAAGTCATCCCTACGCCTACTTCCGGCTCGTAACTCCGGCCAATCCCACGATCACCGCGACCAACTCCGGCGGGTTGATCGGCTTCGCCACGTGAACCTGAAAGCCCGCCAGTAGGGCGCGCATGCGGTCGTCCTCTTGGGCGTAAGCCGTCAGCGCGACGGCGGGAATCCGGCCTCCCTCTTCGGGGCTGAGCGCGCGCACGTGGCGCAGCAGCGCGTAGCCGTCCTCCTGCGGCATGCCGATGTCGCTCACCAGAATGTCCGGCCTGAACTCTTTCAACGCGGCCAACGCCTCGGAGACTGACGCCGCCACGCGCACCTTCGCGCCGCTCTGCTCCATGATCGTCTTGAGCAACAGGCGCGCGTCCGCTTCGTCGTCCACGATCAGCACGCGCAAGTCCGCCAACTGCGAGACGGGACTGACCGCCGCCGCGACTTCCGCGAGCGACGCGGAGAGCTGTTGCGACCCGGCTGCGCCGCCGCTGCGTTCAATGTCCGCGACGGGCAGTTCGATGGTGAAGGTCGCGCCGCGCCCCTCGCCCGCGCTCTCGGCCTCGATTGTGCCGCCGTGAATTTCCACGAGATGGCGCACGATGGCGAGGCCGAGGCCGAGGCCGCCGTGCGCGCGCGTGATCGTGCCGTCGGCCTGCCGGAAGCGGTCAAAGACGTAAGGCAGAAACTCCCGGCTGATGCCCTGCCCCGTGTCCGCCACGGCGACCCGCACATGCGACCCGGCGCGACTCAACCTGACCGCCACCTCGCCGCCCGCAGGCGTGAACTTGACGGCGTTCGTCAGCAGATTCCACATCACCTGTTGGAGACGCGCCGGGTCGCCCAAGACTGCCGCGAGTCCGCCGCCCTGTATCGCTTCCGACCTGAGCGTGATGCCCTTCGTCGCCGCCGCCGGGCGCACCGAGTCGAGCGCGGCCTCGACGATGGAGTTGAGTTCTACGGGTCGCGCGTCGAGCTTGACCTTGCCGGTGATGATGCGCGACACGTCGAGCAGGTCTTCGATGATCTGCGTCTGCGCCAGCGCGTTGCGCTCGATGGTTTCGATGGCGCGCGCCGTCGTCGGCTGATCGAAGTCGCCCGTGCGCAACATGCTCGACCAACCGACGATGGCCGTCAGCGGCGTGCGCAGTTCGTGCGAGACGGTGGCGAGAAACTCGTCTTTGAGACGGTTGGCCGTTTCCGCTTCGGCGCGCAGACGCTGCTCCGTCTCGTAGAGGCGGGCGCGCTCCAACGCCTGCGCACACTGTTGCGCGAGCGCGAGCATGAAGGCGCGGTCGTCCTCGCCGAAACTCTGCGGGCGCGGAAAGCTCAAGCCCATCGCGCCGATGGTGCGGCCTTTGACGATGAGTGGGAGGGCGACGAGCGCCTTGCTGCCCGTGACCGACGCGAGCAGGCCGAGCATCGGGTAGCGTGCGTTCGTGAACTCGAACGACTCGATGAGCACCGGCAACTTTTCGCGCACGGCGTCGGCGAGCGGGACGCGAGTTTCCAGATTGAAGTGTTTCCACCCTTCGACCACCTCCGCCGGGAAGCCCATCGTCGTCACGACTTCGAGTTCCGCCCCCGCTTCGTCGAGCAACACAATCACGCCCGCGTGCGCGTTCAGGGAACTGATGCCCTGCTCGATGATGGCGGTGGCAACCTGTTGCGGCGTCAACGCCTGCGAGAGCGCGGTGGAGACGGCTTGCAGGCGCGCGAGGCGGTCGGAGGTTCGTTCGGCGGCCTCTCTCGTCTGCCGCTCCGCGCGGTAGAGTCGCGCGTTCTCGACGGCCAGAGCGGCGCGCCGCGCGAGGTCTTCGGCGAGGGCGAGGTCTTCGGGCGTGTGGTGGCGGCTCGTCTCCGTGTTGACGAACGTGATGACGCCGAGCACGCGCTCGCGCACCTTGAGCGGCACGAGCATGACCGAGCGAAAGCCGACCGCGCGGATGATCTCCAGATGCTTTTCGTCGCGCGCGCCCGCGATGAGCAGTTCTTCCGGGATGTTCGGGTAGAACTCCGGTTCGCCGGTGCGCAAAACGTGGTACAGCCCGTGCGGGTCGGACGGGTCGGGCGGATAGCGTTCGTAAATTTCGTGCGCCCACTCGATCTTCGCGGGGTCAACGTGTGCGACCACCAGACGACGCAGCGTGCCTTCTTCGTCCGCCATGTCAACGCCGCACCAATCCGCAAACTGCGGGACGGCGAGACGGGCGACGGTTGCGAGCGTCGTCTCGTAATCGAGCGAAGAGGAGAGCGCGGTGCTCGCTTCGGCGAGGAAATGTTCGTTGGCCTCCTGCCGCATGCGCTCGCTGATGTCCATCGTCACGCCGCGCATCCCGACCGGGCGACCCGTGTCTTCGAGGATGACCGACGACTGACCCTCCACGCAGACGACGCGCCCGTCCTTCGCCATCCAGCGAAACCTGCTCGTGCCCACCTTGCCGCTGGCGAAGATGGCCGCCGCCTCGCGTCCGGCGCGTTCGCGGTCTTCCGGGTGGACGATGGAGAGCCAGAAGTTGGGCGTGGCGAGCCACTCCTCGACCGTGTAGCCGAGCATCGTCTCGACGTAATCGCTGACGAAGTTGATGCGCTGGCTCGCCTCGTCCGGCACGCCCCACGCCTCCCACACCACCCCCGGCACGTTGCCGACCATCGCCTGTAGATGACGCCTCTGGCTTTCGAGCAGAGCCGCGAGCCGCGCCTTCTCGGCCTCCGCGCGTTTGCGCCTCGTTACGTCGCGCGCCACGCCTTCAATCGCTGCTGGCTGGTCGCCGGTATAGGAAATTCTCGTGCTCACTTCGAGCGTCAGACGGCGACCGTCTTTGGTCACGATGTCGATTTCGTACACGGTCGGGGCGGGGTCTAGGAGTTTGCGCTGCAACATCTGCTTCGCATTCTCGAGATGCTCTGGCACGATGACCTGCGAGATGTTCAGGCCGCCCAGAATCTCTTCGCGCGTGTAGCCCGTGATCTGCGCCCCGGCGCGATTGATCGAGAGGTAATTGCCCTGTAAGTCGTGCGCGTAGATGATGTCGTTGGCGTTCTCCAGCAGGCTGCGGTAACGTTCCTCGCTGATGCGCAGCGACTCCTCGGCCTGTTTGCGGGCGGTGATGTCCGTGTCCGAACCCGTCAGCCTGTAAGCCCTGCCCGAAGCGTCTCTGAGCGCGACGCCCTGCGCGAGAAACCAGAGATAGCGACCGTCCCTGTGGCGGCGGCGAACTTCAATCTCGTATCGCGGAACTTCGCCCGCGACGTGCGCCTTCGTGGCCGCGATGACCTTCTCTTTCTCGTCCGGGTGGACGAGTTGACACCACGCATCGAGATCGTTTTCCAGTTCGTCGTCCGCGTAACCGAGCAACGCTTTGAGGTTCGGCGACAAATAAAGCTCGTTGGTTTCGAGGTCTAAGTCCCAGATGCCGACGCGCCCCGATTCCGCCGCGCGCTGGTAGCGCGACTCGCTTTCGCGCAGGGATTCCTCGGCCTGCTTGCGCTCCGTCACGTTGCGCGCCACGCAGACGTGCAGGCCGGGCCGGACGTGCGCGCGCGAACTCCACTCCAACTCGACGACGCTGCCGTCGGCGGCGCGCATCGGGAAGTGTCCGGCGAAGATGCCCGTCTCGGTCAAAGCGTTGAAAGCGCGCCGCGCTTCCTCCGCCCTTTCGGGAAGCATGTAGTCGCTGAAGTGCGCGCCGACGAGTTGCTCGCGCGGCGCTTTCAGGATGCGGCAGAGGCTCTCGTTGACATCAACGTAGCGCCCGCCCTCATCCACCACCATGATGCCGTCGAGCGTTGTCTCGAAGAGCGCGCGGTAACGTTCCTCGCTCTCGCGCAAGCCCTGTTCGGCGACGACGCGCGCCGTCACGTCCTCGTGCATGAGCACGACTTCGAGCACGCGTCCCGACTCGTCCTTGATCGGGTAAGCGACGGCCTTCACCCAACGACGCGGCTCGCCGTGACGTGTGAGGTGTGGGAGGGTGGCCTCCGTGTCGTAGCAAATCAAAGGTAACTCGACGGGTTCTCCGCCGAAGGCGCGCAGGAGATGAGGCATGATGCCCTTCTCGACGAGTTGCGCGTCTTCGAGCATGTTGTAGCCTTCGAGTTGTTCCAGCGTCACGCCCCACAATTCTTCCCAGACGCGGTTGACACTCAGGGTGCGCCCCTCAGGCGATATGATCTGAATGCTGAACGGCGACTGTTCAAGGATGGCGCGGAAGCGGTCGCCGGTGGACGACCCGATTATGCTGTCTTTGCTTACCATGAGAATTTTGCGACAAACCCCTACTCGAACTGCGGAAACCTCCGGCCCTTCACGGGCGTACACGCCGCGATGCGCCATGCCCGCACTCACACACTAACCGCCGGAAATTATTATTGCCGTATAAACAGCGATTACATTCTAGTCGAAGTTTGGAGATGCGGCTAGACACGTCGCCGGAGGGTGAGGGCTTAGTTTAAAATTTGAGTTCAAGCGTAGATATGCGCGCCCGCGCTAGACATCCGTCGCCCCGTTAGTGTACGTTCTCTCCTCAATTCTGCGCTGCGGCATTCTGCCGGGGCGTCCGACCCTCAACCCCCGACTCTCACACTCCATTGAAAGGCCGTTCATGTTAAAAACACTCTCGCTGATACTCGTCTTCTCTTTAACTTTCGGGACCACCGCCGCCTTCGCCAAGTCCGACAGCGCATCTTATTACGGCGGCACGGTGGCCGTTTTCAAAGACGCCAAAAAGGAGATCAAAGGTCGCCTTCTAACTACGGATGAAACCGCGCTGAAATTTGTTTACGGGAAGAACGAGACAGTCTCTATTCCCTACGCAGACTTCATAGATATGGAGTATGGGCAGAAATCCGGGCGGCGCGTTGGCGCTGCGGTTGCCACCACCATTTTGCTCGGCCCCATCGGCTTGCTTACCCTGTTCTCGAAAAAGCAGGACCACTTCCTGACCCTCGGGTTCAAGGACGAGAACGGTAAAGAACAGGTGGCGGTCTTCAAACTCAACAAGGATATGGTGAGGAGCACGCTGCCGATCCTTGAAGCACGCTCAGGGAAGAAAATGGAATACCAGAGCAAAGGAGCGGAGAAGAAGGCAACCGGCAAATAGCACCGCAGCCACTAGAGCAAATTTCAATTGG
>Ga0307513_10004342_pt1 | contig 18940 bp, 13 predicted proteins | sample 15_EM_MG_FD_202174 | JGI IMG/M metagenome (GOLD analysis project Ga0307513, IMG submission 202174) | Populus trichocarpa ectomycorrhiza microbial communities from riparian zone in the Pacific Northwest, United States - 15_EM | ecosystem: Host-associated > Plants > Roots > Unclassified | place...
GAACTCGGCAACGACCGCGTGAACGGCGAGCTCGCGCTGCAGCGCGAGCTGTCCACGGCAAGCATCCTCTCGCTGAATGCGACGACCGAGAAGGTATCGTTCGACAATCAGGACCTGTACTCGGACTTCGACCGCAACGAGGGATTTCTCGCCTACGTAGTCGACGCGGCGCGTACCCAGATGTCGCTCCAGGGTGGTGTCACGGAGACCCGCTCGGCTGGAGAAACCAACGACGATTGGCTCGGACGCTTCAAGATGACGCGGCAGGCGTCTTCGGCGCTCAAGGTCGGAGTCGAACTCGGTCACGAGTTTTCCGACGCGGGCAGCTCGTTTGTCCAGATGCAGGAACAACAGCCAGGCTCGATGGATCCCGTTTCCGTGCAGCAGACCGCAGCGCCTTTCCTGAACGAATACGTCGAGGTCTTTTCGCAGTTCATGCGCAACCGCACCGGCATGGACTTGCGCGCCGGTGTCTACGATGAAACCTACGAAGGCGTCCCGCAGTTAGACCGCAAGCGGCTCAAGCTCGAGCTGAACCTGCAGCGCTCGCTTTCGCCGACCCTGACCGCCCGCGCCAGCGCCAACTACTCGAGCTACGACTACTCGGAGATCTCCAGAAAGTTTTCCGAGCTCGAGGCCACTATGGGCTTGAGCTGGCTGCTCGGACGCGTGACGTCGCTGAGCATCGACTACACATTCAGCGATCGCAACGATGACGACAGCTCCGATGAATACCGCGCCAACGAAGTCTGGCTGCGGTTCGGCTACCAGGTGGGTCAGGGCGCCAGCGGCGGCGCTTCTTCCGGACTGTGAGCGCGGCGTGCGGATCTCCGTAACGTCCGGCGCGCCGGAAGGGTGGGACGAGTTCGTCGCGCAGCATCCCGAGGCCACGGCCTGGCACAAGGCCGCCGCCGTCGACATTGGCCGGCAGGCCTTCGGTCTCGAGACTTTTTACCTCACTGCGCAGGACACGGCCGGTGAACTCACGGGTGTGTTGCCGCTGGTCGAGCAGTCGAGCCTGCTTTTTGGACGCTTCCTGAGCTCGGTGCCCTTTTTCACTTATGGCGGAATCCTGGCGCAGGAAGCACCGGTTGCCGCGGCTCTGGCGGTGCGCGCCAGCGAACTCGCGCGCCAACGGCGCGCCAGGCATCTCGAGCTGCGGCATGCCTCGCCGAGCCCGGGCCTGCCGTGCGCCGAGCGGCTCGACAAGATTTCGATGGTGCTCGATCTGCCGGCGGACGAAGCCGCGCTGTCCAAGCAGCTGGGTTCGAAGCTGCGCTCGCAGATCAAACGTGCCGAGCGCGAGCAGCCGACAATCCACTGGGGTGGCAGGGAATTGTTGCCGGATTTCTACCAGGTCTTCGCACGCTCCATGCACGAGCTGGGTACGCCGGTCTATCCGAGCCGGTTTTTCCAGATCACCGTCGATGCGCTCGCCGGCCTGATCGACGTTCTGGTCGTGCGCTTGCGTGGCAAGGCCGAGGCCGCCGCTATTATTGTTCGCCACGGGGACCACATTGAAGTGCCGTGGGCTGCGTGTTCACCGGAGGGCAAACGCGTTTCGCTGAACATGCGGCTGTACTGGGAGATGCTGAAGCTCTCCGTGGCGCGCGGCGCTCGCGCCTTCGATTTCGGTCGCTCGAGTACCGACAGCGGCACGCACAAGTTCAAGGCGCAGTGGGGGGCACAGCCGCGGCAGCTGCACTGGTATTACTGGCTGCCGGAGGGCGCCGAGATTCCTCGCCTGAATCACTCGAATCCGAAATATGAACTGGCCGCGAAGGCGTGGCGGCGCATGCCGCTGTGGAGCGCGAACCTAATCGGGCCGTGGGTAGTGCGCAACTTGCCGTGAGACGGTCAGTCGTGGCCTGCGTCGAAGTGGGGATGTAACCAGTCGGGCAGCGCGAGCATCACCTGGAATTGCGGCGCAGTGATGCCAGGCCCGATGCCAATGCGCCGCAATTCGAGGGACTGCAACGCACCCAACCAGTTGACTCCCTGGCGGTACGATACGGCGAGCTCGTATCCGCAGTTGCGCGCGATCCGCATGGCGCGCGCATCGTAGGTGCCGGGAACGCCGAAGGGATAGGCAAGGCAACGTACGGAGCGGCCGAGCAATGCTTCGAGCGCGGCCTTCGAATCGCGCAGCTCGTGTTCGATGGTTTCGTCCGAGGCGAGGAACAGATTGGGATGGGAGATCGTATGCGAACCGAACGAGATGCCGTGGCGAGCCATCTCCTCGATCTGCGGGCGCGCAATCGAACGTCCGAGCTCCATGGCGCGCGCGTCGATCTGCGCAGCAAAGCGACGCCGCCATTCATCGACCAGTTCGCCGCGCCGCGCATTGTCGCAGGCCTTGAGAAGCCGATGCAGTGTCGCGATGGATTCGCGGCGCGCCGTCTCGTCGTCCGCGGTGGGCAAACCACTGGCGCATCCTTTCATCACGATGGAGCGCGGCGGGATGCGCAACATGAGGTGCGCGGTGAGCTCGAACCAGAGGGGTTCGAGGCTGTCGATGTAACCCGTGGATACGAATATGGTCGCCGGAATCTCGTGACGGCTCAGCAACGGGAATGCAGTTTCGAACGTGTCGCTGAAGCCGTCGTCGAACGTAACGGCGACCGCGCGTTCGGGCAGCGTGCTCCCCTGCGTGACCGCGTCCGCGATCTGATCGAGGGAGACGGGATTCGCGTAGTCGCGCAACGCGCGCATCTGGGCATCGAACTGTTCCGGAGTCGCGCTGACGAGACCGAGGTCGAGTGGGTAGGCCGTGGTGCCCGACGTCTCGACGATGCGATGGTAGGCGAGGATCAGCGCCGGCGTGCGGCCACGTTCGTGCAGCCAGCGCAGCGGTGCGAGTGTTCCGCTGGCCAGAATTGCTTCGGCGAGTCGCTGCTGCTTGCTCTTGCGCTTTGTAGAGGGGTGCGTGGACATGGTCGCGAACGTGCCGGAAATCCTTCGGCGTGTCGCGTGGGCAAGATGCCAGCGCACGCGGCACGGGATACTAGCACTCGATCCGACGGCGTCCCATGAGCGCACTTCGCTGCCGACGCTGGACTGAAGAGGAGTTCCTCGCGAGCCGTGAGCTTTGGCAGGCTCTGCTCGCGTGCTCCGGCGCGGACCCTCTGTTCCTGTCGTGGAACTGGATGCGTTGCTGGTGGCGGCATCATCGCGCCGCGTTGAGCGCGGAGTTGTGCGTGTTCGCATTCCAGACTGAGACCGGCGAACTCGTCGGCATCGCTCCTCTCTACCGGCAGTCGGCGCAGCATCTCGGGTTGATCCGCACACGCCGGCTGCAGCTCATGGGTAGTGCGTGGCGCGTCGAGGCTGCGGTTTTCTCGGAATACCTGGACGTCATCGCCGCCGCGGATGCGCGCGCCGAGGTGCATGACGCGCTGCGCATTGCGCTGGAATCGGACACGGACTGGGACGAGCTCGCATTGGGTAACGTCCGCGGCGACAGCGCGGCGGAACACATCGCGCTGGCTCTTGCCGCAGTTTCCTACTCGCGCCGCGTGGAAACGATGCTGGCGTGGACTGTCCACCTGCCGGCCTCCTTCGCGCAGTTCGTGGCGCAGCTCGCCTCCAACACCAGGCGGAAACTCCTGCATCAGCGCAGCAAGGTCGCGGGCGCGCAGTTCGTCGAGCTCAGCCCGGACGAATGGCCTGGCGCGCTCGCGCGGCTCGAGCGCTTCGTCGCCCAACGTTGGGGCCATGGGGAGCGCGGGCCGGGCCATGCGTTTCACGCGGATCTCATCGAATCGCTGGACGCGAACGCCGTGCGCCTGACCGAGTTGCGGTCGGAGGCGGGATGCCTCTCCGTGATGCTGAACATCCGCGCCGGTGAAACCGAGTATTACCTGCAGTCGGGATTCGACGCGAATCATGTGCGCGGTCTGTCGCCGGGATATCTGCACCTCGGCTATGCGATCGAAGCGGCCTGTCGCGACGGGATGCGACGCTTCGACCTGCTCGCCGGCCGCGGCCTGAATCGCGACTACAAGCGCGATCTGGCCGCGGTGGCGACGCCGCTGGCTACTCTCCACGTCCTGCGACGCGGGCCCCTGCGCGCCCTGTTTCGCGTCGCGGACCGGCTTCGTGGCCGGACAGACATCACATCTCGGGCATGAGGGATGCGGGGACCAGATGCTCCGCAGGGCGAATCGTCTATTCTTGCCGCGCTTCACCATGCGCATCCTGCTGCTCCCACACCGACTGCCGTACCCGCCTAACAGGGGCGACAAAATTCGCACGTTCAACGTGCTTGCCCATCTCGCGCGCCAGCACGAAGTGCTGCTCGCGTGTCCGGTCGACGATCAGGCGGATCTCGTGCACGTTCCCGAACTCGAAAAACTTTGCGCGGCCGTCGTTGCGGAGCCCAACAGTGGTGGACGTGCGGGCGCGGGCCTGCGCGCGTTGGTCAGCAACAGTTCGATCACCGTGCGGCATTTCCACTTCCGCAAATTGCAGCAGCGCATCGACGCGCTCGTCGACGATGGCGATATCGATGCGGTGTTCTGTTTCTCGTCGCCCATGGCCGAATACGTGTTCCGATCCCGCCACGCGCACGGCAAGCTCCGGCGCGCCGCGCGGCTGATGGATCTCATCGACGTGGACTCGTACAAGTGGCGGCAGTACGAGCAGCAGTCACGCGTACCGCAGCGCTGGGTGTACGCCTTCGAAGCCGCGCGCCTCGGCGAGTACGAACGGCGCATCTCGCGCGAGTTCGACGAGCTTTTCCTCGTGAGTGCACAGGAGCGCGATTGCATGCCGGCGGGCGCGCGCACCGACAACCTGCACGCGCTCGGCAACGGCGTCGATCTCGAATACTTCGCACCGCGCGCAAGTGAGCGCGCAAATCCGCCGACGATCGTGTTCACGGGCGTCATGGATTACCCACCGAACGTGCAGGGGGTGCAGTGGTTCGCGGACGCGGTGCTGCCGCGCATCCTCGCGCGGCGCGGGGATGCGCGCTTTGTGATCGTGGGTTCGAAGCCGACGGAAGCTGTGCGCCGTCTCGGCCAGCGCCGGAACATCGAGGTCACGGGTTTCGTGCAGGACGTGCGCACGTACCTGGCGGACGCCGCGGTCTGTGTCGCGCCACTGATGGTCGCGCGCGGCGTGCAGAACAAGGTGCTCGAGGCGATGGCGATGGGGAAGGCCGTGGTGTGCACTCCGCAGGCGCTCGAAGGCATTCGCGTGCCGCCGGGTGATGCGGTGGTGGTCGCGTCCGACGAGTCCGCCTTTGCCGCAAAAATTCTGGATCTCATCGCATCGCCGTCGCGCGCCGCGGCTCTCGGCGCCGCAGCCCGTCGATGCATGGAACAAGACTTTTCGTGGAGCGCCAGTCTCCAGCCCCTCGACGCGTTGCTCGCGCGGCTCGATACGAACCGCGCGCTGAAGGCCGCAGTACCGGTGACCGCATGAGCACGCTCGCCACATTGCAGGTGCGCGAACGCGCTGGCATAGCGCGCGCCGGCGACGCGATTCGCACCGGCGTTCCGCTCGCGCGCGGAGCGCTGGCCCATCCTTCGGCGTGTTCGCTCGAAGCTGATGACGGTCGCGCAGTCCCGGCACAGTTCAAAGTGCTGGCGGCCTGGCCGGACGGAAGCGTCCGCTGGTTGCTGGTCGACGCGGTCGTCGACGTGGCCGCCGGTCAAGATGCGAATTTCACATTGCGCGCGACACGGTCGAATTCCGGCGCGGGCGGTATCGACGTGCAGGAGCTCGCAGATCGCGTTCGCATCGACACGCATCGCACGGTGTTCGACATACCGCGAAATGGCAACGGCACGTTCGCGACGGTGAGCATCGATGGCAAACCGGTGCTCGATGCGCAGGGAATCTGCCTGCGCGCGCGCGGCCGCGCCGGTGCCGCGCTCGACGTGCGCTTCACGGATGCGCGCGTGGAAGAGGGTGGCCCGGTGCGCGCGACCTTGCTTTGTTCGGGCACTCTCGCACAGCGCGGCACCGAGGTTGCGCGCCTTACGTTGCGTCTCGTGTTCCTGCTCGATTCGGCTGCCGTGCGCATCGAGTGCGAAGTCTGGAATCCACGCGCCGCGCGGCACATCGGCGGGTTGTGGGATCTCGGCGATGCGGGCTCCATCAAACTCAGCGATCTGTCCGTGGAGCTGCGTCCGGCGCAGGTACCGAAGTCTCTCGAATGGCAGGCCACACCGGGTGCCTGGAAATCCGCGGCGCCGAATGGCTGGTCGCTATACCAGGACTCGAGCGGCGGTGATCGCTGGAACTCGCCGAATCATGTCGATGCCGCCGGCGAGCCGACGGTGTCGTTTCGCGGCTTCCGCGCGCAGGACGGCCAGGGAGCGCCGCTCGGCGAAGGCGCGCGGGCCACGCCATCATTGAGACTGGCGGGGGAATGGGGCTTCATCACGGCCACCGTCGAAAAATTCTGGCAGAACTTCCCCAAGGCCTTGCGCTTTCGTGACGGTACGCTCGGCATAGGTTTGTTCCCCGGCGAAACCGCGGCCGGCTTCGAGCTGCAGGGCGGTGAGAAGAAGCGGCACGTGGCGCTGGTGGAGTTCGGCGGCGACTCCGCGGCGCGGGCCATCACCGCACTGCACGCGCCGCTCGAGGTGTCGCTCGACCCCGCCGCCGCCGCCGCAACGGGCGCCGTGGGCTATCTACTGCCCGCGAGCCGGGATCGCAACGCCAGGTACCTCGAATACGTGGCATCACTGGTGGACGGGCCCAACTCAGTCACCGCCAAGCGCGAACTCATCGATGAGTACGGCTGGCGGAACTTCGGCGATCTCTACGCCGATCACGAGGCCGTGCACCACAAGGGGCCCGAGCCTTACATCTCCCACTACAACAACCAGTACGATTTCGTGTACGGCGCCGGCATGCAGTTCCTGCGCACGGCCGAGCACCGCTGGCGAGAACTGATGGTGGATGCCGCGCGGCACCTCATCGACATCGACATCTATCACACGAGCGAGGACAAGGCGGGATTCAGTGGCGGACAGTTCTGGCATACCGACCACTACCAGCCGGCTGCGACGAGCACGCATCGCACGTACAGCCGCAAGAATGCAAATGGACCCTACGGCGGCGGGCCCAGCAACGAGCAGAACTACTCGTCCGGCCTCCTGCAGTACTACTATCTCAGCGGGGATCCCGAGGCCGCGGCGGCGATTCGCACGCTCGCCGACTGGGTCATCGCGATGGACGACGGCTCGCGCACGTTGTTAGGCCTCGTCGACGATGGCCCGACCGGCCTTGCGAGCAAGAGCCGCGACGCGGATTTCCACAAACCCGGCCGCGGCGCGGGGAATTCCATCAATGCACTGCTCGACGCCTACGCCGTCTCGAGCGAGCGCCGATACCTCGCGTTCGCTGAGCAACTGGTCCTGCGCGTGATTCACCCGGCCGACGACATCGCTTCGCTCGGGCTCGACCAGCCCGAAACGCGCTGGTCGTACGTCGTGTTCCTGCAAGTGCTCGGAAAATATCTCGATCGCAAGCTCGAGTGGGGCGAGACCGACTACGCATTCTGGTATTCGCGTGCCGCTCTGCTCGCCTACGCGCGATGGATGCTCGAGCATGAGCAGCCGTACAAGGACGTACTGCACAAGGTCGAACTACCGACCGAAACCTGGCCAGCGCACGATGTTCGCAAGACCCACGCGTTTCACGTCGCGGCGCGTTATGCGCCCGCCGCCGAGCGCGCGGGGTTCTCGGCGAAGGCCGAGTTCTACTTCGAGCGTTGTCTGGCAGACCTGCTGGCGTTCCCCACAGCGTACGTGACGCGACCGCAAGTCATTCTGTGCACGTACGGCGTCGTGCACGGCTACTACCAGGATGACCCGCACGTAGCGGACCTCGGCCCGGAGCCGCAGTACGACTTCGGCCAGCCTTTGCACTTCGAGACTCAGGGCGCGCGGCTCAAGACCACCCTGCGCCGCAAATTGTCGGTCACGGCGAGAGAGCTGCGGCGCCTGGTCAGTGACCGCTGGCGCTCCGCGCTCGCTCGTTTCGGTTTGTGAGGCAGGCAACGGCATGACACAGACCTTCCCGGTGACGCGTGCGATAAAAGCGGCTGTCTTTGCGGTCGCGTGGTTGCTGGTGCTGCCGTTTATTCTCATCACGTGGATCGAGGCGCGCCTGTCGCGCAGCGAGTGGGTGTTCCTGTTTTGTGCGCAGTTGCTCGCGCCGATGCCCGGATGGCCGGGCGCAAGACTTCGGGGCGCGTTCTACTGGGCAACGCTCACGAACTGCAGTTGGGAAACACACATCGGATACGGCTCGGTGTTCACGCATCGAGGCGCGATTCTCGCCGCGAACGTATCCATGGGTTCCTATTGTGTGCTCGGTCATGTGGATCTCGGCGCGCGCGTGATGATGGGGAGCCGCGGGAGCATCCCGAGCGGGAAGCGTCAGCACTTCGGCGACGATGGAGAGATCGTCGCCGAGCCGCGGTACGACACCGTGACCGTCGGCACCGGCTGCTGGATCGGGGAGGGCGCGATCCTGTTGGCGGATGTCGGCGCGCATTCCATCGTGTCGGCAGGCGCCGTCGTGACGAAGGTTATGCCGGGCGCGCACCTGATTGCGGGTAACCCTGCCCAGGCGGTTCGATCGCTGTCCTGAGGGCCTCAGCGGGCGGTCTGGACGGGGGCTGTACGCCCCTGTGGCAACCACCAAAAGTCACTCTAAGCCACGGAATCCACAGCAGTTTTTTACGTGAACACGATCTTGAAAATGGGTCGAGTTCACGATTTCTCGTGCGCCTTGCTCCGGGGGCATGGCGCCCGGACACCAAAACAGGCATTTATGCGCCCCTGTGGTCGCGCCCGCGCGTGCGGGTGATTCGAAGGGAGTGATTTTTGGGTCTGGATGACAAGCGCGCGCCGCGTGATAACCGGTGCCTGGTGGTGTTTGCCGACGATTGGGGCCGCCATCCGTCCAGCTGTCAGCATCTCGTGCGCGAGCTGCTCGACTCGTGCGATGTCGCATGGATCAACACCGTGGGCACGCGCGGGCTCACCTTCGACGTCGAACTCTTGCGCCGGGGCGCCCAGAAATTGAAGCAATGGGGATCGCGATCCGAGCAGTCGCCGTCGAGTCCGAGCGCCATGCCATCGCCGGAAGTCCACAATCCGCTCATGTATCCAGGGTTCCGTTCCCGCTGGCAGCGCTCGTTGAATGCCCGCCTGCTGTCCAACTACCTGAAGTCGAGGATTTCGCGGCTGCGCGATGCCGTGATCCTGAGCTCCGTGCCCATCACGGCGGATCTGCCGAAGCATGTCGAAGCGCGCCGCTGGGTCTACTACTGCGTCGACGACTTCTCGGTCTGGCCCGGACTCGATTCGCGACCGTTGCAGGACATGGAACAGGCGCTCGTCACGCGCGCTGATCGCATCGTCGCGGCCGGCGAAAATCTCGCGGCACGCGTGGCGGGAATGGGCCGCAGCGCGTACGTCGTCCCGCACGGCATCGACATTGCGCATTGGTCGCGAACCGATGGCAATGCAACGATGCTCGCGGACTTGCCGCGGCCGCTGGTGCTGTTCTGGGGTCTCGTCGACCGGCGCCTCGACTTCGCATATCTGGAGGCTCTGGACAGGCGCATGACCAGGGGCACCATCGCGATCGTCGGACCGCAGCAGGATCCCGACCTGCGGCTCGCGAAGCTGGGGCGCGTGCGGATGCTCGGACCGAGCACGTACCTAAACCTTCCGGCCTTGGCGCGGGCGGCGTCGGTACTCGTGATGCCGTACGCGGACCTGCCGGTCACCCGCGCGATGCAACCGCTGAAAATGAAGGAATACCTCGCGACGGGTCAGCCCGTGGTCGTTTCGAAGCTGCCAGCCGTTGCAGGATGGGAAGATTGCATGGACGTGGCGGAAGACCCGCAGGCTTTCGCATCACTCGTGCTCGAGCGTATCGATGCGCCCGCACCCGCGGCGCAGCTGCGCGCTCGAGCCCGGCTCGCGAATGAGGGCTGGCGATCGAAGGCCGCCCGCTTTTCCGAAATTCTGTTTGGAGATTGAGACCGAAATGAGTGTCAGGACGATCGTGGTGGGATGCGGAGCCGTCGCGCAACGGCTGTATCGCAAGCCTCTTGCACAGCTTGCGAAGCGACGGCTCATCGAGGTCGTGGCGCTCGTGGATCCCGCGGCCGCACACGCGCAGGAGATGCTGCTGGCGTTTCCCGCGGCGCGTCACTTCACGTCGCTCGACGAGGCCTGTGGCGCGACGCATCCCGAGCTCACACTCGTGCTCACGCCGCCAGCGCTGCACTGCGCGCAGACGCTCACCGCGCTCGCGCACGGCAGCCACGTGCTGTGCGAGAAGCCGATGGCGAATTCGAGCGCCGAGTGCGGGCGAATGATCGACGCGGCCACCGCGGCGCAGCGGGTGCTCGCGATCGGAATGGTGAGACGCTTTTTCCCCGCGTTCGCGCACCTGCGTCAGGTCGTGCAAGCGCAGGAGCTCGGCGTGCTGCAGTCTTTTGAATATCGCGAGGGACACAAGTTCGAATGGGCCGTGACGACGCCGGCCGCCTTCAGGCCGCGCAGCCAGGGTGGGGCGGGCGTGTTGTTCGACATCGGCACGCACGCGCTCGATTTCCTGCTCTCTGTCTTCGGAGATTTGGAAGCCGAAGAATATGCGGACGACGCCGCTGGCGGAATCGAGTGCAACGTCGCGATGAAATTACGCGCTCCGCAGTGCCGCGGATCGCTGGATCTCTCGTGGGACGTGCCACAGGTGAACGTGCTGCGTATTGTCGGTACCCGCGCCGAAGCCGCACTGCGTCTCGACCGGTTCGACCAACTCGCCGTGACCGCCAACGGCGTGTTCGTCCCGCGCACCATTGACCAGAGTTTCCCGGTCGATATCAAGCGCGATGGCAGACGCATCGTGCCGCTCAGCTATGCGGACGCCGTGCTCTGCCAGCTCGTACAGGTTCTGCGCGCGATCTCGCTCGGCGAGCAACCCGCGGTCGCCGGTGCCGAAGGCGCGGCGTGCATTGCACTGCTCGAGCGGGCGCTCGACATGGCGCGTCCGCTGCCGGAACCGTGGCTGTCCGCGAGTCAGCGCGCCGCCGCCGCCCGGTTGCACGGGAGCGCGCGATGAGCCGTATAGCCATCGTGGGCGCCGGCGGTTTCGTCGGTACCAGCCTCATCGAATCGCTCGTGCTCGACGGGCACACTGAAGTGCGCGCGGTCGTGCGCAGCTACCGCAACATGGCGGGCTTCTGCCGCTGGGGGGACGCGGTCGAAGTCCGGCTCGCCGACGCCACGAACGAGGCATCCCTGGTCAAGGCGTTCGAAGGAGCCGCGGTGGTGGTCAACCTCACCACCGGCGTGCCCGCGGGTATCGTGCAGTCAACGCGTGCTATCTACTCCGCGTGCCGCAAGGCGGGCGTGCCGCGTTTCGTGCATCTGAGTTCCGCCGTGGTGTATGGCGATGTCGAGCAGCCGATCGACGACGACGCGCTGCCGCTCGACAATCTCTGGATGCCCTATGCGCGCGCCAAGGCCGAATCCGAACGCTGGTTGCGCACGCAGCACGACAGCGACCTCGACCTGGTCGTCCTGCGGCCGGGTATCGTCTGGGGTGTGCGCTCGTCGCACACGCTGGGCTTTGCACATGCGCTCGCGCGCAAGTCGAGCTTTCTCGTCGACGGCGGCAGCAGCATCTTCAATGGCATCTACATCGCGAACCTGGTGGCAATGATTCGCGCGGCGTGCGCAAAGCCGGGCAAAGCCGCGGGCTTCTACAATGCGGGTGATGCCGAGACCGTCACCTGGCGACAGTTCTACGACGCGCTCGGCGGTCCGCTGGATTGCGATCCGGCGCGGCTGCCGGTCGTGAGCGGCGAGAAGTTTCCCTGGTCGCTGGGCGCCGCCATCGATGCGGTGCAATCACAATCACTCGTAAACGCGCTGTATCACCGCCTGAAGACGCGCATTCCCGATGGCCTCAAGGCCGCGATTCGCGCGCGGCTCGAAGGCGCGTACAACTTCGAACGGCATGCCAGCCAATATGCGATTGCCGTCGCGGTGAATCGCGAGTTGTGGCACCTGCAACGCGTGCGCCACAAGCTCCCGGTGCAGAAGTTTGCGCGCGACTTCGATTTCGTGATGCCCGTGGGTTTCCCCGAGGCGGTCCAGCAGACGGTTTCCTGGCTCGAGGCCATCGGACTCGCGGTCCCCACTTCCGAATCCAGCGCCAAATTGAACAGGGCGATTTACTCATGACGTCAACGAAGAAGATCAACGTGCTCGATGTCCGCAGCTGCCGCGGTGGTGGCGGCGGGCCGGAGAAGACGATCCTGTTCTCGGCACTCGAGACGGACCGCGAGCATTTCAACATGCACATCGCGTATCTCAAGAGCAAAGACGATCCGGAATTCGACCTGCACGAGCGTGCGCAGAAGCTGGGCGTCGAGTCGTTCCACGCTATCGACGAAATCTTCAAGTTCGACATCGGCGCGATGCGCCGTCTGCTCAAACTACTGCGCGAGAAACAGATCGACGTCTATCACGGCCACTGTTACAAGTCGGACCTGTATGGCCTGATCCTTTCACGCTTCCACAAGATGAAACTCGTCACCACGGCGCACGGGCCGCTCGCGAGTTTCAAGTTTTTCTGGGCTTCGAAGAACTGGCGCGTGCGCTATTTGTACGATCAGATCGACCTGCGCCTGCTGAAACATTACGACCTGGTGTTGATGGTTTCCGACACGATGCGCGACATCATCAGCCGCTACGGTGTCGATCCGCAGCGGATGATGTGGATCCGCAATGCCATCGATTCGAAGTATTTCCGCCGCTCGGGCGCGCCGGATGCGGCGTTCCGCGCCGAGCTCGGAATTCCACCGGGTGCACCCGTCGTCGGCGCCGTGGGCCGGCTCAACGGCGAGAAGGACTACCCGAACATGCTGCGCGCGGCGCAGATACTGCTCGAGCAGCGCCCCGACCTGTACTTCGTCATTGCCGGCAAAGGCGAACTCGAGCCGGAGCTGAAGGCGCTGGCCACCGAGCTCGGCGTCGCGCAGCGCGTGATCTTCATGGGCCATTTCCACGATGTGCGCAAGGTTTTCGAGCTCATGGATCTTTACGTGCTCTCGTCGACCCGTGAAGGTCTGCCGAACACGGTGCTCGAGGCCATGGCCATGGAAGTGCCGATCGTGTCGACCGACGTCGATGGCGTGAAGGAAGCCGTGACTGATCAGCGTGAGGCATTCCTGGTGCCGGCGCAGGATTCCGCGAAGCTTGCCGAGGGAATCGCACGGATGCTCGACGATCGCCAGCTGCGTGAGCGCCTGGCGCGCGACGCGCGCGCGAAGGTGGAGGCGGAATTCAGCTTCGCGCATCGCACCCGCAAGATCGAAACGCTTTACAAGAAACTGATGGCGGCCTGATCGATGCAGCGGCCGGCACTCGCTTATGTCGTGAACGCGCTCAACCCCGGCGGGACCGAACGCCTGGTGGTGGACATGAGCCGCGCGTTTTCGCGCGAGTACGACTTGCAGGTGATCTGTCTCGATACGCCCGGCACCTGGGGGGAGGCGCTGCGCGCCGACGGAATACCCGTGCACTGCCTCTGGCGGCGTCCGGGCCTCGACCTTTCCATGGCGGGCAAGCTCGCCGGGATCTTCCGCGCGGCGCGCACGCGGCTCGTGCACGCGCACCAGTGCACTCCATGGTTCTACGCCGCGCTGTCGCGCCTGCGCGGCCGCGCGCCCAGGTTGCTGCTCGAAGAACACGGCCGGTTCTATCCGGAAATCCCGAACGCGAAACGCGCGTTCATCAATCGCGTGCTGATCCGCAACCTCACGCATGCCTTCGTCGCGGTCTCCGAAGACGTGCGCATGCGGCTCGAACGTTATGAAGGGCTCGACGCGCGCAAGATCCGGGTGATCTACAACGGCGTGACACCGCGCGCGCCGATCGACGCGGCAACGCGCTCGGCGCTGCGCGCGCAGCTCGGTTTGGACCGCGATGATTTCGTCATCGGCACCGTGGGTCGGTTCGATTCCATCAAGAACCTGCCGATGCTGGTGCGCGGTATCGCGGCCGTCGCGCAAGCCGAGCCGCGCGTGCGCGGTTTGCTCGTCGGCGATGGCCCCGAGATGAAACCGATCCGCGCGCTGGTCGAACAACTGGGGCTGCAGGAGCGGATCCGCATCACGGGCTTTCGCGAGGATGCGCGCGAGCTTGCGCAGTGCATGGATTTGTTCGCGCTCACGAGCTTCAGCGAGGGGACCTCGATGGCGCTGCTCGAGGCGATGTCAGCCGGCATGCCCGTCGTGGTGACGGCGGTCGGCGGCAATCCCGAGATCGTGAGCGGCGGTGAGACGGGATGGGTCGTGCCCTCGGACGACGTTGGCGCTTTGAGCACGGCGCTCACCGACGCGCTGAGCGATGCGCCGCTTCGGGAACAGCGCGGCGCCGCGGCCCGGCGACGCTTCGATGAGCGTTTTCGTTTTGAAACCATGATCGAGCGCTACCGCCGGCTGTACCGCGAGTTGCTCGAGCAGCCGGCGTAAGGGTCAGATTGACATGTGCGGGATAGCAGGATTCGTCGATTTCGCGGGCCACGACACCGAGGCTGCGCGAAACCGTATCGAACGGATGACCAATATCATTGCGCACCGGGGGCCCGACGGCGCCGGGTATTTCGTTGATGGCCATGCGGCGCTCGGTCATCGCCGGCTTGCCATCATCGACGTGGCCACCGGCCAGCAGCCGATCGGCGCCGCGCAGGAACAGGTACAACTCATCTACAACGGCGAGATCTACAACTACCTCGAACTGCGGCGCGAGCTCGAGGCGCGCGGACACAGGTTCAGCACGAACTCCGATACCGAGGTGATCCTGCTTGGCTACCTGGAGTGGGGCGAGGGTTGCGTCGAGAAACTGAACGGCATGTTTGCGTTTGCGATCTGGGATGCGCGTACGCGCCGGCTGTTTCTCGGGCGCGATCGCGTCGGCAAGAAACCGCTGTACTACTATCGCAAGGGATCGTTCATCGCGTTCGGATCAGAACTCAAGGCCCTGGTCGCCGCCTCTGGCTGCCCCAATGACATCGATCCGGAAGCGCTCGATTGCTATTTCTCGTTCGGCTACATCCCTGCGCCCAAGACTATCTACCGTGGCGTGAAGAAATTGCGCGCCGCTCGCACGCTGCTCGTCACTGAGTCCGGTGAAACCGAGCGGCAGTACTGGAAACTCGCGTTCGGCGAACCCCGGCGCATCACGCTCGCTGCGGCAACAGACGAATTCGAGGCGCTGCTCGACGAGGCCGTGCGCTGCCGCCTCATGAGCGAGGTGCCGCTGGGTGCGTTCCTTTCGGGCGGGCTCGATTCCTCACTGGTCGTGGCGTCGATGGCCAAAGTCTCGGGGCGTCCGGTAATCACGAATTCAATCGGCTTCGAGGACAAGGAATTCAACGAACTTGGCGCGGCCGCCGCGATCGCGCGGCATCTCGGCGCCCAGCACCACGAATTCTTGGTCGAGCCGAAGGCAACAGAAGTGCTCGAAAAGATCGCCTGGCATCTCGATGAGCCGCTGGCCGATTCGAGCGCGATCCCCACGTGGTATGTCTGCGAGATGGCCCGCCGCAATGTCACCGTCGCACTTTCGGGTGATGGAGGCGACGAGGCCTTCGGCGGTTATACGTTCCGCTACGTGCCTCACATGATCGAGTCGCGGCTGCGCGCGTCGCTGCCCGCGCTGCTGCGAGGCCCACTGTTCGGCGCGCTCGGCGCCATCTGGCCCGCCTCGGCGCAATTGCCGCAACCGTTGCGTCTCAAGACCATACTCGAGAATCTCGCGGTGACGGATGCGGAGGCCTACTATCGCGATCTCGTATGGCTGCGGAGTGAGGCACGCACGGCGTTGTATACGCCCGAGTTCAACAACGCCCTGCGCGGATTCACGCCACGGGAAGCCGTGCTGCCGTTCTACGCGGGCAGTGACGCTCGCACGCCGCTCGCGCGCAGCCAGTACGCCGACATCAATTTCTACATGACCGACGACGTGCTGGTGAAGGCCGACCGTATGAGCATGGCGCACTCGCTCGAGATGCGATGTCCGCTGCTCGACTACCGGCTCATCGAGTTCGGCACGCGGCTGCCCGACGATCTCAAGATTCGGGGACGTTCCGGCAAGCTGGTGTTGCGCGAGCTCGCCGCGCGCCGGCTGCCGGAGGAAGTCCGCAATCTGCCAAAGCGGGGCTTTTCGATTCCCGCCGCCAAATGGCTGCGCGGCGAACTGCGGCCGATGGCCGAGTCGCTATTGTTTGACGCGCGCAGGCCGTTCCAGGGAGTGCTCGACGATCGCGTCGTCAAATCGATGTGGGACGAGCACGTATCCGCGAAGCGCGATCACAGTGTGTTCCTGTGGGGACTCATGATGCTCAGTCAGTGGTCGAAAGCGCGCGCCATGCCGAGCTGAGCCCGAATGAGCGTAGTAATCATCATGATGCTGGTGGCTTGTGCGTGCGTGAGCATCGCGCGGCCGTGGGTGGGCATCGTGATCGCTTATCTGTTCGCAGTGCTCACGCCGCAAACAATCTGGTGGTGGCACTTCAGCGGCCTCCGGCCGGTGTATTGGATCCTGTTGCCGACGCTGATCGGCTTCGTTGCCTTGATGTTCAAAGGCAAGATCGATTTTTCAATTGTTCGCAATCGGCGCTGCTTCTTTCTACTGCTTCTGTGGATGTGCTTCACGCTCTCTTACTACTTCGGCCCCTACGTCGACACGGGCGGTCCGTTTCGTTTCACCGATCCCGCGTGGGCGATGGAGACGATCCACAAAATGTTCCTGCTCAGCTTTATCGGCACGTTATGCATGGATGACAAGAAGAAATTGGTGCCGCTCGCCGGTGTTGTCGTCGCGGCCGGCATCTATCTGATCTACTGGGCCAACCTGCAATACCTGACCGGTCAGGCCTGGGGCCGGCTCGCAGGGCCCGTGGATCAGTACCGTGCCGGCATCTATGCCGACGAAAATAATTTCGCCATGGTCTTCGTAGTAGCGCAGCCATTCATCTGGTACGCCGGTTACTTGTTCAGGAACAAAATTTTTCGCTGGGGCATTTGGCTGGCCATTCCTTTCGGCTGGCACGCCGTCTTCCTGACGGCGTCGAGAGGCGGTCTGATCGGCCTTGCCGTCGTCACCCTGCTCGTTGCGATCCGGGCGAAGTCGAAGATGCTCGGACTCATGATCATTCCGGCGTTGCTGGCCGCGTACGTGTGGCAGGCGGGTGATCTGATGAAGTCCCGCGCCGGAACCATCCAGACACCAACCACGGAAGCTTCCGCGAATCAGCGCCTGGAAGCCTGGTCCGCGGCGCGCGCCATGATCCTGGACAACCCGCTCACCGGTGTGGGGCTGACATCGTTCGGACCCGCGTTCCCTTCGTACTCGGACTTCCACCCTCGCGAAGCTCACAACACGTTCCTGCAGATCTCCGCCGAGTCCGGGCTGCTGGCAGGAATTTCTTACCTGGTCGTGGTTCTTGCCTCACTGGTTGGACTGTGGCGCAACGGAAACCGCTTCCGCAAGCGGGGCGAGCTCATCACCGAGAACAGCCTCTATCTACTCAACGAGGCCATTCTCGTCGCGTTTTCCGGCCTTGCCGTTTGTTCGCTGTTTCTTTCTCACCAGATTTTCGAAATGTATTATTTTCTCTGCCTCTTGGTGAATTCGGTGCTGTACCTGTCGGCAAAAGAAGACGCTGAAAGGCAGGCGGCAAGCGGGACCATTAACAAAGATCCGCCTCTGCAAAGAGCGCGTGCGGGTGTACTCGCAGGCGATTCCCCTACCCGTGGCCTACGCAGGCGGCCGGCTGCGAAATGAGACGAACGTCACGGTCTCCTGGTAGTTGTTGTCGGCGTTCTTCTACACGAGACAGGGCGCAATTCTGGTGGTATTCATAGCCGGCGGGCGTAAGTGCCGTGTATGGTCTCGTCGTGGTCCGTTCGCCGAGCTGTCATCGCGCAGCTAACTACGAGGCCTTCCCGTCGTCAAAGGAGATCATTAAGTGCATCGACATTTCGCAGCACGTGCCCGGTTTGCAACTGTACTTGCCCTTGGGTTGTTTGCCGGGCTGCAAACCGCAGAGGCGGCAACCATCAACGTCAGTAACGCCTCGCAGCTGCAGAACGCCGTTGCGACGGCCAATAGCGCGGGTGGTAACACGACGATTCTGGTGGCGAATGGTACTTACACGCTCACCGACACTCTTTATGTAAACGCGCCCAATGTGACGATCATGGGTAACCCTGGTGCGCGCGCGAGTGTGATCATCCAGGGCGACGCCATGAGCGCCAATGCTTCCGTGGGCAGCGTCATTCGCGTGGCCGCTTCCGGCTTCAAGCTGAATGACGTCACGCTCCAGCGCAGCAAGTACCACCTGATTCAGATCGTCGGTGAGCTGAACGCCGATTCACCGGTCATCAAGGATTGCATCCTTCGCGACGCCTACGAGCAGATGATCAAGGTCAGCAACAATCCCAGCACGCCTAGCCAGACGGGCGACAACGGAATAGTCGAAAACTGTGTTTTCGAATACACCGCGGGCATCGCGCCGCAGTATTACGTCGGCGGCATCGATGCCCACGCGTCAAAGAACTGGATTGTGCGTAACAACACGTTCCGCAACATCATCAGCCCCAATACGGCCGTCGCAGAATATGCCGTGCATTTCTGGGACAACTCCGGCAACAACACGGTTGAGAGGAATACCATCATCAATTGCGACCGCGGCATCGGCTTCGGCCTCAATGGCAAGCCAAACTCGGGCGGTATCATCCGCAACAACTTCATCTATCACGCTGCGAACAAAGGTGCGTTCGCCGATGTCGGCATCTCTCTGCAGGAGAGTCCGAATACGCTCGTGCAGAACAATACGGTAATCCTCGAAAACGACATCTCCTGGACCATCGAGTACCGGTTTG
>Ga0307513_10004343_pt1 | contig 18938 bp, 26 predicted proteins | sample 15_EM_MG_FD_202174 | JGI IMG/M metagenome (GOLD analysis project Ga0307513, IMG submission 202174) | Populus trichocarpa ectomycorrhiza microbial communities from riparian zone in the Pacific Northwest, United States - 15_EM | ecosystem: Host-associated > Plants > Roots > Unclassified | place...
GCCTCAGCCTCGTGCCTTCCCCGATGCACCCGGGTTGGAGGCACGGCCAACGCCATAGGTCTGCCGCAGGGTGGCCAATAGCCTACGTACGCCACCGGGAATAGAAAAGCAGGGTACGAAACTTTGGCTCGCGTCAGCGCTACCGATTTACCGCCTTCTGTCCCCCCCCCCACGGCGTCGATCCCGTCTAATCGTTGCCTTTCTCCTTTCAAGCTTCGGAACGCGAGATAAGCCATGGACGTCATATCAGTCGGCTTCTTTCCCCTTCCCTTTCAGTGGGTTTGTTACCTCGAAACAGCCGCTGGCGGTAAATCCATATCGTCCAACCCCTCCCCCCCCCCCACCCGAGTGCGCGTCTACTCCTTTATGGTCACTGGAAAGCAGGAAGTACGATGACTAGAGAAGTGGGGTATGTCGGGGACGTTCTTCTCACTGCCCTATCGCATGGTCTTGGCTAAGGAAGTGTGGCGGACGGAGTACTTTCGCGATTGGATCATTAATTCTGCTGGGGCCGTGGTCCAACCCACACGAGTCATGTTATCCGGCCACCTAACTACGAATTTCAATTACGGTTCTGTGATTTGACCCGCCAACGTCGGGGATGGAAAATCGATGCCTTTCACTCGTTTGGGAATTGATTGGCACGTCCACATTCAGTCCGAATTCGAAAGAGACTCTGAATGAACGTCCCAAGGGCGGTGGTGCATGCGCATGCTCCGGCCTTTTCTCTTTTCTCTTTCTCTCGCGTTTCGTCACCGCCGTTGCCAGATGATCAAGTATACTTATGAAACGAGGGGGCACACGCGTAGTGCGTGTAGACCGGTCTAGTGGTTGCGGTGGATTTGAGAAGGTTCGGAGTCAGAAAAACCCGCTTTGTGGGTGTACCTACCCCAATCTTCACGGCCAGAAGAAGTTGATGTATCAAAGATCAACATGGCTGTGGCGCTGTCCGAGTCCACCTCAAGGTGATCCCTAGATGCCGACGAAACGCTTACGCGTTCCTTCCTGCCCCTCGTCACGCGGATTGGTGCCCCTTCCACGTGTGCTTGTCCCTCGGAATCTGGTGTGGCTGCGAGAAGGTGGACCTTCCTGTGTTGGCCCGTCGCCGCGTCCCCGACGAGACCACGCGGGCTGTTCGGAAACTCCCGAAGATAACGTCGACGAGAGTCCAGCCGCTCGTCCGGAGCCGACTCGGATGGATGCCAGTATATGCCAATCGACCTCCGTTCGTCCCATCCTCATCGCCCAGAACCCGACTCCGATTGCTTGCATGGACGAGACCGAGCCCGCAAAACATCTTTCTCGATGATCAGGTCCGGGCGGTTGCGACCTCGCGGTGGAACAAATCCGTCGGATGACGCGACGGAAGGTGCGCGAGTCGACATCCCCCACCGAGTCTCAGATCTCATCACGTATCACGTAGCAGGCTTTGATAGAATCCCCAATTCAGAGGAGCTCGAGTGCATTATGACCCTGCAATCAGTTGGACTTGAAGCTTGAAGACCGAACAAATAGAGGGTTGACGATCAGTACCACCATCTCGGGTAATGTGGTATTCACTCGTCGAAGAGGTCTCCAGGTCACACACTAGTCAGTGGCAACGGCCCCCGTCTATTGCATCCCCTTACATTCGAGGGCTTCCATTCGTATTGATCTTGAAACTGGCTCAAACCTTAGCACGAAATTGACATTTTTCCGGCGAACAAACATTTCACCGTCTGCGGTGTACCTGCCTTTCAAATTTCATCCTCCATGATCACCGTCACCCTCCAACACGTAGGTTATATTCCGAATGGGGACTTCTTCTCAGTCAGATGCATTGGCTTGACCGCGGCTGGGTAAACCGTGTAATTATCATCCGGATGCCTCGGGACAGTGCGGGGGGAGGTCCGTGTCGTAACATCTGTAAGCATTCATATCAGATCCGGGGTTTGCGTAAAACGCGATCAGAGCACTTCTCTCCCGCCCATTCCCCCACCTCTCTTCTGTTCCCTGTGACTGGGACGTATTTTAGGTCAGATGGAGAGCTTGATTCCTGCTGTCTCTCAGCTTCGTACCCTCACCGTGAGCCTCCCTTCACCGTCGTGCTCCTCATCACCCCAGGGTCTAAAAGCGCCTCATCCTGCAATGCTCATCGAAACCCCTCACAATTCCGCAGTATATTCAATGTAAGTCCCTGGTGCTGATAATCCATGGCTCAAAACTCTCACCCTTTCGTCGCCAATATCCGTTCCTCAAGTCTCTGCATTAACTCTCTCGGTATGTCCCCTCATTCCGTTGTACTTGCGACGTCGGAGGTGATTCTTAATTTCAACCATCACCACGGTCACCCTGTCTGGGACGATAATTGTCGATCACAAGGCGTATGACTGGATCATCCTCCTCGATTGTGAAATCCAACACGTATGGCGAAGTGAATGGACTATCCCCAAGGCCCTCTTTATCATAACTCGATATGGAACATTCCTTGATGTGATAATAATGCCTATCAGTGAGCCAGAGCCTACTCTTATGCATGGCCGGAACGTAGAAAATGATGACCGGTATTCTGCTGATCAACAGTAAACGTTACTCCGAATGGAATGATAAGTCATGATGCAAGTGGACGTTACATACCGCTATCGACGGCTTACCAACCGAAATTCTTCAGGCATGCAGTGCTCTCTCCAAAATAGCCTTATGTGAGAGAAACGCCACCTCCTAGAACTCGTTCACGTTCAACTGTTATCGGCCGTTTACAGGGTCGGCGTTCCTCGGGATTTGTATCTCAGAATGTCAGGCATGGTGATTGCACTCGATATCCTTGGCACTCATTTTCAGTCATTTTCAGGCATCCTCCTGTTGAGAACCGTTGCGATATACTCCGGGTCGAAACTCGTTGTCATCCCTCTGTCAATCGCTTACGTGGTCCGTCCCCAGCACAGTTTTACAGGATTACGTGGCTCACCGTATGCGCAGGCGGTGGTAGTGTCCGGAATCGCAATTAACGGGTATTATCTTACAAGGCCTCGTAAGTAACTTTCAAGCTTTAGCCGTCAATGTACCTGACTGAAGTTATACGATCAGTCCCTGCAGTGGAGGGAAACCTCGCGCTCAGTGAGTGTTCGCTCACGGGGAGGACTCCATCGGCCGCGTTCCTCCCCGGCCTTGTGATACTCATCACCTTTGGACTCGGTAATGATTCGGCATTCATGTTGCTGCGCGCCAACTGATCCCAACTGTAGCCATTGTCATTTTGACCGTCAGGAAAGGGTTCCGTGATTGTGCGCCCTCCCCACCCCTCATTCGATCGCGATACTTAACCTCCGTACCAGTCTATCTAGGGACTCCACTAATGAGGGTGATATACCGGGATAGTGAGTCACTCACCGACACCCTCTCACTGGGAACACATTAACATTTCACCCGTCAGGCGTTGGCTTCTTCCTCGCGATATTTGGTAAGGAACCCTTCGATTTGTCATCCTAACGCTAAGCAGGATGGTTTAGTTTCGTCTCTTGCTGCAATCCTTGTTGACGTACTGGTACCAGTAAGCACGGCGACCTCCCGATTTAGCATCCAATAACCGCTCACTTTTCGTGTGCAGCCTCATATGAGTGGGCTAATGTCCACCTTCATTCGAGCCTTGCACAGTATCATCTGTTGCCGAATCTTGCTGAACCTCAGACGAGCTGCGATGCCGAAAGGTCCTTCAACGATCTTGGAGTCGATCACCCTCCAGTTCGCGACTGCTCCTGGGCAGGGGGCGAACCATGACGAAACAATTCAGTTCGATACGCGTGGTGCGGGGGATGATGAAGAGGAATCCTGTCAGCAGCCGGATGAGGAATTCGTTGAAGGGCACAGTTAATCATTTCGCTTCCCTTTTGCCCTCGTATTTATTTATTGAGGCCGAGCCCTCTGTTAGGTATCACGGTTCAAGATTTGCGTATCCACGAGAGTCTGAGATTCGTTCCTGAAGATTCGGAAATGCTTCCGGCGCTACCCCGGCGTTCTCCCCTCCTCAGGCTTGCGGGGAAGAACGTCAGGCTATACGGTTACTCCCGACGAGGGCGCCAATCTCTCTTAAGCCCTCCTTCGATGTGGCGAGCAAAGGTATCGTGATCAACGTCCTCCGTGAATACCCTTTCACTGCTGAAGGTGTGTAGTAGGCCCAGATCGATTTGCCTTGTGGGAAGTCTGCGGGCGAGTTGGTCATCGAGATTGGTGATAAAATATATGGAGACGCGGAAAGTATGCACGATTAGGTTTAAGCGTTTATCCTCCGATTCGGATGTATTGATCGGTGGGTTGGTGGAGTGGGGGGAAGATTGTCCGGAGCCCTCCGACCATCAGAAGGTGATGCCGTTTGTTTTGTTCTTTCGAACGGGGGTCGATTTCCAGCCTGGTCGCGGTACGCTGGCATACTGACTCTGGCCCTTCAGCTCTCTGTAGTCATCCCCGCCACTACCTTCAGATTTCCTCAAGACGAAATCCAGGGAATGCGTTCCCTCTGGAAGACTAATTTCGTGACGAATTTACGCCACCGGCGCGTTCCTGATGAACCTTCCAAGCACCCTCCTGATGAACCACCCAAGTTCATTCCTGGGAGGTCTGAACCACAGCATTCGTAAGCCCGCATTATGCGATGCCATATACCAACTCAATTGAGCGTTCGCGCAGAACGGGATAAAAACATTCCTCCCCCTCCTCTCCTTTCTGTCACCTGCAACCGTGATCCAATTTAGGTCGGATGGAGAGTGTTACAGACATTCTTGAGGCCGTCGCGGTTGCATCGGGGTCTAAAACTACCACTGTAAGTGTTTCCGCCACCACGCCACCACTCACACCAGTGTCGAGAAATGTTACCCTGCGATGCTCACGAAAACCCCTCTCAATTATACAGTACAGTTATGGTGAGCCCCTAACCTACGATTCAGTGCTCAAAACTCTCATCCTTTCACCGGCAATTTTCGTCCCTCAAGTCTCCATGCTTGCGTTCTTGGTAAATCCGTTCCGCCACACTCGCGGTGTCGGAGACAGTTCTTCAACCTCTCGCGATCGGATGATGATTGGTCACTAGGTGTACGACTGGCTGATACTCCTCGATTGTGAAGTCGAGTATGTCTGGCGAAGCGAATGGAGTGTCCCCAAGATCCTCTTTATCATAGCTCGGTACGGAGCATTGTTTGATATGCCGGTCCTTGTTGCCAGTGAGTCGGACTCCATCCTTGTGCGTCGTTGGAATGAAGTGAATGCTGATCGTGATTCTGGTGCTGTGTAGTAACTACTGTTCCGTATGGTGCGATAGATTCTAATGCAAGTGGATATTAAACGCGGCTATTACGGGCTGACCAACAGGAATGCCTCAGACGTGCAGCATCCTCTTCAAAATCGTTGCGTGTGAGAGAAAACGCTGCATATAGAGCTTGTTTACATCTGACTATTACCGGTTGGTCACAGGGAGCACGTTCCTTGGAGTCTCTATCTCAGAATGTCAGGCATGGGAGTGGCACTCGCTGTTTTCTGCGCTCATTCTTTGATCGTTTACAGCCATTCTCCTGCTGAGAACTGCCGCGATATACTCCCGGTCGAAGCGCGTTGTCATTCCTCTATCAATCGTTTATGTGGTCTGTCCCCGCGTAAACTCGCGGGATTGTGTGGCTCACTGTGTATGTAGGTAGGGACAGTGGCAGGGGCCATAATTACCGGGTTTTATCTCCACGCGACGCTCGGTGAGTGACTTTTAGGCTTGCATGGCTAATTTTTCTGATCGATGTCATCTAATCAGTTGTCGGGCCACCCGTCCCCTGGCTCAGCGGATGTTCCATCATGCCGACAACTAGCAGGATCGTCTTTCAGTCTAGCTATTTGATTATCCTTGGTTATGAACTTGGTAGCAATTTCACCGTCCGTGCCACCGCCTACCAATTAACCATGGTTGTAGTCATTGTCACGTTGACCGTCAGTAGAATGTTCGGCAATTGTACGTGTGCTCCGCCCCTCATTCAATTGTGACGTAACACTCAGCCTTTGTATTAGTTTACTCAGGTGCCCCATTGATGAAGGTAATATACCGAGACAGTGAGCCCTTCACCGGCATTCTCCACCGGAGGACCCATTAACATTATGTTTGCTAGGTGTCGGCTTCTTCCTTGTGTTATTTGGTAAGGAACCATTCGATTCGTAGTTTCGACGCTAAATGGCGGGGTCCAGTTTTGACTCTTTCCGCGTTTATTGCTCATATGTTGGCACCGGTAAAGCAGCATTCTCAGTCTTCTGGTTCAGAATCTGATAACCACACACTTTCACGCAGCCTCATTTCTTTAACCTCCTGACCGCTTCCGCTCGAGTAGTGCACAGTATCGTCTGTTGCCGTATCTTGCTGAACCTTAGGTGGGCCGCATCGCAGAGGGTTGGTTCGGTGGCCGTAAGGTCGACCGGTCTGGTCTTCGCGGCCGCTCTCGAGTCGGAAACAAACCGGGCGGATACGGTTCAACTCGAGGAGTATGGTGTGCGGAGTGGTGAAGAAGATTCTAGCTACCGGGATTTTGTTGCCGGACGCAGTAGTTAATCGTTCCTTCCGATACTATCACATTTCTATTGCTCTTATCTAACGTAACTAGGTAAAACAGCCGCACTTATCGCGGTTTGTAATGAGTTTGGCACGCAACACAAATAGTGTTGGGGGGCAGTTGGTCAGCGAGGATCTGCCCGGCAAGTGGCAGTTCCGGGCGGATTCTGCCGGGTTGGTAGGGGGTGGCAAGCCGGCAAATAAGAAAATTCGTTCATTTTTATCACTATCTACATGTGTTCTATCTCCTAGAATATCTGGTGGCCTCGCAGAATGTCAGCAGGGTCCCAGGCCCCAGGTTGCTCGGCGCGATCATGAATCGTCGGCTCCTCCCTCGTGGACTGCAGAACAACCCATTTCCGTACTGCGGCAATCTCTTCGAGGTTGTACATCTCGTGAAGTTTCGCGGAAGGAGGGAGAACTTTGCCGGAAACCAACCAAACTTGCGGATTTGCGTCTTGAGGGTCGGGCGCCAGCGCCGTCACCAACATTGTTGTCGCCGTCTTCCACAACGTGAGGGTTTGATGGTGTCCCGAATTTGTTGATGGACGTGGGCGAAAAGATTTCATGCTTCATTGCAAGTCGTTGTAGTGCCTCTTTCCGGACGGATTCCGGGGCATTGGGGCACTCCTCAGGTTTGGAGATGTGGACTGTGCACCTCGGTTCACGGTGTTCAACGACGGTGTCCGACATGCAGTAATTGCACTTCATTTTGTACCTATTCGTCCGGAGGTTCCTCTCCCCCATTTTTGAGAGTGCTGGGTAACGAATTCATCGAGTTTTTGACCGCCTGCCATCTGGGGGATTTGCGTACTATGACCCCAACGGCTGTCACCCTCTTCCTTAAGAATCAATATAGGCGGGATGTCGAGGTTTCCGACCACCCGCATCGGCCACCTCCCTTCACTTCACCATACCGGCCAGGCGCACCAACATGTGATGACATCGGAAATGATTTCATTTTCTATGTAGGACACCCACCCTGGCATTGGTTCCATGTAATCTGCGCAGTTAAATCTTAACTTCTCTTTCTTTGAACACCTCCCAGCTTGCGCGCGGTTTGTTTCAGGTTTGTTTGGCACACCGCCGGGCTCTTCCTGACAGGCGCCAAGGTCCCCTTCGAGAACAATCAACCCGGCTAGCAGTGCATAGTTGATGGCTAGCATGGTTAGTGTGTCGTAGTACCGGTTAGCGTCGCCTAGTCGCAGAGGTTTTTCCTGATGCCTCCCATGGGTCTCCGCGGAATGGTTTACGTTCTAACGTGTTGATCGATGGGCCGGTGACGTGAATGGCAGGTTGCCTTTGTCTAGAGGCGTCTTCGACCGTCAGAAAAAGGGGTGTCTATTTAGTCCTGTTCAGACGTGAATCGATTTCTAGCGCTTGTCACGGTACTCTGCCGTACTGGGCCCCCACATGCACATATTAAGCCTGAGTACTCATCCAGAACTAGGTAAGAGAGCCCCCCTGCCGATTGCTGCTGCGACACATTTTAACAAGGTCGGATGGATACAACGGGTCCGGACCCGAGCACCGAGGAGTTGATCGCCGTCGCCGCCATCCTCACGCAGATGCGGGTTGTCTTCGTGGGTTTTCCTCCCACTGCGTTCTCGTCATCCTGCGACGCTCACCGAAACCTCTTCCAATTCCAAAGTCCTTTCAGCGTAGGTCCCCAACCTGCAACCCATCATTCAAAGCCCTCACCATCTCACTGACGATCCCCGTTCCTCAAGTCGCCGCATTAACACTCTTCGTAAGTCCCTTGCACCCGTGGCATCGGAGCCAGTTCTTCAACAACTCGCCATCTTGCTGTTTCGGGTGACTGCCGATCACTAGGCGCACGACTGGCTGACACTTCTCGACCGCGAAGTCGAGCACATCTGGCAAAGCAAATGGAGCATACCCAAGATACTCTTTATCATATCCCGCTATGGAACCTTTATTGACATGCCAATATTGATCACCAGTGAGTCAGACCCTATGTATCGTTGGAATGTATAGAATGCCAACTGAGATTCTGCTCATTTGCAGTAAATACCGCTCCATTTGGCGCGATAGATTATAATGTAAGTGGGAGTTACGTGACGCTATCTGCGGGCTGACCGACCGAAACCCTTTAGGCGTGTACCGCTCCCTCTCGAGTCACCTTATGTGAGAGAGAATGCTACCCCCAGACCTCGTTCACATTCAACTATTAATTGAATGGCCACAGGGTCTGCATTCCTCGGAGTTTTCATCTCAGAATGTCAGACATGGGAACTACGCTTGGTATCCTCGGCACTGACCCCCAGTTGTTTCCAGCCATTCTCCTACTGAGAACCATTGCGATATACACTGGGTCGAAGCGCGTAGCCATCCCTCTATCAATCGTTTACACGGTCCGTCCCGGGACGAACGCCTGGGGATATGTGGCTCATCGTAGAAACAGGGGTCCGTAGTGGCCGGAATAGTAGTTAACTGCTATTTTCTCCACAAGAGCCCCAGTGAGTAATTTTCAGGCTTGCACGGTTGGTATGCCTGACTGACATTATCTGATCAGCTAGCATGGCATATGGCCTATCGACCAATCCTAACGTCACGGTCGATGTGTGCTACTATGAGCAAACTAAAACAATGACCTGGCTCACCTTCGACTTTTGGGTGGTCCTCTTTTTTGAACTTGGTAATCAATTTATTATCCATGCTACCACCTGCCAACTGATCCCGATGGTAGTCGTTGTCACTTTGACCATCTGGAGAGGGTTCCGTGATGGTATGCCTGCCTCACCCCTCAATCGATCGTGAATGCTCAATCTCCGCACTAGTTTTCTCAGGCACTCCATTGCTGAGGGTGGTGTACCGGGACAGTGAGCCAGTCGCAAATCTTCTCTCACCAAGAACTAACAATCCATCTGTCAGGTGTCGGCTTCTTTCTTGTGTTGCTCAGTAAGGAATCATTCGATCTATAAATCTGGCGCTGAACAGAGGAATCCAGTCTTGTCTCTTTCTGCGAATATCATCACGCTATTGTCATTGGGGGTAATCACAGCTTTCTGATCCCGAGTCTGAAAACCGCTCACTTTTCGTGCAGTCTCCGCTCGCCGACCTCATGGCCGCATTTTCTCGAGTGGTACACAGTATTGTCTGTTGTCGAATCCTGCTGAACCTCAGACAAGCTGCGACGCCGAGGGGACCTTCAACGATCCTGAAGTCAATCGCTCTCCAGTTCGTGACTCCTGAACAGGAGACGAACCAGGTCGAAACGATTCAGTTCGAGACAGGTGGTGCGCGGGGTGATGAAGAGGATTACCCTCAGCAGGCGGATGAGGAACTCGGCCAGGGGCGTAGTTGATCGTTTCGTTTCTTTTTGTCCTCATATTTATCTATTGGGGCTATGTCCTCAGGTATGTATTACAGTTCGGGATTTGTGTGCCCACGATTCCCGGAGACGCGTCTACCAGCTTCAGGGTTCCCATGCGAAGCTGGCCCGAGTTTCCGTTGATCCGTAAAGCTTCAGGTGCCGTCCTCCGTAGACGCGAGGTAAACTCTTCGACTGTACCAAAAAGAGTTGAGATGAAGATCCTACCCAAACCCTCAGCCCGAGGCAGCACACTCCCGCCGATCAGAACATGTGCATGAGGAGCAACCGTCTGCATTTATAACCAGCATTCCCTGTCCGGACGTGCAATACGCGGCGAATGTGTGTAAGGGCATTAGATACAGCAAGAGAAAGCACTCATTTTGATATGGGGGGGGCTCAATCTCTCGTCGTCACGCCTCTGGGGTCGGTCTCTTGAGCGATCTCGTTCGTTTGAACCAGTTGACCCTCAGACCGGCCACTCGCGAACTTATCAGGTAATCCACCAACCCGCCTTGTTGGAGAACGCTTAATCTGAGCTCGCCAGGCGATGCCACCCACCGTCGTGTCCAGGACTGTCCAATTGTCGGCACCCAGGGGGCAAGTTATCGCTTTTGGTTCGTTTCTCAAGGCTCCAAACGCCCGGGGCAGCCAGTAGGGACAAAGCGTGGAAGTTTCTGGTGACGTTGGCGAAGTGATGCAGCACGGGATAGACCTATAGACGGCGGTGGTGGAAATGTCGTGTGTCTGCGGTGGGGGCAGTTCGGAGTTCGGAGAGTGTGAGACGGATCGACGGAGATCAACGGCGTGACTCTTCAGTCCGAGTGGCTTCGGTCGGTATGCTTTCTTCATTCTCGCATGGTTCTTTGAAACATTTCGTTCAAGGGTCCCTATTCTCAACACGACCACGTCTCAGTTCCCGGCTACCATAAAAATTGTCACGTTCTCCAAGACCAGAGACATCGGCGTCATCGAAAAGACCGAGCAGCCTTTCCCCAACTTAAAGCGAGACCCTAGAGACGTAATTCTCAAGGTGTGTGCAGCCACTGCACGCACTCTGCAGTCGATGGTGACTCATCTGTTTATCGTCGCGGATGTAGGTCGAGTATGCTGGTGTCGACTTCGTTGACACTTACTTTACCCCACCCAACTCCCCGCGATTGCCGGATCGGAAGCCGCTGGAATGACAGTCGCCCTCCCTACGGACCCGGCAGTATCGAATCACCCAGAGTACCAAGCAAGATGCTACGTAATCGAGGCCAAGGCCGTCACTGTACACATCGCATCACGGTCGCGCTTTCAAGTTCTGGATCAATTATCTTACCCCGTCTTCTCAGTATTTGTCAGGCGCAGACGCAAAGTACATCGCCATCCCCCCAGAATTCCGGGTCGACACCCGAACCGCCGCTGTTGGTTTCGTGCAAGCAACGGCCGTCACCATGTTCATGAACTAAGCGCACGAAGTCAAGAAGGGAAATACGACTCCTATTCGCATCATTGCTAGATGATTCGGTCGAACTGTCGTCCAGTCCGCTGAGGCGACACTGTCGTTGGCACGACGTAGACGAATGCCAAGGCGGACCTCATGGTGTGGATCACGTCATTTTGTACACAAGGGAGGATACCGACAAAAGAGTGTTGGAGGTCGCGAACGGCGTCGGCGTTGATGCCGTAGTTGACAAGGTTGGAAAAGGCACGTACGTTTCTTTTCGCGAAGTCATCATGTGGGTTGTACCCTGATCTCCGTGTCCAGGTTTGACAATAACTTCAAACTCTTGAAGAGGAAAGGAATCCTGGTTTCCTTCGGAGATGCCTCCAGCGCTGTTACACTGTTCTAACCCCTTACGCTTGCAGAGAAGAACACCGAGCTCCTGCGTCCTGCAGCGACGAACTACATGGTCACTCCCGAGGAGGGTGCCCACTACTCTAATATCTTCTTCGATACCGTGAGCAAGGGCATCACGAAGATCAGCACCTTCCACAAATATTTCTTCGCGGGCAGAAGTGTGCAACAGGCCTAGACAGATTTGTCTCGCGGAAAGCCGACGGGCGAGTTGATCGTGAAGATTGGTGATTAAACGCGTGGGGACGTGGAGGGTACGCATGGAATGATTTATGAATGTTCCGATGTATTGATCAACGGGTTGGTAGAGTGAAGAACAGACTGCCCTTCATCTAGAGCTCTTTCAAACCGTCAGAGAAAAGTGATGTCGTCTGTTCAGTCCTATTCAGGCGAGGGGTTGATTTCCAGCCTGGTTACGGTACGCTGGAGTACTGGTCGTTCAGTTTCCTCCACGACCTTGATGATCACCCTCAGATTTCTCCCCTGTTAGATGTACGCTGTCAGATCAGCCATGCGACCGCCCTCGACAAAACGCGGGAATCGTGTTTCCTCTGGAAGACTGATTTCGCAGCGAATTCGTGTCCCCAGCGCGGTCCTGATGAACTACCTAAACTCATTCCTCGGGGGTTTGCCCAGCAGGATTCGTAACCCTACATATCAAATATATTAAGCTCGGGCATCCGCCCAGACTCGGATAAGAACACCCTCCCCCTTCCCCCCTCCCACTTCCTGCAACTGAGGCACATTTTAGATCGGATGAATGTCACAGGTCCATACTCGAGCGCGCAGGTCGAGGACTGGCTTGGTCTTATCTCGCGCCTTCGAGCCGTCACAGTAGGTTTTCTCTCCCCAGTAGCCCCTTAATCACCTCGATTCAAGAGTGTTATCCCACGACGCTCACCAAAACCTCTCCCAATTCCAGTCCTTTCAGTGTAAGTCCCCAGCCTACAATCCATCGCTCGAAGCCCTCACCGTTCTGTCCACGATCCCCGTCCTCAAGTTGCCACTTTCACACTCCTCGTAAGTCTCCTTGACTCATGGCATCGGACCCGGTTCTCCAACCACTCACAATCTTTTCGTCTCGGGGAATTCCCGATCATCAGGTATACGACTGGCTGACAGCCCTTGATCGTGAAGTCGAGCACATCTGGCGAAGCAAATGGAGTATACCCAAGATACTCTTCATCATATCCCGGTATGGAGCCTTCATTGACATGCCAATCTTTATTGCCAGTGAATCGCTTTGCCCATTGTTGGAATGTTTGGAATACTGACTAAAATTCTGCTGATTTGTAGTAATTATCGCTCCATATGGCATGATAGATTATAATGCAAGTGGAGGTTACATGGGGCTATCTATGGGCTGACCAACTCAAGCCCTCCAGACGTGTATCATTCTCTCTCATACCACCCTATGTGAGAGAAAACACCAGCCCCAGAGCTCGTTCGCATTAAACTGTTTATTGGTTGGTTACAGGGTCGGCATTCTTCGGAGTTTTCATCTCAGAGTGTCAGATATTGGAACTACGCTTGGTACTCTCGGCATTGATCACTATCCGTTTCCAGCCATCCTCCTGCTGAGGACCATCGCGATATACTCTGGGTCGAAGCGTGTTGCCATCCCTCTGTCAATCGCTTACGCGGTCCGTCCGGGACAAACGCTTGGGATTGTGTGGCTCACTGCATACACAGGTATCCGTAGTGACCGGATTCACACTTAATTGCTATTTTCTCCGCATGCACCCTGGTAAGTAACTTTCAAGTTTGCACGGCTGATGTGCCTGACTTATGCTGTCCGATCAGCTCCCGGGGACTATGGGAAAATCGACCCCAACGCCGCGCCCAATGAGTGTTACTACGTACAGTTTGATAGGATGTCTTTCTTCATCTTCGACCTTTTGGTGCTCCTATCTTTTGAACTCGGTGATCACTCCGCAATTCGCGCTGCCATCCGTCAACTAATTCTGATTGTAGTCGTTGTCGTTTTGACCGTCACGAGTGCGTTCCGTTATCGTACACCCACAGCACCCATCGGTCATTTGCGACATGCAATCTCCATACTGGTTTCCCCGGGTACTTCATTGAGAAGAGTGATGTACCGGGACGGTAAGCCACGCACAAACACCTCCCCCCCACCAAAAAGTAACGAAACTTATGTCAGGTGTCGGGTTCTTTCTCGTGTTATTCGGTAAGGAATTATTCAATCCATAGATCCAATGCTAAACGGAGGGATCCAGTTGTGTCACTGTCTGCGGTTATTGTTTGGGCACTGGATGTGGTGAGTGATTCCTACAACCCCCCGATCCAGAATTTGATAGCCGTTCACTTTTCATGCAGTACATGCTTGGAGACCTTATGTTTGCCTTCTCCCGAGTCGTGCACAGTATCGTCTGTTGCCGTATCATACTGAACCTTAGGCGGGCTGCATCGCCGAGGGATGGTTTGGCGGTCATAGGGTCAACCGGTTTAGTCTTCGCGGCTGCCCCCGAGCCAGAAACAAACCAGGCAGATACGATTCAACTCGAGGGGTACGATGTGGGGAGTAGCGAAGATTCCCATCACCAGGATTGTGTTGTCGAATGCAGTGGTTAATCGTTCTTTCCGATATCATCGCGTTTCTGTTCAAAATGTTGCTCTTATCCAACGTTGTTAAGTGAAACAGCCGCAGTTATCGCGGTTTGTAAAGAGTTTGGCACACAACACGGATCACTAAACCGACGGGTTCCTCTGTCGTCGATCGTGAGCGGGAGGGCCAGATCAAGGGAGGTGTATCAACTCCACGTAAACATTCTCGGACTTCTGCCCGGTACCGAATGACTGAAGATTGCCGTCCGGCCCGCGCTGCCAAGATCTGCACCGTACGCACCAAATGTGGTTGCGGTCCTGGGATTACGACGAACGGACCGACGTCTGACGTACGAAAACGAGAAACTTCGGATTGAACCAACAAGTAAATCTATATATAAGGCATGCCTACGATACGGTAGCTACATTAGTCTCTCTCTCTACCGAACCTCCACGACGTTGTCCCGTCCTTTCCCACCCCACGGTAGACCCCAGTGGCCAGCGACATTCGACCCGAGAGATGCGTCCGGATCGAACAAGACTATCCTCCGGGGGGTCGCAGTAGTCCCAAGAGTTCATTCGACCAAGTGGAACGACGAAAACGATTTGTTGGCGTTCGCCTGCCACTGAGATGGATAAACATTGTTTCTGCAACCTTCTGATCCAGGACCTGATAACCGCACACTTTCGTGAGGTATGTGGCTTTATCGAGAGGCAATCGAATCTCGCTGAACCACAGACAGGCTGCGACGTTGAGAAATGCTTCAGCAACCACGGGGCCAATCGGCCTCGCGTTCGCGACTGCTTCTTGGCAACGAACCAGGCCGGATTGGCTCGAGACGTACGGTAGGCGGAATGACGGGGGTCCCCATCGGTAGGCAGAGGGGGGATTTGTTGCGGGGTGCAGTGGTTGGTCGCTTCGCTTCTTCTTGGTCCTTGTCGCTATTCATTGGGGTAGTTATTGAGCGACCATCCGTGAGACAAAAAACATACATATTCACTTTAAAAGGGTCTTATTAGTCGAGATCTACCCCCCAATACATGAGCACCCTCCACGTATCGTATGACAACGAAACCGAAAGATCAAGCATTGAGGCTGCGCCAGCACAGGGGGGTCGCCGTCCCTCCAAACACCAATAGTCTGGAAATGACTGGAGTGCAGAGCGTGTTGGTGAGACTGAGGGATCCGGGAACCGTAAGAGCGGTGGGGGCGACGACTTTGAATGGGACGACATCCGGACAAAGACTTTCATCCGTAGAGCGGAACCTCTGACGCTAGCGCCAGCTCGGCAGTGGATCTCGGGTTCCTCCGGGCTGAGCCAAATAGTCGTGGCCTGCCTCAAACCAACCATGATGAAGAGGTAGACATAGTCCCTCGAGCTGGTGTAGTGAGCGATTGTGCTTAGGAGGCAGATGGGATCTGGTCCGGTGCTAATAATCCAACTGACCTTGGCGAACGCGCTCGCTCAAAATCTCGACTTGCCCTACTGGAAGTTTCAACCTGTCGCTCTCAAGTTTATCAGGGGAGGAGATCCTGGTACCGATTAGGTTGGTGAGGGAGACCTTGTCCGTATACCTACCGATCAAGCGCGTGCGCGACTCAAGCTGCTACTCTTCACAATCGTCAAAACTTCCAATAAGAAACGGTGATGGGCCTGCACATAGTGAGTCTTCTTGACCTGATAGAGACGTCTCCATTTGCCCCGAGGAATTCCAGAAAGATCTTCGTTAATGGACCCTCCCCTCCCGCCGGCGGGGCGCTCAACAGGGTTGTATGACAAGGGTCGTTGAACGGAGGGTCTCAAGACCCTCAGAGTTGGTTTTGACGTTGGGGACTCGTGGACTTTGGCGGGTGCGAACCCTCGACGAATTCTCCCTTGTACTCTATGCGAACGCCCATACTCTGCGGGGGCGGGGTTAAGCGCGATCCACCCCCCTTCATCTGCTGAACGCCCGAAACGTGTCTACCCCGACAAAACTGGTATCACTCTCGGGAGTCGGGTCATTCTATTGGACTCCGAAGACCCTGACAATCGATACGGCCGTCACAAGGGACTCGACCATCATCGCAGGCCCGGCCCGCGAACCGTCCACAGGAGGCCAGACTTCAGAAAGCCAGTCGCTCACGCGCCGGCGGTCACCAGCGGGACCCATTTTTCGATAGCTACGGCAAACAAGACACGCTGGGCGGTAAATCTCCCTCCGACCGGTACGGATCTTTTCATTTCTGATACCGACCGGCCGGTTTGATCAGCCAGCTCCAATTCGAGATGGGGCTGTGGTCTCTTGGCTGGCGCCGGATGGATATCTGGAGACGCCCGCCCCGTGGTGGAGCTGCAATCCTCATCTCCCCCCGCCTTCCCCTACTTTTACCTGAACCTTACCCACCCAAAGTACGCCGAGACTCTCCATCATCATAGTATCTTGCTGAAGGGGTACTGCACCCCAAACCACCCAGTCACCGAAGCCCCCCCAATTCACAGTACTGGTCTTTCAGCTTTCTCCGTGATCTCAATTATCACTATCGAATACGCAGATTTTACCGGGACCCCCGATCAGACGTGCCGCTAGTTTGGCCGCGATTGAATCAACTGTATAGCTCCCACTAGGTTCCCTTGGGACAAGATCCCCCCTGATATGTTGTACCCCCAGGAGGTTTGCACCGCAGTATTAATAAGCCTGCATACGATATATCAACTCTGGTCATTCACGCAGAATAGGATAAGGACTCTCCTCTCCTTCCTTCCTTCCCCTTCATCCCTCGCAACTGGGACCCGATTTGAGTCTGATGGAGAGTATTACAAATATTTCTGACGCCATCGTGATTGCGTCCGCGTCCCAAACTATCACCGTGAGTGCCCCCACCGCCATACGTCATTATCTACGCCAATGTCGAGAAGTGTTACCCTGTGACGCTCACGAAAGCCTCTCTCAATTCTACAGTACAATTATGGTCAGTCCTCAATCCGCGATCTAGCGCTCAAAACTCTCATCCTCCCGCCGATAACTTCCATTCCCTAAGTCGCCATGTTTGCGCTCTTGGTAAGTCCCTCCGTTCTGCTACACTCGTGGCATCGGAGACAGTTCTTCAACCGCTCATGATCGGACGATTGCTGGTCACTAGGTGTACGACTGGCTCATACTCCTCGATCGTGAAGTCGAGCTTATCTGGCGAAGCGAATGGAGTATCCCCAAGGTCCTCTTTATCGTAGCCCGATATGGAGCGTTTATTGATATGCCGATCCTCATCGCCGGTGGGTCGGGCTCAGCCCTTGTGCGTCGTTGGAATGTGTTGAGCAAATATATATTCTATATATACATTGTACTCTACCTTACCTTGGTAGGAGCGAATAAGCTTGAAGAGCGTTGATGGTGGTGGGGAGAGAACAAGAAGCGATATCATATTAGGTCGTCTAAGGACAGGTATATATACTAATATGATGGTGCGCACAGACCATGTTTGGTCGTGTTTGATCCTAATGATCAAAGTGCGCAGTCTATAGTCCGGGCCGATTACACATCGTGATATCGTAACTCCGGACATGGATCACCGGTTCGGGACGGCTATACAGCGTCAACCGTAACCGGTTCTGGGAGTCGCGTGTTCGACTCCGAGCTTGACACATAAAGTTTCAACACTCCCCCATGCTAAATATCACCGTAAAACCTTCTAGTGGTGATATGCAAGCATTAGGTAATCGCTTTAGCGGTATTAAAGAAGTGGAGACCATATGCAGGTCTAAACTGCAGGAACTTGATGTGACCCAAGTTCTTGGTCAGGAGGTCTGCTGGGTTTTTGTCACCGTCGATGAAATAGAGTTCCGCGAGCTTGCGCTCAACTACTTCCCGAATGTAGTGGTAGCGGATGTCTATGTGTTTGGACCGTTTTTCAGTCACAGGATTACTGGCGATAAATATCGAGCCTTGGTTATCCCCACATATCGGTACGGGGTACAAAGGGTAGCCGAGCTCCCCCAGAAGGGTATGCATCCAGACTACTTGGCGACTGCAATCAGATAACGCCATGTACTCAGCTTCCGTAGATGAGAGCGCGATGGTACGCTGAGCCCTCGAAGTCCACGAAATGGCTCCTCCAGCCAATTTCAGGAAGAATCCTGTCTGCGATTTTCGACTAGCATGGTCAGATGCCCAGTCAGAGTCTGTACACGCAATCAGACCCTCTCCCCCAGAACCGTCATACTCGATATTGTAGTTCCTAGTGCCAGCCAGGTAGCGACAGATGTACAGCGCTTTATCGAGATGCTCTTTTGTAGGACGGGCTGCAAATTGTGCAAGCTTAGTCACAGCAAAGGCAATATCAGGATGAGTTCCTAGGGTGAGGTACAGTAAGCTACCAATTACGGTTTGGTAGCGGCTTCGTAGCTCTGGATCTATCACTGTATCCGGACTCACAGGTTCCGGGATATATCCAGCCGGGAGAGGGGTTGCGGCGAACTTGCAGTTCTGCATTCCGCATCGTTCAAGAACAGTCTCTAGATACGTGCATTGGTCTATTTGCACTAGTGGTAACCACTTTTTACTGAGTAAAGCAAGATAACTACGAAATCCTGTGCTCAGATCTATCATGACAACTTGATATATACTCAAATTTACTCACCCCCCAATTCTGCTGGCCCACGGGT
>Ga0307513_10004344_pt1 | contig 18936 bp, 24 predicted proteins | sample 15_EM_MG_FD_202174 | JGI IMG/M metagenome (GOLD analysis project Ga0307513, IMG submission 202174) | Populus trichocarpa ectomycorrhiza microbial communities from riparian zone in the Pacific Northwest, United States - 15_EM | ecosystem: Host-associated > Plants > Roots > Unclassified | place...
GTTCTTGTCCCCGTCGTCTGCTTCATTGACCTCATCCCAGACTCATGTGACGTGTAGACCGGTTTGTTCTCAGCTGTCGGCTCTGCGCTTATCGTCAATGTACAACCCAAGCTGGAACCCGACCCCAACAAAATAACTACTGCCTACACGTAACTGCTCGTCCGTGCTGTAAATAGCTCCTTCCTAGTGCGGACCCCGACTCCATCACCTGGTTCGGTCCCCTGGGGTCATCACCGTCCAGCCGTGACTCTACGCCGGTCTTGCAAATTCCCTCTCCGCTGCGCTCGCGATGCCGATAAATAGTGGGTCGGCCGGCGCCCCAGGAACTGGAGATTTTGCTGCAGGCGAGAGTCGTGAAAAGCAGCGCGAGTTGGAAGGAGTGGGGGGGGGGTGGCATTTCTGTCTCGCCACCAAGACCTTCTCGGCGACGCCTCGTCTCGCCCTGCTGTTACTTGGGTGACCCCTGTCGCGAGATCTTTGGACAACCAGTTGTACTGCCACTAGAGCCATCGCTGCTGTCGCGTTCTTCAGCATCACCCTGGGTCTTCTTCACAGTCACCACGACACTCTCCTACACTCGCCCCCCTACCAGACCCCTCCTTCCCTTGTGACTCGGACCTCGACATCACAACCTTACACGACCCTCTCCCCTCCTATCACACCGTTCTTCGTGGAAGAGGTTTGGGCGATTCCTCTGGCCTTTTCAGGAGAGTTAGGGATGTGCCGAACGCATTGGATTGAGCGCAAGCATGCTGCCGGAGATAGAACACACCGTTAGACTTTGTAACTTTGCCTGTCCGAGATTTTGGTGATTTTTCACTGGACTGGGAAAGTTATAATTCAGACACCCGATGCGTTGCGTGGGTCCTCTACTCCACAGATAACGACGCGATTCTCCCCGCCGCCCGGTTCCCTGTGGACGTTAACTGGTGCCCGGAAATCATAGGGGCTGTCGCACTGTGTCCTCGTGGACATTTTTCAGTATCCGCTGGATGTGCGAGTTCGATCAGGATGGCACTAGTCTCGATACCCGGCATTCGGTCGCTCACTGGACCTGGAGGAAGGCTTCGAGGAACTCCGCGAATGCACTGTGCAAAACGCTGATCGTCAACCTTCATTCGGCGATCCATTCGAATCGATCGGGGAAATCCTCATGTTTTGTTGGACAGGCCCCGCTTGTACATGCACTGTCAACAGTCATTAGAGAGGATCGTGTCCAGGCCAACCCTGTCGGTCTAGCAAAAATCATGTTACATGGCTACGCGAACTTCTTGACTCTGGGTACCCTGAAGGTGAGAAACGTGGTGGCGGGCTCTGCAGTCGATTTTATTTATTGATTTAGAAAACAGCTCCGCTCCCTGTTTACGGAACGCCCCAATCGTGCCCAGTCTGCTGCACTCCAGTGGGGAATGTTGGATTCAGAATCACTCGTTGAACCAAACCTCGTATCGCGTCCGCTAGGAAAACACAAACCAAGATCGCCGCTTGGCGTACCCCGCAGATTTCTGTGACCGTCCAGCCGTCGGGATACTAAGGGTACACTGTCACGCGTCACTATGAATCGAAGTTTAGCGATGAACGCGACGGGCGACCTCCCGTGAGGAAGAACTTGGTTTTGTTGATTTGTCGCGAAGAGCTGTCGGGAGGTGCCGGCCGACCCGCGTTGCCTGAAGTACACCACCAAAACTTGGAATGTACGGCCACGGGAGTATCTCTGATGGCAGTCTTTCGAGACGTGTGGGGTGTACTAAAGTTATAGACTAAAATGATACTCTGACATCTTTCTCGCATGACTTCCCTCACTTACGGAGACCCTATAGCTCTGTTGTGTAAGACTGACCGCTCGATTACGACAAATATCTGCACTAGAATTCAAACTGGGATGCGTGGTACTACCATGCCAACTATGATTAATTACGTCGGTAATATCTGCTTGCTTTGAGAGAACGCATTCGAGAAATATACCACTCCCAGTTCACGCAAATGAAAACTGGGCTGGCAAACAGGTCCATATCAAGTTTCCTAGGATTATCGTCCACCCTTCAAAACAACCACAAGAAGTACCATTCTATCCCGACTCGTTATCAGCAGGAGGTCATAATACAAGGGACTACACGTACTCTTTTTGGCCACCCTTGGCTGGGGTTCGAGAGGGATTTGGGGCTGCGGCTCTTTCGTACGAATCGCCTCCGCCTTCCTTGTAGCATTTTTGGCCTCCTCCCTTTCCTTAAGTTCAAGCCCCCTTTGCCTATCTCCCCCCTGCAACGGTGTTAGAATAGCCCCGGAAGAGGGGGATCACAACGTACTTCGAGCCTCTCCTTTGGTTGCCCCGTCTCCTTCGGTCTTCTTGCAGTCTCTCTATCCTCGGTTAAACGGGCTTCCAGCGTGGTGCATTTAAACGGGTTGAATCGCGAATGAATCTGGCGCATGTACCCACCTGGCATATCATCCGAGACACCTCGGTCTCCCCACCCCTGCCTACCATCACGATCACCTACGAAAAAGGTTCAAGTTTAGTATCTCTCAGGGGTTCTTCGCGAGTCGGTACCTGTGGGGTCCGGATCAGCCACTTGGTATCTCTGCAAGATAGGAGGGGGGGTTCTACACGAGAAAACCGTGAGATCAACGAATCTATGATTGCCGAAAAAGGGGGAACTCACGAGCCGTGCAGAATTTTGAACACCTCTGAAGCTTCTGGACGCGAGTGAGGGTCCTGATACCAGCACCGTTGCATCAACGCCCACAACTCCCGTGTGAAACTTGGATGGGTTGGTTGAGGTGGGCGCTCGCCCTTCATTATTGCCAGTATGGCCGCCGTGGGCATCCTATCACTGAACGGAGCCGCGCCGGTAAATCCCTGTGATAATATGGGGTGACAGTGAGCCAAAACGCGACGAAGGTAGCGCATTCGTAACTCACTTCGATCATGACCATTGCGAAGGAGAAAATATCCGCTTCCTTGCTGAATTTCTCATCCCCGCTCAGGATCTCTGGTGCAGTCCATCGTGCGGCATTGCCATAGCCCCCCGGGGCGCTTGGTAAGGAATCCAGGTTCCTGGTGACTGTAGAAAGACCGAAGTCCGTGATCCGCGCGTGGCCCGTGGCATCCACGAGGATATTTGACTAGACACGCCGTGTCAGAACGGCGGCAAAGCGGGATCCATATCGATCGCGTACTCCCTTGAGATCACCATGAACTATGTTACAAGAGTGGATATAGTAAAGGCCGCCAGCGACACCAGATATCTGATGGTGGGAGTGAGCATGAGATCAAGCACAACAGGGGGATACCCACAAGACCATGCCGATCTGCATCTGGGTGCTCCCTGACGTGTTCCGCCAGGACACCACCAGGCATCCATTCCGAGATAAGCTGAAAGGGAGTGGTTGTGATACTGAGGAAGGAGACAATGTTTTGATGTTTCAAGCGTTTCCACACTATAGCCTCTTGGTAGGTCTATGGGACCCGTCATCGACGGCACTCAGAGGAAGCGATAGGACAACTAACTTTTGCAGGATTCGCCCCACTGTTCTTCTGGGAATATATCCGAACACGTTTGACGCAAACCTTTGAACCGTTGAGGGTCCCTTCGTACACATCAGCGGAACCCCCCGAGGCTACAGGTTGGGGGTTGACATGTAAAACTTGAGACGAGACCGTATACGATGTTGGCAGTATCATTTTGGGGCCGCATATGTTTTTGAGTTCGCGCAAACATTTCCGGAAGGCGGGACTGCCAGGATCGAGAGCATTGAGGGCCTACTGTAGGTTGAGCGGGGAACGAAGAAGTGAGACATTGCGGCGTACCTTGTCCAGGTAGTCGACAAGCCCAATCAGATCATCGCCTTGAAGATTTGGTATCCATTGTATATACTCCTCTCCGTAAAGTACGTTGCTGACTTGATCTTGAAACGTAGATGAAGACTTGTCGAGACGACGGAGTCGGGTCAAGGGATTATGAGAAGACATGGGACGTATCATTTGCTAGGGTGGCCACTGCTGGGGAGATATCGTATATATACTGGATACCTCCCCTTGTCCGTGAGGTGCGTGGGCAAAGATCCCAGCATTTAATAGTTTATGGATTATGTGTTGACCCGGGACCTACGGTGAGCGTGATGTGCATGCGTCTCCGAAGCAGCAGATACCACTTATCGAAGACGATCATTAAGGCAACGACGAATCCTAGGTGGAGTCCTAACGGCAATATTGGCGCGCGTGCAATAAAAATCCGTGACGGGATTCGCGGTCGCATTGACTGCAGAATACAGATGAAAGGAGAACGCTGTACGACGCTTCCGAGATCGACCACCACATCCTCTGCCAGCGCTCTCCTGTGAGGACGCCTCATCCCCCCCGGACTCCACAAGGAGCTCCTGCCTCTCTTTGCCTTCGTTCCAGTACCTGGTGTATTCATCAAACCGTTCGTTCCCCAAAAACTGGGATTCCGCGAGAAATGCTCAAGTTTCTAACCGGCACGTTGCTAGAGTCTTTCAGAACTTGAGTTTGGATGGTGGGTACAAGGTGGAGCTTGAGATTTTAGAATACGGGAAGTAGGTACATCACTGCTAGTACACTATGTGCAGTCCTGGCCAGGCCCACTGAGTCCAGGTGGAGCCACAGATCGATAAGAAATTTGCGGCATAAAGTCAGTTCTGAAACACTCTACTAACACAGTAACGTGTTCCTGACTGTTAGAAAGATGAGGGTTCAAATGGGCTGTTAGTACCATCCGGTGTCCTACCGCCCGATGCCACCCACACCTAGTGTTGGGGGCAGTTGGTCGGCGAGGGATCTGCACGGCAAGCGGCAGTTTCGGGAGGATTCTGCCGGATTGGCAGGGGGTGGCAGGCCGGTGGGTGAAACAAATCATACATCTTCATCACTAATCTACATGTGCTTTGTCTCCTAGAATATATGATAGCCTCGCAGAATATCAGCAGGGTCCCAGGCCCCAGGTTGTTCAGCACGATCATGAATCGTCGACTCCCTCGTGACACGACCCTCGTGGATTGCGGAGTAACTCCTTTCCGTATTGCGGCAATCTCTTCAAGATCGTACATCTCGTGAAGTTGCACGGTAGAAGTCAGAATAGCGTGAGGTCAGAAGAGGTGCGAGACTGACGAGGAGTGTTCCTGGCTGAATAACCGCTATCCACGCCAGGCATCCCTTCCAGGTGTTCGCCTCGAGAGGCTGAGGCGAGAAGCATTGTTGCCGCCGTCGTACGGATCAGCCCCTGTAGGTTTCGAATCATTCACTTGGCATCACTGTGGGATAATGGATGAAACGGAAACGCATGATTGGTTGTACTGTTCCAGATAATCCCGGGGTGGGTTGCTCGGTGAATCCACGTCCGTCTGAGAGGCCACTGGTCTTCAGAATATAGAGGGGATAACACGAGAAAGCAACGAGTTTAACGAACGTATGATTATTTGAAAGAGGGAACTCACGAGCTACGGAGAACCTTCACACTCCCGAAACTTTTGGGCAAAAGCGAGGATCCTGATCCCAACAGTGTTGCATCAATTCGCATAGCTCGTCCGTGAGGGTTGGATGGGTCGGTCGAGGCGGGCGCTCGCCAGTCATTATTGCCACCATCGCCGGTGTGGATTTGAGATCACCGAACGGAATCGCGTCAGTAAATGCCTGGGATGGCAGTAGGTTGAGGCCCAATGTAAACTACTCGCTTGTAACATACCTCGATCATGACCATCGCGAAGGAGAAAACATCTGCCTCCTTGCTGTACGTCCCCTCCTCGTTCAGAATCTCTGGCGCAGTCCATCGTGCGGTAAAAACCCTCTCACCCGAGCGGCTTCGTATGGGATATATGTTTTGAGTGACTGTAGCAAGACCGAAATCCGTAATCCGTGGGTTGCCGTCGGCGTCTGCGAGGATATTTGGCTGGATGTATGCCAATGCGATGGCAAACTGGGTTTAGAACAATCGCGTACTCCCTTGAGATCAGCGTGAACTATGTTGCGGGAATGGAGATAATGGAGGCCCTCGGCGACACCGGACAGCTGGTGGCGGGAGTGAGCGTGGGCCCAAACATAATAGCAGAGACACCTACAAGGCCACGTTGATCAGCACCTGGGTGTCTCCTGACGTGTTCCGTCAGGTCTCCACCAGGCATCTATTCGGAAACAAGCTGGAGAGAATCCGAAGTGCTTCCAGGGACGGGGACAATATTTTGGTGTTTCAAGCGTTTCCACACCACAGCCTCTTGGTAGAGAGTCTCCGGATCTCATCGGCAACAACAATGAGGGGAAGGCGACAGGAAAACACTTTTTGGGGTTTGCTGGACCGCCCTGGGAATGTATCCGAACACGTTTGACGTAGATCTTTGAACCGTTGAGGACCCCTTCGTACACATCACCAAAACCTCCAGAGACGATAGGATCACGACGGATATGTAAAATCTGAGATGACTTGAATGTGTATGATGTCGGCAGTATCGTTTTGGTGTGGCAAATTTGTCTCAGCTCGCGCAAACACTTCCGGAAGGCGGAACTGGCAGAGTCGAGAATATCGAGAGCCTACGACGGCCTGGGTAGGGGGGCGAAGAAGCGAGACGCAGCGACGTATCTTGTCCAGATGGTCGGCAAGCACCACCAGATTGTCGTCTTGAAGGTCTGGTATCCATTGTTGTACTCTTCCCCATAGAGGATATTGCCGACTTGATCGTGAAACGCGGAGGAAGATGTGTCGAGTTCGAGGAGTCGATTCAAGGGATTGTTGGGAGGTACGGGGAACATCCTCTGCGAGTGTGACGACTCACGGGTGGTTGACGGGATACCGTATATGTACGGAATACCTCGCTTAATCCACGAGGTAGTTGGACGGGAAGTCGACGTACGCTGTCAAAACCCTGACATCCTCGCCCAGGGCGGAAAGAAGCGCACGTCGTAAGTATTGATTATAGTCCACCAAGCACTGAATGCTCTGCCCCGCAGGCCTGCCATGGAGATGACGCGCGTGCAATCAGGGTTTGTGCTGAAACTCATGGCCGAGTGGGTTGTGGGCTGCGGTTAGACCACACAGGACCAGCCAGGGAGAGGAGAACGCCCGAGAACGATCTAGAACGAAACCAGCTTCCATGAGATTTTAAGTGTGAAATGATGGGAGATACCAGAAGAGCACTTCAAAGCGCCCCTGGTACAGTACTTGCAGTCAGTTCCAAGTCTGTCGGGGCCCGTACAATCGCGGCCGATAATATTTTTCTCACCTGACTTATCCTGCGGGCACCGGGTTTAGACGGAACGGACACAAATTTGTTCGACGATACGCTACAGAAAGCTTTAGGGGAGCGTGTCGAAGGCCTTCCGTCGTCTGAGCACCCTAACGGAAGTGCATATGTGGAAAAGTGCCCTGACGGAATCACTTCGGTCGGAATCCGACCCCAAGTTCAGAAGCCAGGCCAGCTCTAACTTTAAGTTTGATTGAAGCTGGGACTCGATCAGCGGCCACGAGTGAAGGTCGTTCGCTCGATCCGCCGAGCTGCCGAAACTCCGCTCGCCCACGAGATCTGGGGTGCGGACTCGGAGAAACCGGGTGCGAGATCCGATTGAAAAAACCGCGAATTACGCTCGGTGCCATATAACGACGATACCAGGGGAAGAAAGGGTATATAGCCAGACGACGGCGCCAGCCAGGATTTGGAATTCTCTCTCCGGGGTTGAGCTTGAGGGTCCCGGTCAATGGCTACTACGAGGACCGGTGACAAGAAAATCGGTTGCGGTTCGCGAACAGAGCGCCGCGGAGTTTCTGGCACTCCGAAGCGAGCGCCTAACAGGCGTGGTCCGAGTCGCGATGTCGCGCACCTCCCGCCACCACCTACACGGTCAACCTACCGCACTCAAAGCATGTTGCGTCGTGTCCAAATCATGGGTTCCCCGGACGCGAAAACACCTCTTCGCCCGCATCGAGTTCCACGCCCCAACATCACCCATCGAACAGTGGAAGAACGCCTTTCCGGACCCACCCAGCTCACTACGCACGCACTCTCTCCTTTCGTGGCCTTCCAGCCACTACAACCGCGGATCCGGATGTCGGCAGCTGGATTCGCGCCTTCCACCGTGTCGTAACTCTGCGTTTGAACACCCTTGGGTGTGATGACAGTCGTATCTCCCTCGTCCAATTACACGGATTGTCGCGCAACCTCAAATCCTTCCACCTGATCCATTCATCCCTCCCACTCTCAGAGATTTTCAGCTTCATCTGTTCCTTCCCCCTTCTCGAGGATCTGGGGTTTTATACTACCTCAAGAAACGACACCGGTGGACGGGACATTCCTTCGACTTCACCCAAACTCACCGGGTCCCTAAGGATAATGGGAAGCATCCAATCTGCCGCACGTCGTCTGTGTGACCTCCCAGGTGGTCTCCGCTTCTGCAAGATCACGGTGTCATGTTCCAAGAGGGACGTCGAGTCGGTAATGGATTTGGTGTCGAGGTGTTCTGGGACCCTGGAATCGTTCAGCGTTTCTTACTATCCATCGAGTGCGTCTACTTCGGTCTCTGATTGGTCGAGATCTCACCGCTACTCGCCAACGTAGACATGCCTGAGACACCTCCACTTGATCTCTCCAAGGCCACGAAACTAAAAGACGTGGAGTTTGCGTGTAGGAAGTCGGATATCCAGTGGATCGCCATGACGGTACAAACTGCCACATCCAAAAGCCTTCGTCAGATCACCGTCAACTTGCGCCCTGGACTCTTAGACAAGACTGGCGAAAGGGTTCATCGGGAATTGCAAGACCTCGACAAACAATGGATACCAAATCTTCAAGGCGATGGTCTGATGGGGCTTGTCGACTATTTGGACAAGGTACGCCGCAGTGTCTCACTTCTTCGTTCTACGCTCAACCTATAGTAGGCCCTCAAGTGACAGATAACACAAGTTGGAAAGGCTGGAGAAGTGGTATTTTCATCTCATTATCGAGAGCGTCCCAGTAATACTTCGACTGGCCTTGGTGTTGCTTGGGTGGGCCTTGTCGCAGCATATTTGGACAATAAGCCACACCGTCGCTGGGGTCATCATCGCCGTTCTGCTTTTTGGTGTCATCTCTTGCGTCTCCTTCACGTTCCCCACGACGGTCTTTTACAGTTGCCCCTACTGGGCCTCGCCTTCCCTTACGATTTAAGTCTCAACCCCTCCGATCGCACCGCTAGTTGTCCTCCCCTCTCCTCCCGCTCTTCCTGAGTTGTGACCATCGTGCCTTCGGGTACCGGCAGCCACCACGGAGGGAGTGATCGGATCATGGATATCGGATATTCCATTGCATTTTTCGCAGCACCTTCAGCCTCCACTTCCTTTCCAACTCCTTCAATCTCCTTCGCCCTCTCCGTATCCTCCCAAACGGGAACCCGGGGACCACCCAGCAGTTTATTGACCCGAGCCCCGGCCAAACGGATCCCAGTGCGTTGTCTTTAGCTGGGTTGGATTGTGAATAAATCTGACGTGTATACCCACCTGGCATATCTCCAGAGACGATTTGCCCTCCTCGTCCCTGCTCACCATCGCGCTTGTCTACAAAAAGGCCCAGGTTTGATAATAGGATCTCTCAGGAGTTCAAGCCGCATGCATGGGGGAGACCCGGCACCGCTAATTCGTGGGTCCGACGCCCCAACGCATATCTCTGGTTCCTGCGGAGGCCCTTGGGAACCCTTGATCCACCGACAAAGCTCGTGTCAAAGAGCTTGACTACGAAGGTGGACCGCTCGGGGCAAGAACTTCCCGTCAAACGGAAGGAGATCGATGACCAGTTCGGATAAGCCCAGGAGGGGAAGGGCCCGATGGGATCGGCAAGACGGATGTGGGGCATCAGCTGAGGAGGTTACGTCACGCAAACTTGACTCTGGGTATCCTGAAGGTGAGAAAAATATGGTGGCGAGTTCTGTAATCGATTTTATTTATTGGTTTAGAAAACAGCTCCGCTCTCTGTTTACGGAACGCCCTATCCGCACCCGCTCTGCTGCGCTCCGCCCACTTCTGAATTACGTTTGATCGGATGATGAAGTTGGAGGTCGGGGCGGAACCCCTTACCCGCCGACAAAGCTCGTTTCGACACCCGGACGTTTCAAAGAGCTCGACCGCCGGAACAGTGCGGAGGTGGGCCGCCCAGGGTAAAAACTTTGCGTCAAACGGAAGGGGATCAGCTGTCGGTTCGAATGTGCGCACGCAAGAGGGTTCGATGGGGTCAGTCAGATGGGTGCTCACAGGGTCTTTCGGGGATGTCAACTGAGCAGGTTGCATCCGCCCTTCTGACTGCACCCGACAACGCGGAGGAGATGACTGCGGTTGAGAAATCAGACGAAGTGATGTCGGAACGTGATCCAGATGGGGAGAGACGGTCTGTAATACTTTCACGACTCTTGGACTCTGTGTGTGATTATCCATAGTATATCGTCTGTAAGTAGGACCCTGGTAACGGTAACTGTTTTGACTGCAGGGCCACGAGCGCAAGCTGATCCGTCCAACCCCCGATCGAGAACCTCCAGACGGACGGGTTTGGGATGCTTCACTTCAAATTTCGAGGGGTTGTTTTGCCTCGGGACTCGTCACGCTTTCCATTCTCTGACCCCCCACGCCCCTATTTTCTCGCGCTTGTGAGCTGGGTTTCTCTTTCCCGTGACGGGTGTATTCGTTGGGAGGCATGCATAAAAAACATGCCGATCTCAGTGGGGAATATTGGATTCAAAATCACTCTTTGAACCAAACCTCGTATCGCGCCCGCCAGGAAAACATAAACCGAGATCGTCGCTGGGCATACCTTGTGGACTTCGGTGACTGTCACTCGACAGCCGTCGGGATAGGATACACCGTCACTACCAACGCCTCCTCGGTCTCTGTCACTCCCAACGCTCCTCTAATGCCTTTCGCTGGCGGTTGTGAATGAATCCCACTGCTGCGCCCCTAGACTGGTTCTTACGAGGTTTGTGTTCGAGCAACAGTTTCAGCGTTTCTAAAGTTTCCGCATACCGCCAGGTCTCATTCAGAACATTCCCTACTGGAGGGTGGGTCGGGTGTAGCGATGAACGCGAAGGGCGACCTCCCACAAGGAATAACTTAGGACTTGTTGATTTGTCGCCAAGAATTGTCGAGAGGCGTGGGTCAATGAGCGCGAGCGGCAGGGACTGAGTACTTGCCATGAGTGTTAGACTGCATCGAAATGCGCCACCAAAATTTGGGGGGCACGGTCACGGAAGCATATCTCTGGTGGTGGTAGTTTGAACCTTATAGAGCGGGTCGGTATAGGCTAAAATGATACTCTGACGTCTTTCTCGCATGACACCCACGGAGATTCTCCAGCTCTGCTGTACATGATTGACCACTCGATTACGACAAATATCTGCACTACAATTCGAACCGGGATGCGTGATACCACCATGACAACTATGTAATTAATTACGTCGGTCATTTCTACTCGCTTGGGGGAACACATCCGAGAGAGATAGTGTTCCCAGTTCGCGTAATGAAAACTGGGCCGGCAAGCAGGCCCACAGATATCAAGTTTCTTAGAATTATTATTTATCGGTCAACGCTGCGGCGCCGCCAAAAGCGATACCATTCTATCCCGACTCGTGATCAGCAGGAGGTCATAATACGAAGGACTACACGTACTCTTTTTGGGTTTACTCGGCTGGGGTCTGGGAGTGGCTTGGGACTGTGGCACTTTCGCGCGGGCGTTCTTTGCCTCCCCTGCAGCCTTATCGGCCTCCTCTTTCTCACGTCCAACCTCCCTTTGCCTATCTTCCCTCTGCGCCGGTGTTGGAACAATTTCGTATCAGAAGAGGAGGATCACAACGCACCTCGGGCCTCTCACTGGGTTCCCTAGCCTCCTTTAACCTTCTTGCAATCCCTTCGTCCCCCTTCGCCTTCCCAGCCTCTTCAACTAGGTTTCGACGACCATTTGATGATCCACCGACCTGCTGCTGGCTGTCCTGAGCCCCAGTTAAACGGGCTTCTAGCGTGTTGCATTCAAACGAGTTGAATCGTGAATAAATCTGGTGTATGTACTCACCTGGAGTATCTTCCGAGACGCCTTGATTTTCTCGCCCCTGCCCACCGTCACGATTACCTACAAAAAATGCACAGGTTTAGTATCCCTCAGTAGTTCTCCGCGGATCTGTACCTGTGGGGTCCGAGTCGTCCACTTGGAATCCCTGTGGGATAGGAGGGGGGGTTCTACACGAGAAAACAGTGAGGTCAGCGAATCTATGGTCAGCAAAAGGTGGGGGACTCACGAGCCGTGCAGAGCTTTGAATACTTCTAAAACTTCCGGACGCGAGTGAGGATCCTGATGCCAACAGCGCTGCATCAACGTCCACAACTTCTCCGTGAAACTTGGATGGGTTGGCCGAGGCGGGCGCTCGCCTTTCATTATTGCTACGATAGCCGCCGCAGGTACCCTATCATTGAATGGAACGACGCCGGTAAATCCCTGTGATAACACGCGGTGACAGTGAGCCAAAGCCCGACGAAGATAGCCCTTTCGTAACCCACCTCGATCATGACCATCGCGAAGGAGAAAATATCCGCTTCCTTGCTGAATTTCTCATCCCCGGTCAGGATCTCTGGTGCAGTCCATCGTGCGGCATTACCACAGCCCCCCGGGGCGCTCGGTAAGGAATCCAAGTTCCTGGTGACTGTAGCAAGACCAAAATCCGTGATTCGCGCGTGGCCCGTGGCATCCACGAGGATATTTGACTAGACACGTGTCAGAACGGCGGTAAAACAGGACTCATGTCAATCACGTACTCCCTTGAGATCACCATGAACTACGTTACGGGAATGGAGATAGTAAAGGCCGCCAACGACATCAGATAACTGATGGTAAGAGTGAGCGTGAGATCAAGCACAACGGGGAGATACCCACAAGACCATGCCGATCTGCATCTGGATGCTCCCTGACGTGTTTCGTCAGGACTCCACCAGACATCCATTCCAAAATAAGCTGAAAGGGAGTGGTGGTGATACCGAGGAAGGGGACAATATTTTGGTGTTCCAATCGTTTCCATACTACAGCCTCTTGGTAGAAGGTCTATGGGACCCGCCATCGACACCACTCGGAGGAAGCGATGGGACAACTAACTTTTGCAGAGCCCGCCCAATTCTGGGAGTACACCCGAACACGTTTGATGCAAACTTTTGAACCGTTGAGGGTCCCTTCGTACACGTCAGCAGAACCCCCTGAGGTTACAGGTTGGGGGTTGACATGTAAAGGTTGAGACGAGACCGTATAAGATGTTGGGAGTATTGTTTTGGAGCCGCATATGTTTTTAAGTTCACGTAAACATTTCCGGAATGCGGAACTACCAGGATCGAGAACATCGAGGGCCTACTGTAGGTTGAGCGGGGAACGAAGAGGTGAGACACTGTGGCGTACCTTGTCCAGATAGTCGACAAGCCCCATCAGACCATCGTCTTGAAGATTCGGCATCCATTGTTTATACTCCTCTCCGTAAAGTACGTTGCTGACCTGATCTTGAAACGTAGGAGAGGACGCGTCGAGATGACGGAGTTGGGTCAAGGGATCATGAGAAGACATGGGAAGTATCCTTTGCTAGGGTGGCGACTCGCTGGTGGGCCAATGGAATGTCCACCGCTGAGGAGATATTGTATATGTACTGGATACCTCCCCTTATCCGCGAGGAGCATTTAATAGCCTATGTTGACCTGGGCCTGTGGGCGTGATGTGCACGCGTCCCCGAAGCACCAGATAATCTTTACCGGAAACGGTCAGGAAGACGGCGATGAGTCCCAGGCGGAGTCCTGACGGCAATTTTGGCAGGCGTGCAATCAAAAATGTGACGAATGCGGTTGGAAGAGAACGCTTTGCGATGTTCCCGAGATCGACCGCCACACACTCCGCCAACGCTCTCCTGTGAGGACGCCTTCTCCCCCTTCCGGCTCCACAAGGAGCTCCTGCTTCTCTTCGCTTTCGTTTAGGTACCTGGTGCGTTCACTAAACTCGCCAAACCGTTCGTTCCACAAAAACTGGGATTCCGCGAGAAATGCTCGAGTGTCTAACCGACCGTTAGAAAGATGATCGATGAGGCCAGGGTTCAAATAGGCTAACAGTATTGGCAGCATCCGGTATCCTACCGCCCGATGCCACCCACACTATTCAAGTTGAGGTGGGAAGTCTCTCACGGGGGTACTAATGAAGTGTTCGAATAGTCTACTGTCTACGGCCAATGAGATGAATTTCTGGCCCAGCGGTAACTTGGTTGGTCGGGTGTAGAGCAGAACCCTTCAGAAGCGGAACCAACAGGCCAACCTTCAATCCCACAACTTTCCGTCCTAAGCACCCCGTTAACGAAGGTCCCAGAGCAAGCGGCTTACGCGTACGAGTCTCCGGCACCTGCTGGAGAACCTTCCGAAGTTAATCGCATGACCTTGGGTCAACTCATAACACTTTCTTTGTTAGCAACGGGACGATCTGGATGAGGTCAGATGGAAGCCCCGTGGACAGGGTGAAGAGTTTGAACTTGACGGTGAAGTTGATCTCATATAGCCTTTTCTCTTCAGCATGCCTTCGGATGAACGGCCAGCACCAAACCTCGAGGGTTCCACGACCCCCATGATCATTATACACACGGACATGACGCGTGACGCGTGAAGCTTGAAGCTGGAACTAAGAGCCGCGAACCGACTGAGGACGTATGAGAGAATATGTGATCGTGTTATACCGTGTCGTTTCTAACTAGTATTTCTAACACGGTTGACGGTTAGATAGCCGTAAGCATCAGTATATACACGTGAGGTTAGAATGTTAGTTAGGGACAGGCAACCTTGCACGGTGATTAGTGACCGTTAGTTAGACACTCGGGGCAAGTTTCTTCAAACCGTTGGGAACGAACGATTCATGCGGCCGATCGAGATGTACACGAAAAAGTATGCGAAGGTCTCAATACCTCCCTCATCTTTGTTGGTTCCTGCCTCCATCATCTTATCCCCAACCTCTGCGACATGTGGGCCGGTTCGTTCAGCTGTCGGCCCACTACAAAGAACACCCTCCCGATGTGGGCATTGGCCCCATCACCTGGGCCGGCCCTCCCTCGAAATCATCCACCATCCGGTCGTTAACCTGCACCGGTCTCCCAACTTTCCTCTTCGCCGCGTTTCTCGCGATGCTTGGGAAACAGTGACCGTACCTCAGGAACGTCCTGCTGCAGACAAGAGCCGTGACGGGTCACACAAGTTGGAAGGGCTGGGGAAGTGGCATTTCCACCTCGTCATTTAGAGTCTCCCGGTGATGCTTCGACTCGCGTTGTTGTTACTTGGGCCAGCCCTATCGCGATATCTCCGGCAACCAGCGTACTGCCACAGGAGCCATTGTCGCTATCACGTTCCTCGGTGTCATCCCGCGCGGCCTCTTCACCCCCGCCATGACCAGACCCCGCCTTCCCTTATGACCCGGATCTCGACCTCATATCAATACACGACTCTCATCCCTCCAATCACACCGCTGGTCCCCCCTCCCGTTCTTCCTGGAAGGAGTTTAGGCGATCTCCCCGGTTCCTTAGGGAGTTGGGGTTCGTTTGTCCGAATTTTTAGTGATATTTCGTGGGACTCGAAAAATCGCAAATCAGACACCTGACGCGTTACGCGGGTCCCCTACTCCACCATGGACAACACAGTGATCCTCTGCACCGTCCGGTTCGATGCGGATGTTATCTGGTACCCGGAGATCGTAGGGGATGTCACCTTGTATCCCCACGGACCTTTTTCAAGTATCTGCTGGACCGACGAGGAGGCTGGAATAGGCGAGTTTGACTAGGATGGCACTGGTCTCGGTATTCGGGATTCAGCTATGGACCGAACCTGAGAGGGAGGACTTCGAGGGATTCTGCAAATGCACTGTACGAAACGCTGACCGACGACCTTCGTGCAGGTCCCACTCGTCGACAGTCATTAGAAAGGATGATTTCCAGGCCAATACTACCGGTTTGACATTCCACACCTTGATTCGCCCCAGGCTTAAGACTTACAAGATTCATGTGTTGCACGGTTACGCGAGATTCTCGACTCTAGGTGTTCTGGGACTGGGGGATGTATATGGCAAGCTCTGCAGTTCGGCTTTCTGGGAAACAATTCCGCTCCCCATTTATGGAATGTTTCGACCGTACCCACTCTACTGTGCCCCACCCCCTCCTGGATTTCCTCCTGTTGAACGAGAAGTTTTACTTCATACACTCTCTGCCGTATTCATGGATTATTGCCCTCCACATTTCATCAACCGTCCCAGCAGATTTTGACTTGACGATGTTACCTACCCTCGCACATAGGCTACAATGATATTTTGAGGTCTTTCTCATATGACTCTCCTCACCCATGGACGTTCTCTAGCTCCGTCATGTGGGATTGTCCGCTCGATTGTGACGAATGCCGGAACACACTTGAGAGATAAACTATTCCCAGTTAGCATAATAGAAACTGCGCCTACAAATATATCCACATCAAGTATCCTAGAATTACCGTCCATCCCTCAATGTGACCAGGAGTACCATTCTATTCCAACTTGTAATCAGCAGGAGGTTATAATGTAAAGGACTCCACGTACTCTTGTGCTTCTCTGGCTGGGGCGTGCCCAAAACCCCTTGTGTGTTCCCTTCTAAACACGAAAGTACATCTTTTGCGCTCGGCCGGTTGCTTGGTTGAGGTCCCCAACAAAGTCCCAGCAGGCTCCATATAGTGTCTGTGAATAGTCTCCCTCCTTCTCCTTCAGGTCTCTCAGGACGTTTGCCCTCCAGAACCTTCCCAATAACAGCAAAGGGGATAGATGGGGAAAATGGTGTCTTTCCGCTGAGAACCTCATATATTACCATCCCCATTGCATAGCAATCCGATTCCTTTGTTGGACGACTCTTCTTCAAGCCAAAGCGTTCCGGGTCGAGGAGTTCTGGGCTCATCCACGGAACCGTTCCGCCCTCCGTGCATGACGTTATAATGGTTGATTGGTCCGAAGCTACTGTGATTAAACTGAAGTCTGCTAAACAGGCGCAGCCGTTGTTGTTGATCAAGATATTCGCCTTAGGTCAGGTAAGGTATGTGTGGGAGGCTAGCAAGGGGTTTTGGAACGTACCCCTTTGAGATCACCATGAATTATGCCCTGGTCATGCATATAGACCAACCCCCTAGTGATGTCTCTCAACTCCAGTGAATGCGTGATTATCAATTATAAACAAGGATAGGAATTGGACGAGAAAACATACAAGTGCCAATCGATCCACATTGATATTCGCCTTCAGGAATCCGGTGATACTACCATTGACCATCCATTCTGATACCATCACGAGCTGATTATTGGTTGTCATCACACCTAACAGCGGCAGCACATTTGGATGACAGAGGGTCTTCCACCCTGCAACCTCCTTACAGAAGCTCTAATAGACATGATCGTTTATCAATAAACATAACAGGTCAAGAGAGCATCATCAGTGACCCACCCTTCTAGTTCGCTCGAGCTCATCCTTTCGGCGTAACCTCAGAACCTTGGCTGCAACCTCCTTGCCACAATGTTTACCCTTCCATACATCTGCAAACCCGCCGTGGCATACTGGTTGCTCATTCGGGTCATAACAAAGTGGAATTTCCAGTGATTGCGGAACCAGAGCTTGGCGACCGCAGGTTTTGTATACAGCGTGCAGAAACTTCCTGCGGATCTGTGGTGCGAGGCCATTCATCACCTAATCGACAGGGGGACAGGGGGCGAAAGTCAGAGACCATCCATCAATCCCTCGGTATAGACACTCACCTCGTCTATGTCTATCATATCGATGAAGGTCTGGGCGTCATCCCGAGAAAGGTGTCTGGGTGTCTCAACCCGATTACTGTCCGAGAAGATTGTAGTAATCAGAGAGACGCGCTCGCGCGTGGTGAGGGTATTTCTGATCAATCCTTTCCAGACCGGAGAGTCTGAGCGATCCACGGTCAGTTAACAGGGCTTGTGATGGGTCGAGTCACAAATGAGTCTGGTTGGTGTACCTACCTAATTTATCTTCCGGGGTGTTTTGGTGTCCCTGTCCTTGCTTACCACCACGGTCGTCTACAAAAAAGGTGTAGGTTTAGTATCCCTCAGGAGTTGTTACGTGCATGGGGGAGGCAAACCGTCAATCCGTGGGTCCGGCGCCCCGTTATTGTTTCTAGATTCTCGCCTTGAAAGGGCACCATCACCCGTGTTCGGGAGGCCGGGACGGGAAGTATTCTTGCCCTCGTCATGCGGATCGGTGCCTGTGGGATCCGAGTTGTCCACTAGGTATCTCTGTGGGATGGGAGGCTCCCTGCACGGGAAAACGAAGGTCAACGAATGTACGACCGCCAAGAGAGAACTCACGAGTTGTGCAGAACTTTGAACACCTCTGAAACTTCTGGGCGCGAGTAAGGGTCCTGATGCCAGCAGTGTTGCATCAACGCCCACAACTCCCCTGTGAAACCCGGGTGGGTTGGCCGTGGCGGGCGCTTGTCATGCATTATTGCTATAATGGCTGCTGCAGGTACTCTATCACTGAACGGAGCGGCGCTGGTAAATCCCTGTGATAATACGGGGTGGCAGTGAGACGAAGCACGGAGAAAATAACCCATTCGTAACGCACCTCGATCATGACCATCGCGAAGGAGAAAATATCCGATTCCTTGCTAAACGTCCCATCCCCTTTCAGGATCTCTGGCGCGGTCCATCGTGAGGCGAAACCATGGTACTCCGTGGTGCTTCGTATGGAATCTAGGTCCTTAGTGACCGTAGCAAGACCAAAACTCGTGATTCGCGCGTGGCCCGTGGCATCCACGAGGATGTGTGGCTGGACACGTGTCAGAACTGCGGCAGAACAGGACTCATACCAATTACGCACTCCCTTGAGATCACCGTGAACGATGTTGCAAGTGTGGATATAGTAAAGGCCGCCAGCAACATCGCATACCTGGTGGTTGG
>Ga0307513_10004345_pt1 | contig 18933 bp, 21 predicted proteins | sample 15_EM_MG_FD_202174 | JGI IMG/M metagenome (GOLD analysis project Ga0307513, IMG submission 202174) | Populus trichocarpa ectomycorrhiza microbial communities from riparian zone in the Pacific Northwest, United States - 15_EM | ecosystem: Host-associated > Plants > Roots > Unclassified | place...
CTAGGGGGATCAAAGATGATCGCGCTCACGAAGAACTCCGATTCCAGTCGAGGGGAAGTCAAGGTCGGTGGACTCGCCGGAAGGATAGACCTATCGACGAATCTGACTTTCTCGCTCGAGAGAACATAGCTGGGTTTTCGCGGAGATGATTCGGGAGTTCTGAAAGATTGAGAGCGTGGAGAAGACGTTCTGACCGGGACTGCCGTATACGAATCGGGTTTCATCGACGGGGACCCGGAAATCCGGTGCAAGTTCCAGCTACTCTTTCTCGGAGAAGTCTCTTTGGCAGGAGAATCCAGTTCATTTGCGCCGCTCATAGATTTCTCTTCCCGCTTCTTTCCCTTGGCAGATTTGGATTTGGATCTCATCTTCAAGGGACCTGCTCTCATCTCTCCTTCTCCTTCAGCACGGTGGGATGAACCAGGGGAGGAAACGACAACTGAGTCCTGATCCTCCTCCTCGTGATCGCTCCACATCTCACCGAACCTCGACGCGTGAGCGAACGTGGATCGGGTTGAAGTACGCGACACGACGACGGGAGTCATGTCCATCCCCGTTGAATTATTTCTGGTCAATGCGAATGGGTCATCCGGAGTCGCCGTCGATCTGGTAGAACTCGTTGTCTTGGCGGGCCAATGAGACGAGGAAGGGCGCGAGGAACTGGGAAGCGAAGGCCAAACGAAAGACTTGTCCGAGCTAATGGTCTTCGTCCTCTCCTGGGTTGCCAACGGCAGAGGTTTATAAAATCTCGACGAAGGGATTCTCCCAAGAAAACCCCTCCCGACCGAATACGAAGAATATGGGGTGCCATGTCTGGTATGCTTGCTCGGACTCCCTTCCACATCACCCAGTGATCCGCGTCTACCGCCATCCGCCCTTTCATCGATGCGTTCCACTGGAACGTACGCAGGTCCGGGTACTAGCGCGACAGCGGCACTTTTCGCCGCCCACTGCTCATACAGGTTGAATACAAGCCATCCTACGAATGCTCCGAGCAGAAGCCCAGTGAGCATAAGGGCAGGGGCGAGGTGAAACGATTCGAGGCTTTGCTTGGTGCGGGCCTGTGGACGGGGAATGTTGGTTGTGGCCGGTGGGAGGGCTGTGATGTCGATGATCGGAGGTGATGGTGACGCAGATGTTTGTGGGGATGATGACGAGGGAGTGATGGGGATCGGCGTCGCCTGTAGAAGTTGTGATAGGCTGCTGGATGTCAACGGAGGCTGGGGTGTAAGATCGGTTTCGAAATCGTCAAATGGCCACCAATCAAACGTCGTGAGCAGAGCGCCCGGGGTATTCAGTTGACCGATTTGGAACGTCGTTGTCTCCTGTCTCGCAACTGCCGAGGCCACGGTTGCCACCCGTCCAACACAAATGAAGAGCGGGAGTACAATGCTACCCAAATACATCGTGTATGGGTCTCGGGATGACGACGAGGTTGGCTCGGAGGGTCCTCGATTCGACGGAGAACGCGGATAAGTCAACGAGCGGTTTGTCGAGATCGAGACCAGCAGCGATGAACGCGGAACGACGGATGAGGTGAAACGAGGGCGAATAGGAGGGGTCGGACACCCCGGATTTGGTTGCTCTCCGCCAAAAGGTAGTGGGTCGAACTGGGGGGTGGGTCAGATGTGTAAGGATCAATAAACAGGGTACAACAAGAGACTGACCGAGTGGCGGGGGAGGAACGGTGACTGTTCTACCTGACCTCCTCGCGGCCAGAGAATTCTTCGAAAAGTACCAGGAAGAGGAGTTGTCGGGGGTACGGGGCCGATTGAAGGAGACCAGCTTGGGTGGGGCCGAGGCGGGACGTGGTGGAAGAGAAACGGAAGCAGGTTTTGACTTGGACGATGACCTGCGTTTGAGAGAGGGGGGAGAAAGCAAAGCGGTGTTTATGATAGGAGTAGCGGGAGGGGTGGTGGGTGTCGCTGGCTGAAGAACGATTGCGGGCCTTGGAGCAACGAGCAAGGGGGTGAGACGGTTCGCTCTCGAGCCTTTCCTGGGGGGGGTGACCGCGTCCAGCTCAGACATGACGGGGGACGTTGAGTGGTGGTCCTATTGATGGCGCAGTTTGGCAAGAGCAGATGGAGATGAACGCGCCCATTTTATCCAAGCGCTCGCATATTTCCGCCGGTTGGTTCCGCCTAAAAACAACACGGATGGATTCGAGATGGAGAGAGAGAGAGAGAGGATGGATTTTCTCCAGTGGGGCGTGCTTTGCGGCTTTGCATTGTGATCGACTCGGTCCGTTGCTGTGTTCCTGATTTGCCCACTGGGCGACTGAGACACGGGGCGAAAATGATTTGGCGAGAGCACAGGAATAGACGCAATGGAGAAGATATCAAAAACATTTTTTCCAGCAGATCGTCCCCCGCCAGCGAATTCGCTGCAGCTCGCCAAATCCGATAAGCGCGACTCGCGAGGCCTGATCGTTGGGGGAGGCTATATGCTTAGACGCCCGACAACTCTTCCGGACGTGTCTCTTCCCGTACCACCATGAATAAGCCCTGGGGTTTATTCCGCTCCCTCTTCGCCTTGCTACCGGTTGTGGTTCTCGTGCCGCTCGCGTCTTACAAATTACACTACTGTGAGTTGCGATCTTTTCCTCGCTGCGGGTCTAACTTTCTTGTAGCCTTGCCAACTCCTGTGGTTTCACTGTGAGTCTAGGATCTCCTTGGCTTCGATATCCAACTCATCCGTCGTTTTGCGCAGGACTGACCCGGTCACTGGTCTCCCACAAATCTCAGAGTCAAAGATACTTGGGTACGCCAAGTATCTGTCAGAAGACATCGGTTATCGGACCGTTGGAACGAAAGAACACGCCATTGCGGACGCTTGGTTGCTTAAAGAAGTTCAACTCATCGCAAAAGAGTGCCCAAAGAGTTTGCAATGCGAGGTTTGGAGACAGTCCGGGAGCGGATCCCACCGGTGAGTCGTCCCTCGCCACAATGCTGACCTGTAGCTAACCACGCTTCACACAAGCTTCGACATGATGGGCAAACGATTGTACAAAACCTACCGTGACCTTTCGAACATCGTCGTGCGGGTTTCAAACGGAACAGATGCCGGAAAGGCTCACGCGATCTTGGTTAATGCCCACCTGGACAGCACCCTTCCCAGCCCCGGTGCTGCGGACGACGCGCTCCCATGCAGAGTCATGCTCGAGGCTTTTCGCGTGATGACCCAAACCCCAGGGTGGTCTCCACACCATGCAATCGTATTCCGTGAGTGGACTCTGGCACGCATGTGCCCAATTTCGGCTATGTGGCAAGAACAACTCAGAGGTATCTCTGCCGTCGTTGCCGCACCTATCGGAGCTCTCGCGGGAGCGAATACCGTGGCTTATATCATGACCAAGGTCTTCAACAAGGGAATGAGCTGGTTCTCTGTAGAGTTGTCGTGTTTGGTGTTATACCTTCCTCCTGCCCTGGCTGGCGCGTTGGCCTCTCAGTTGTTCTTTGGCCGAATCCATGAAGTCACGGTCTTCACCTCTCTCTTACTCCTTCAGTCATATCTCGCGTTTCTGGTGCAGATGATCGGGTACGGGTCTGCGGCGATGTTTTACCTTTCCGCTTTGCCATTGGGCGTATCGCTTTTGTTGAACCAGATGTTTGTCATGGATCCTGATGAGATCCACTTGTGGACGTATGCGATCTCGCAGTTTGTGCCGTTGATGAATGGGACGCAGCTGTGTGTCCTTGCTAGACGTATTCGTCCCTCTCACAGGTGATCCCCTCACCCTCCTCCCACGAATGTATTGGCGTGATCGTTAACGTTTTCGTCATGTAGGGCGAATTGGACCGGGCGCCCCTGCCGACCATATCATTGCCTCGATGACTGCTCTCGTTGGAGCTTACACCTTCCCTAGCGTCCTCGCCTTTGTTCATCGATTCAATCGGTGAACCCTTGTCCGATCGATTTTGTTCTTATCCGCACTGTCTGCTGTGACGGTGCTGGTGTTCAGGGAGAGGGAAGTGTTCGACGAGATGCACCAGAAGAGGCTGTTCATCATCTATATGGAAAATGTGACGATCTTTGGTTCTTCCTCAGATTTAAGAATTGAATTTTTGGCTGGTTAGGTAACGACGGTCCAACGGAACGGAATAGAAGGTGCGTTCCCTTTTGTTTCCTCCGCAACGAGCTACACTAATACAGTTTCACTATCAGCTATCGTAAACAAGAACAAATGTGATCACATATTCTGGGGGAACAGATCCTCGGAACCGATGGGGTAGTGAAATACCTTGAGTGTTTTATCAACCTCTTTACCCTCGAAATACTCAATGGGAACTGTTATCTTTGGCCGGATCTTCTCAGGGGTGACGACGACATAATACCTTTGGGCACCCGGGAAGAAATCCAAGTCGTCGACCTTTTGTAGACCCCTAAACTTTACTTCGTGTACTTCTTTGTCTAGTGTCATTTGAAACATGAGGAGGACGGGTGGTTTGCAGAGGGCAGGATGGATCAGAAGCAACGAGTCAATCTCCGGGAAATTGGAGGCTTCGGGACGGTAATAATGGCCCTTATCAAGCCGGGCCCCTTCGATCAAGGGATATTCGGCTGATGCAAGCAACTTGAAGGTTTTTGCATTCTTTCGGCTGAGGGTGGCAGTGTAGTTATCGTAGATGAGGTTCACCAACCCCCTATTGGAAGAGCGAAGGATAGGGAACAGTTTAAGGGTTTGCTTGCACCTAAGCAACTCGTGCATCCGGAATTCGAAGGTCCACCCGGCGGAGGCGGCTGTGACATCGTTGGCGGAGAACAGATTGTAGAGGTGCCGCATTTCATCAACCTGGGAATGGATATGTTTTGCCCAAAGTAGCCTGGCTATGTGTTTCGAGGCAAACTGCACCACGAAAGAGAATTGATCGGGCGGTACAGGCCATATGGTGACGATGAGGTGGGAGAAGTCAAGGGATCCAGGGTTCTGGATGGCCTGTCGCAGCTGACCAGGCTCCATTTTGTTGATCATTCTCTCGAGCGTCACCGAGTATTCATCCGAATGGCAGGAAAACTCAGCCAAGTCCCCAGGAGAGGTGCTAAAGTCGTCATAAAACTTCTTGAGTTGACGTTCTGTTGGGTTGTTGCTGAAGAATTGGCGACTACAGAAAACGTGAGCGCTTTTGAACCCCACAGAGACTAGATCAACGTACGCTTGAAGAACTTCCGAAATTGACCACGGACTCATGTAGAATCTACGCGGACCAACCTTGTTGAGCCAATCAAGGTATTCGGAACGAGGAGACGCAGCGTTGACGACAAAGAAGGGTGATTCATCCTGGAAGATGGGGGCGGGTTTTGGAAGGACCGGGCTCGAGTCGACGAGAGCCCAAATGCGGCGGTCCACTGGGAGGCACAAATCCATATAGGATGCCCGGTCGTCAAGCTGCGTGAGTTCAAAGGTGCCACCTTCACAAAAAAGGAGTGCGTAACCACTGGTGAATTGGTATGCAGTGGGGAGTTTGAGCGCAAGACGGCGCAGGAGAAGCCAGCGTAAGAAGGTCGACTTTCCTGATCAAATATCAGACACTGTGGGCAGCGGAGAAAGAAGGGAACAGACCGACGCCAGGTTGTCCGGAAACCATAAACACGAAAAGCGATTCGCTGGCCAATACAGCCCGTTGTTCAGCTGCGGAGTACTGGGACCGTACCAAGATATTTGGAGTTTTTGGTGCAAGGATAGGGGGAAACGTTGCAACAACACGCTGATCGGGGAGCGCAACATCTTCCACGGGGTCCGACCCTCTCGTCACATCTTCCTCCCACTGGACCGACTCTAGCCCTTTCCCCCAAAAAGAACTTCTGACCCCTTCCCAGCGTAGTGTGGATGAATCAGATTTTGAGATAACCTCCGAGGGAAGCTTGTTTATCGCTCCCTCCTGGTCATTGATGTGTTTGGCGAGATCTTTGAGCGACATGATAGGAAAGGATGAAGGGATGTCAGCCACGTATCTATATCTGCGGGAGCTCAAACGCTCATCGCCATCGGTGACATCATTCAAGCCCGTGATCGATGTCCCTTGGCCGACCTTGTCGTGTTTTCTGTGGTCGTGTTCTCAATATAAAGGCCCCTGCGTGCCCTACCCGGGAAGTGTCTGCATGCTGGCTCTCTGGGTTCATCATCTTCATCCCTACCCAGTTCTCGGGATGGCAAGGTTGAGAGGCTAGCCCCGGGTACGGCAGGTGGCACGCTGGTATAAATCTGCGGAACCTGCACTGCCTGTGTTGTGCGTACCACCCAGTGCCAAAGTTTTCGAATGCGAATACGTGCAGGAACTGGGGCAGCGCCATCGAGGGTCCAACGGAATGGAATAGAGGGTGCGTTATCTTTTGTTTCGACCGTAACGAAGAACAAATGTGATCACGCGTTCTGGGGGAATAGTTCCTCGAAACGGACGGGGTAGTGAAATACTTGATTGGCACCGTTATCTTTGGCCGAATCTCCCCAGGGGTGACTACAACATAATACTTTTTGGTGTCTGAGGGGAAATCCGAGCCGTCAACCTCCTGCAGACCCCTCAACCCGACCATCAGCAAAACGATCGCGTTGCTGTGACGCTGTTGCGGGCGTTTAATTGTCTCTCGAGCATCTGTCGCGCTTGCATACTCTGACGTTTACTGGGTGTCTGGGATGCTGGGTCACTGCCGTATTCTATTTTCGTCTGCTGGGATGGACCCATTTGGAAGCTGCTGACACCTGGGAATTCGAACTTGGTGGGATAAGACGAAAAGGACATCACATTTCTTAAGTCGGCTGCGTCGTACTCGAATTGTACCAAGATATTTGGAGCGCTTGGTGCGAGGATATGGGAAGCATCGCAACAATATGCTTCTTAGGGAATGTAACATCTTCCACATGGTCCGACCCCAGATCTATCCCTAGGCGTATGGGCTGGCACCACCTGGGAAACAAGCAGGAGGACAGCGTCGACTTGGGCTGCCGGGCCGTTTCCTGTTTAGGGTTTCCTCTGAGGTGTCCACGGCTGCGCTGGTGTATCAGGTTTCAAACACCGGCGAATTTGACTCCGTTCGTTCTGGATAACGTTGCTCAGGGCACCGCGGATAACGCAGTGCACGTCGGCCGTCGGGATTGGATGATGTCACAGATGAGCGCTTGAGCTCCCGCACATAGATAAGTACGTGACCGACGTACCCTGCCCACATCTGTTCACCTCCCTTCATCCTCTCCTATCATGTCGCTCGAAGATCTCGCCGTATACATCAAGGACCAGGAGGACGCGATAAGCAATCTTTCCTCGGAGGTTATCTCAAAAGTTGTTTCACATAGACGATGCTGGGAAGGGGTCAGAAGTTCTTTTTGGGGGAAAGGACTAGAGTCGGTCCAGCGGGAGGAAGGTGTGACGAGAGGGTCGGACCCCGTGGAAGATGTTGCGCTCCCCGATCAGCGTGTTGTTGCAACGTTTCCCCCTATCCTCGCACCAAACACTCCAAATATCTTGGTACGGTCCCAGTACTCTGCAGCTGAACAACGGGCTGTATTGGCCAGCGAATCGCTTTTCGTGTTTATGGTTTCTGGACAACCTGGCGTCGGTCTGTTCCCTTCTTTCTCCGCTGCCCGCAGTGTCTGATATTTGATCAGGAAAGTCGACCTTCTTACGCTGGCTTCTCCTGCGCCGCCTTGCGCTCAAACTCCCCACAGCGTACCAATTCGCTAGTGGCTACATACTCCTTTTTTGTGAAGGTGGCACCTTTGAACTCACGCAGCTTGACGACCGGGCATCCTATATGGATTTGTGCCTCCCAATGGACCGCCGCATTTGGGCTCTTGTCGACTCGAGCCCGATCCTTCCAAAACCTGCCCCCATCTTCCAGGATGAATCACCCTTCTTTGTCGTCAACGCTGTGTCTCCTCGTTCCGAATACCTTGATTGGCTCAACAAGGTTGGTCCACGTAGATTCTACATGAGTCCATGGTCAATTTCGGAAGTTCTTCAAGCGTATGTTGATATAGTCTCTGTGGGGTTCAAAAGCGCTCACATTTTCTGTAGTCGCCAATTCTTCAGCAACAACCCAACAGAACATCAACTCAAGGACTTCTACGATGACTTTAACACCTCTCCCAGGGACTTGGCTATATTTTCCCACCGCCCGACAGAGTATGCGGCATTGCTCGAGAAAATGATCGACGACATAAAGCCTGGACAGCTGCAACAGACCTTCCAGAATCCCGGATCCGTTGACTTCTCCCACCTCATCGTCACCATATGGCCTGTGCTACCTGATCAATTCTCTTTCGTGGTGCAGTTCGCCTCTAAACGCACGGCCGATCTACTGTGGACAAAACATATACATTCCCAGATTGACGATATGCGACACTTCTACAATCTTTTTACCGCCAGCAGTGTTACAGCCGCCTCCGCTGGGTGGACCTTCGAATTCCGGATGCATGAGTTGCTTAGGTGCAAGCAAACCGTTGAACTTTTCCCCATCCTTCGCACCTTCAATAGAGGGTCAGTAAACCTCATCTACGATAACTACACCGCCACCTCCAGCCGAAAGAGTGCAAAAACCTTCAATTTGCGTGCGTCAGCTGAACATCCCTTGATCGAAGGGGCCCGGCTTGATAAGAACCGCTACTACCGTCCCGAAGCCTCCAATTTCCCGACGATTGACTCATTGCTTCTGATCCATCCTATCTCCGAAACACACCCCATCCTTCTCATGTTTCAAATAACACGGGCCCAAGAAACACACGAAACGAAGCTAGTAGGTTTGCAAAAGGTTGACGACTTGGTTCTCCCCCCGAAGACCCAAAAGTATTATGTCCTTGTCACCCCTGCAGGGATCCAACCAAAGATAACGGTGCCAATCGCATATTTCCAGGGTAAATTGATTGACAACACACTCAAGGTATTTCACCATCCCATCAATTCCGAGGATCTGTTCCGCAAGAAGGCATGATTACATTTGTTCTTGTTGATGATAGCGGATAGTGAAGCTGTATTAGTGTAGCTCGTTGCCGTGGAAACAAAAGAGAACGCACCATATATTCTGTTCCGTTGGACCCTCGAAGGCATTGCCCCAGTTCTCGTACATATCCGCGTTCGAAAACTCCACTAGGCAGTACGTACAACACAGGCAGTACAGGGTTCCACAGACCTGTACCAGTGTACGACCCGCCGTGCCCGGGGTTAGCTTCTTAATCTTGTCCGTTTTGAGAGGGTGGGGAAGAAAATGACGAGTCTGAGAGCCAGCCTACAGCCACATTCCAAGTAGGGCGTACGTGGGTCCCCACGTAGAGAACACGACCACAAGAAACACGACAACTTGAAGAACTCCAATTCCAATCGAGGAGAGGCCAAGATTGGCGGACTCGCCGGAAGAACAGATGTATCGACCGACTCGACTTCCTCGCTTGAGCGAACGTCTAGTAGCTGGGTTTTCGTGGAGACGATTTGGGGGTTCTGAAGGATTGAGAGCGTGGAGAAGGTGTTCTGGCCGGGACAGTTGTATAAGAATCGAGTTTCTGAGTTCAGAGTTTCGAGGGCCGGGCCTTCTCCAATGTGTGTATGGGATTGGTATACCTCCAGATCCGCGCGATGCAAAGCGGATCTTCGTTCACATTGGCGACATTCCTAGGAACTCAGTACTCATTGTTCGTACCAGACCCATGATCGGATCCAGGAGCAGGCCGGCGGTTGCATCCCAGAGACCGGTGGTCTTGACTTGCTGGAGACGAAAAACCCGCGACGATCAGGGCTTGAATTTAGCAGAGCGTTGCCCACTCCCGGGTAACACTGCTAGTAGCACCGGCAGACGACCGACCAAGGCACGGTCTGGATGCCAATATCGTAACGGCGCGGAGCGCACTGTAACATGATATAATATTGTGACATGGGGATGAACGAGATAGGCAAAAATGCTAATGAGGGTTCCATACTCGACGTTCTCAGGCGAGGGTGCATACGCTCTCACACAGCAACAGGAAGATTGAGGGGGGTCCGGATGATCTCTGATGAGTCGCCCAAATAGTTTACACGCCCTCGCTTTTGAAACTCCAAGGCCTCCGGAGGTGACTCTTTCGAATCGCTCAAATATACGTCCTGTTGAGCTTTGCTTCGGACAAACGAGACGGTGACTTGATCGGACACAGGATTCCGCTCGACTGGAGTGCGAATGGACACGTGCCAAGTTTCGTCTCGAGCTTCGGGCAAGGTGCGACCCATCCGGACGATGATTAAGCAAAAGGATATTCCGACTGCCGGGCCGGTTTGTAGAGGGTTTGATGAGTTGAGTACATGAACGCATACCGACGTCGGGACGGGAGTTTGGTGCCTGAGGGGGTGGGACATAGCTGGCGAACGTACCATTGCGAGGAACGTGAATATAAGACTGCTCTTGGCGAGGAAGGCAGAGAAGTCCATCACGACGAAAGCTCTGAAGGGACGTTCTGTAAGTTTCGCCTCGGTTCTACGAAAAGGCTGTGGATCTTACGTCCACAGCGCGGCACTTTCTATCAGCACTTTCATCGCTCGCTGTCAGATCAGAACTCATTGAGGGTGATATATGAGAGGTGGGATGGTTTGCGTACCAAGATTACAGAACCCTCAGCTTGAATATTTGCCCTTGCAGTTTCCCGGTGTATACACCACAACCTGAAGCTGATCGCGACTGTGTATAATAACCAGAAGAGTGTGAGGTGAAACCGCACCATATCCGTAGCTACACAAATACACACACACCTGTAGTGAAAAGGCTATTACTGAATTGATAAAATTCAGGTGAGCATTCCCTCCTAAACACCAACGGGATTCTTAGGAACTTACAATATTGTGAGGCAGAAGCAGGCTGAAGACCACTTGTCCAGTGCTCTTTGGTTGGCCGGTGTTGTGAGATCTCGAAGTTGGTTCGTCAGACCACAGCCGACGGCTAAGGAATCGCGACTGAGCGACGATGGAAGGCGAGCAGAGGCACAAGAAGGGAAATAAACTCACCAAATAAAGCCGCAATGGTTGCCGAGGGGATGGCACACACGAAAAGATTCCCATAGTAGATGTGATACATTCGATAAACCTGTTGGTGTGGGTCGTCAGTGAGTGTAAGTGGTTGCGTAGACTCGAGGTGGGAGAAGTACCATTATGATGTCGGCAACCACGATTTGGACTTGGAATACCGCCCACCGGATGATCTCCTCGGCAGGGTATGGCGGATCCAGGTATCAATAGATAGTCACTCCCGGAGGGGTATACAGAGTCGCTCGTATCGCCCGAAAGAGCGAAAAAACGCAATTCTGCGGGGAGGGGTAAGCCATTGGGTAAGCACCTGACGCGGGGTTCGGATGCTCGCTTCTTGCTTACAAAGGTGATGGTGAACCCAAAGAACACGGTGCTGAACACCATAACACGGTTGACCTCTTGTTTCTTTGAAAACTTGTTCCACTGGACACAGCAGGCAGTGACAAAGAGAGGAATAAAGACCCCTGCGTAAAACAAGTCCAGCGTTAGCGCAAGGCTTGTCACAACCGAGACAAGTGCTCACCATATAATACGCACTCTAAGAACGTTCCGACGAGGAACGCAAAAGCGTAGCTGACTTTGGACATTCAGAACGACCTAGGAAACGGAAGACACTGGCTGAGGTGGCGAAGGGAAGGGAAGAGGGCGAGTAGTAAGAGGGGATGGGTCGATAGTATCCGTCGGTCCTTCAGATGGCGCAGGTCAATTGGACTCTGGAATATCTGAGTTATACCACAAGGTTGCACAGCTCAATGATCCTAGATTTGGGACGAGCCGTGATCAGGGAATTGAACGCAGGTGTGGGTTCGTCGGCCGCCATCGTGGGTGTATGCGAAGTAAAATGCCAGCGCATCGATCTCGATCCGCCCAGCTAACTGACGGTGTTGCGACCCCCCAGTGGGGCTGCTGCAGAACAGTTCATGCTGCACCAATGCGTCGTCAAAGGTTTACGGTTTACCCTGTGTGTCAGGACACTTGACCTAAAATCACGCCATCTATATCATATGATTCTCTTGTCGTCAGGCTGACCTCTCGGCGTGCGCTTCCGGCCACTTCCTCACATGTTCGTCAAGCTGTTTTCCGGAAGAGTTCCCCTTCATGTTCCGTTCTGCTCAGATCGCCGCCCAAGCTGACCCTTGGTTGCGGTTTCAATCCCACCACCACCCAACCACAATGCTATCCCCTTCCGGTGTCCACCACGATGAACCTCCAGACCCCCCAAGTTGCGAACGAGTCCCGTCCTCGATGTAAGTGAATGTATTATGTAACACACGTCGCGATGCATGACATAGGTTGGATCGTCTAGCATCGACCCAGAGACCAACATCGATTCCATCTAGACAGGTAAATAGAGGAACGCGTGGGGGACATCATGCGTCTCAAACGCGCTCGAAACTCTTTGTCGAGCATATCCACCTGTGTACCTCCCCAGATACTTGGGTCCATCTTCAGTTGGAATATCACCCCAGAACACGACTTTGGCGGGTTGCGGAAGGGTTCTTCCAATTCCCTCCTCGTTTGTCGCCACTGGTTCGAGGTCGCCTCCGGCACTCCAGAATTGGAGTTTCTGGGCAAACACCCCGAAACAATGGTTATAACAATGCCGGTGTTCTGGGACCGCTCCCCTCGACCTTGTGTTCAACAGGTATCTCATGGATAGCATGGTTATCCCTTTCGATGGACTCCCGCAAATACTACGTGCGCTTTGGGATCGTGTCGCATCTGATTCCATACGGTTTTTCCACTTCCAATGCCTGGACACGCAAGCCATTCGCTTCGCCAGTTCCCCGTTGATTCCCAGTAGCATCGAATCGATAATCTTGTACGATATCGATTGCTCCGATCTCTCCGCCCACCACCACCTCCCCAGGCCACGGTACCCCTACCTCCCTTCCTCTGCGGAGACCAGAATCCAGCTGTGGGACCATCTTTGGTTACACACCAGAGCTCTGACCACCCTATCCTTCATGTTCACCGATACCTCATCCACTCCCACCTCATCCCCGTTGCTTTCGATCCTCGCCTCCAGCCCCCAACTCAGAAACCTTGACATCTTCGGGCTTTTGATTCCACACCTCAATGTTGACGAATCCATGATTCGAGTACTGCTCCGTCATTTGAAGAAGCTCAGGTCGAATGCAGACTTCTACATCCTCTCCCAGCTGCTGCGTCGATTGGACCTCCCTGAAACATTGGACGAGAGAACTCTAGCATTTTGCTGCGATTGCCCGGTAGAGGAAGTTTCAGGATTCCTTGGACCATACATACGAGACCACCGACGTGACGGCAGGTTCCGAGACGGACTGGAGATTCCCGTCATATCCTTGGCCGACACTATTGAGATTGAGGTCGGCACCACCAGTGGCACTAATGGTACAACTCATCCGACAGGCCAAGGTTTGCGTCCTTCACGACGGCATTTAAGGATACACTTCCTCTCGGTGCACGGGATAAACTTTGTATTGATTTCCTCACATACACTCCGATGGAGTCCATGATATGCTTCCGCGGGAAACTGGTCACTTGTCCCCTGGGGTAAATAATCGCCGCAACGCCAAATATTCAAGAACTGTATCTTGAGACTGTGGAGATGTCAGAGGGGTTCCTGCAACCGGCTTCGGATGGCCCACTTGCCACTACGAAACCCTTCCATCGCTGCGATACCTGCATCTAGAGGGTCCCCTCGTGGATCGTGGCGATTGGAGCTCCCCGATGTCCTACCTCACTCATCAAACCTCCGGAAATCAGGTAGGTCATTTTGCTCACAATTACCGGGATGTTTGTTCATATTGGACATTTGTCAGAGGGATGGGGAAGACGGGGGTGATAAGAGTGATGGTGGGTTGGGGGATTGATGGACCAAGACGTTTGGGAGTGGTTGAAGCAAACGCCGTTCGTTATATGCTGCATCCACATGATGAGGAAAGGTACTGATTTTGTACTGTTCGCATCGTAGGGTCATCGAGATACCGATTAGACACTCTTGGATGATCTCCACGTACCATCCGCCTACGTCAGCGTGGGAGAAACGAACGTCAATATTGCCGGGGACTCATAGCCCCCAGAGCCCAGGAATTGGACCGTTGACTAGGATTCAACCCATGGAGAGGGCGTTTCTTGCCCGATAAGTCCCTCTCACCGTTAAGAAACAATTTTCTCTATACAGGGTACGTAACGACTATCTGTGACCCTTTTAGAAAACCGCCTGCACACTCGCAGGCTCGAAACTTATGTTGATCCGAGGTCGTGGAGTTGGTGGGCATTCTTGGACGGCTTCAAATCGGCGTTCACTCTGGAAATAGTGACATGTCTTCCATCCAGGTCCGGTCATCCCCGCCACACAACCGGAGGAAATAAACACACGCGTTGAAAGCAGTCCCACACATCTTATGAAACCTAACAAATATTTATTCGCTCTGCGCCTGTATCGATTAGAAGTACACCCCGAATAAAGTGGATAAAACATGTAGAATGATCGAGGGCGGCTGTGACGTAGGCGCGCGACAGCTCACTGTCGCGTGTAATTAGAATAGGCCCCTCAACTTTGGACACAACACCGGTCTCGAAACCGTCGAATGGTTACCAAGATGTCGTGGGAGGAGCGCCTGAGACACTCGGTTGAATGAATAGGAATGCTCTTTCCTCCTATCCCGCGGCTCATGGGGAACAGCTACAACCAAACGAGGAATGGGAGGGCAATATTGCCAAAATACATCGCGTATGGACCTTGGGATGACGAAAAGGCTGGCTCGGAGGATCCTCGACTCCACGGAGAACGTGGCCGAGCCAGCGAATGAGTAGTCGAGGTTGAGACCAGCGACAACGAACGCAGACCAACGGATGAGGTGAAATGAAGGGGAGTATGAGGGGTCGGACGCCCCGGATTTGTTTGCTCTCCACCAGAATGTTGCCGGTCGGACGAGTGGGTCAGGTGTGCAGGGGGGACAGTGAGAGACCAACCGAGCGGCGGGGGAGGAACGGCGACTGCTTTGCCCATCCTCCCCACGGTCAGAGAATCCTTCGAAAGGTACCAGGGAGGGGAGTTATCCGGGCCAGTTGGAGGAGGCTAGCTTAGGGGACGTGGTAGAGGAGGTGGGGAGCCTTCGGCCTGGACGATAGCCTGTGTCTGAAAGGGAGGGAAAGGTGTTTATTATAAGAGAGTAGCAGGAGTGCCATGGAGAACAACGGGTGTCGCTGGCCGGAGCACAATCGCGAGCCTGGGGGGAAGAAGCAAGCGGGTGAGCCAATTCGTTCCGGGGTCTTTGCTGAGAGAGCTGGCCACGTCTCGCTCGGATATGGTGAAAGACAGAGAGTGGATCATGGTATGCTTTTTGATGTCGCAGCCCGAGAGGAAGAGACAGACGCCACCGTAGTCAAGGGCTCGTGGATGGGTCTACCTCCAGCATGTTCAATGACGAAATTGGAGGTAGAGGGAGAGGATGAATTCTCTCCCGTGGAACGGGTTTTGCGGCCTTATCTTGAATGTCGGATGGCTCGCGGCATCCGTAGTGATCGCCGAACCCGCTCTCGGTGACGACGGAACCCAAGGATGAGAATCATAGAATCCATCAAAGAGCCGCTGCATCGAATGTACTGCTTGCAAGCCATACTAATGTCAATGGGTGCCCAAAGGATCAGATCTTCAGATCAGGTCGGAGTTCATTAGATGACTTGAGGTCGAAGGAGCGGATCGACGGGTTCAACCCACGACTGATGTAGAACTACATATCACAGGGGTTAACAGGAATATCACGGTTGGATTCATACTGCAGCTCACGTCATAAACGAAGTCGCCACCGCTTCCTCCCAAAACAAGTAGCTTGTCACCGAATGACGAAGCGGCGTAGGACTCCGATGAAGGACACGGTGACGCTTCGCGGCACATGGTGGTGGGCCAAAGCTTCAGTGATCTGATCGCAAGTCCGTGTGTCCTCCCTGCCTGCCTTTTTCCTGGTGCCGTCCCTATTCGCGAGTACAATAATTTTGAGACAGTGGCCTTCACCGGGACGGCACAGATCGCTTGTCCACGGCACCCACGTCCAACGGGGGGGAGGGGAACGCCGCTTCCTCGATCGGCACCCCGCCTTCTCTCCTACGTCAAACTCAACCCGACTGAAATCGGGCTGAGCTTGCTTTGAACAACACATGTTCCGAATTCATTGAAGTTACGTTGAAACTGTCTATAACCACACGAAAGACATATTGAGACCCATTCAAACAATTTCGGAGCCATTCAGGGTCAAATCTATCAACATTGGACTTCCTCTGGGGATCGCACCTGCATATAAGTATGTGACCGACATCCCCTGTTCACATCTGTCCCCCCCGTCCTCGCCTATTATGCCACTCGACGATCTCACCGTGCACGTTGACGAGCAGGAGAAGGCGATTCGCGAACTTCCCAAGGGGACTAGCTTCGAAGATGGTCCGTACACCACCTGGAAAAGGATCAGAGCTAGTCTTTGGGGGGCGGGACTACATATTTCTGAGAGGACGCAGCATGTTGTCGAGAGAGACAATACCATCCCTGTGGGAGCTGTTACGCTCCCTAAGGAGCATACTGTTGCAACGTTCCCCGAAGGCCTCTTCTCGAAGATTTCGAACATCTTAGTACGATCCGAGTATTTTGAAGCCGAGAGAGAAGCTGTGTTATCCAGCGAATCCCTCAATATGTTTGTGGTCTCCGGACAACCTGGCGTTGGTCTGTTTCTTTCTTTCTCCACTGCCCGCAGAATCTGATCTTCGGTCAGGGAAGTCTATTTTCTTGCATTGGCTTCTCATGCGCCGTCTTGCGCTTGGGCTTCCCACGGTATACCAATCTACCAGTGAATATGCGCTCCTCTTCAACGGTAGCGGCGTCACCAAGCTCGAAAGGCTTGGTGACCGGATGTCTTACCTGGCTGTCGAGAAGCTGAAAAATCGCATTTGGGCCCTCATTGACTTAAACCCTGCCCTTCCGAAACCCTCCCCCCTCTTCGCGTATCAATCGCCCTTTTTTGTTGTCAATGCAATGTCCCCTCATTCCGAACACTCCGACTTGGTCACAACAGCCTCTCCCCGTATGTTCTACATGACTCCATGGTCCATTTCGGAAGTTCTCCAAGCGTATGTGGATCTAACCTCCAGAGGTCCACAACACTCACATTTCCTGTAGTCGCCCATTCTTCCAGAATCAGCCAACAGAAGTTCAACTCAAGAAATTTTATTATGAGTTCAGCACATCTCCCAGGGCCTTGGTTGAATATTCGACCCGCCCGCCGAGCGATTACGACACCCTCCTACAGAAAGCAATAAAGGCAATACCGCCCAGTCAACTACGAATGTCATTCCACGACCCTGGAGTCCACGATTTATCCCACTTCATTACCACCATGTGGCCCACACACGATCACCGCTATTACCGTGTGGAATTCGCCGCGCGGCGCGTGGCCAGGTTAGTCTGGGAGAGGCATGCCCATTCTCGAATCGATGACATAGAAGACTTCTATCAACTGTTCTGCGGCAGCAAAGTTTTATCCACTCCTGCTGGGTGGACCTTCGAAACCCGGATGCACGAGCTGCTTAGCGCCGGGAGAACCATTCGCCTGTTCCCCATCCTTCGCTCCAGCAAAGGGCCGGTGAACCTCATCTACAATAAATACGACACGGATCGGGATACGCCGGAAGAGGTCAACTTGCCTCAATTAACCGAAGAAGACTTGGTCGAAAAATGGAGCTCAATTTTGACAAGTACTACCGTCCCGAATCCCTCAACTTCCTGGCGGTCGATTCGTTGGTTCTCGCCCGTTCTGACTCCCGCACGTCGCCCATCCTCCTCATGTTGCAAATGACACGAGCCCGAGAAATACACGAAACAAAGATGGGAGGTTTGGAAATGGTTGATGCCATGCGTTTCCCCCCGGGGGCCAAAAAGTATTATGTCGTGGTCACTCCCGAGATGGTTCGGCCGAAGATTACGATACCTATCAAATATTTCAAGAGGTGTAAGCAGGACACGGATTATGACAAAAAACTCAAGGTATTTCACTGCCCCATCCGTTTCGATGAACTCTTCCCCCAGAATCGGCCATGATCGCATTTGTTCTTGTTGATGATCGCAGACAGTGAAGCTGTATTAGTGTATCCCGTTGCAGAGGAAACAAAGCAGAACGTTCCCTCTATTCCGTTCCGTTGGACCCTCGGTGGCGTTGTCTCGGTTCCCGTAGGTATTCGCCTTTGAAACACTGGGTGGCACACACAACACGGGCAGCACCGGGATTTGAGATTTGTACCAGTGTGTCATCCGCCCTGCCCAGGGCCAGCCTCTTAATCTTGTCCGTTTCGAGAGGGTAGAGCCTGCCTGCAGCCACGTTCCAAGTAGGGCACGCGGGGGTCTTTACATAGAGAACACGACCGCAAGAAACACGACAAGGTCGGGCAAGGGACAACCGCGATCAACGGCCGATCGCATTGAACAAGCCAAAGAGCCAAAGCCCATCATACAATTCCTACTCGTACACGACATACACAAACAAGCAGTTGGAATCCAACGTACGCTACAAGACGAGGGTGTAGAAAAATTACTTACTATATGTACCGTACATCTATACAACTAAATATCAAAACCTCTAGCTATAGAGGTATCCGAAACATACACCTCGAACAAAATGGATAAAACATGTCGCGCACCGGACGAGGCAAAATAACAATAAAGTCCAAGATTCAAGATTCGAGCAGCCCCCCCCACTCGACTCAACCACTCCTACTCTCCCTTCCAACACGCCCAAACTGTTTGTCCTCCTCAACGGTGTCCAACGTCAACCTGCCGGGGCTCATCGTCGCATTCGCAATGCCCGTTTGACTCCTACTCTTCTGAAGGATCTCCTCGACCTTGTTCAGCGCTGAGTGTCTCGCGTAAAATCTCTCTGCTGGCGTTCTCTTCGGTGGAGGGTCGCCAGGGAACTCGGAGATCGTAGAC
>Ga0307513_10004346_pt1 | contig 18932 bp, 20 predicted proteins | sample 15_EM_MG_FD_202174 | JGI IMG/M metagenome (GOLD analysis project Ga0307513, IMG submission 202174) | Populus trichocarpa ectomycorrhiza microbial communities from riparian zone in the Pacific Northwest, United States - 15_EM | ecosystem: Host-associated > Plants > Roots > Unclassified | place...
AGTACGTTTGGGTGCGAGATGTACTTCCATTGTATGACCTTACGGTAGAACTCCTGATAGAAATCGAGTTGAATCTACCCTTCGCCCCGATAGGGAACCGTTACACACCTGCTTAATCCTATCTGCTCCCGGACCCAGTAGCTGAAAGGCCTTCAAGCACACTGGGTTTTCGCCCTGTTTCCCCTTCCAAACCTCCACAGATCTTACGGTCTTGTGTGGGTTCTTGCCGCTCAACGTAACTCCGGATGGGAAGCATGATCTAGGTAGGACACCACGCGAATGTGAAAGCTTGCACAGGATGTCGATCCACCGGCCCTTCGACTCTGGTTTCGCTGACACTGCCTGGTCGGGGACTTTAACACGTGAGGGAAAGAGTCCAAAGAGATAGGTTTGCCTCGTCGAGTATGTCTACAATGGTCTGCACATCTTCTGTAGGGAGAACGTTGGAACCATTCGTTCGCCGCTGAACTCCTGATTCGACGGCAACAATGTAGGGGATTAGTCGCGACTCGATCCCGATGCCAGCGAGCTCAGGGTCTTGTGCTCGTCAGTTGTCGTACCCATACTTGTTGGGGTCGGGACTCACCCTGGGGTGGTTGGGCTCCTGACATAGCTATCCTCGAACCGGTGGGAGGGCGTTATGGGCGAAGAGTAGACGACCCTCAAATAGAGGGTATCCTAGTAATATACCACGCCTCGGGTGCTGTGCAGTAGGGTCATGGGCATTTGAATCGTGAACGCAGTGCAAGGGTGTCAATCGAATTGGCATAGTCACGCGAAGCGATATCTCTTTGCGGCCCTAGATGCTTCATAAAATCCGCCGGCGAACACTCCTAGCTAGCTCCATAGACGCCTCCAGTGGCAGACGTTCGGTATCATATTGATGTGAGCTGTCAGAGAACATTCCGCCCGTAGACTCCATGTGGAACGACTCATTGAACGGGTGGGCTCCGAGTCTACTCGCTCGACCAAACTCTATACGGGTGCGCATACAGTTCTATACGCCAGGGCCCATGGCTAACGTACCGGAGATTCCGTCCCACATATGCACAACGAAGTGACTCGGAGCCGACTTTCATTGCGTTTTCTTCACGATGTCGTTTTCCCCTTCTCCTTCACTTCAAGAACCGTTGTCATCACCCACTACTTCTCGCTGTACCGATGATGTGCTCACTTCTTCGGTCGCTTGTGCGCGTTTCGTGGACCCGACCCGTCTCCTCGTGACCCTAGCCTTGCGCTTCCATCGACCCCGCCGTTTTTTGGACCACCCGTATCCCCAGAGCTTAGGAGGTGATCGTCGGGGACCGTGGATAGAGACTCGAGATGGTTCGGGAAACGGTCAAGGATCCATCTGTGAATTCGGTGCGTCTACTCAATACTGAACCTTCTGATTTCAAACTCATCTTGTCTCTTTTTTAACACTCTCAGGAACTTCATATAGATCTTTTCAACTCACCGGTGTATGTACGACACCACCGATGGGGCGAATTCACCACTCAAGTCCTCACGCACGTGACAGACAACGCATCACCAGCACGTCCGACTTCTGGGAGCTTCTGGGAGCGTGGTCATCACCGGCGGCAGGCGAAAACGGTCTCAACTTGGTTATATAACGTTGTTGTTTGTGCCCCCGCGCTCATACTCGTGACAATTGTATGGTTCCATCAGGATTCGAGCGGAACTATGTCATTAGTGTATCCCCACTGGGCGACCGCCAGTTTCAGTAGACTTGGTGCGGCGTGAGTATCGCATCGTAGTGAGCCCTACCGAACCGGGATACTATCTCTGAAGAACCGTGAACTCGTTCACGGACTTGTGCCGGAGAAGTTCCGCGACTGAGAGATATCTCGGAAGGCACGGATCCGACGCCAAATGGGATGACGAGACAGACTGGCAGCAGGGAGCCGACAGCGATTCCTACGCTGACCATCGCTGGGCCTCTCGCCGTCCAAAGATTCCGATTCATCTAAACCAGAACAGTTTGAACCGGTTTATAAAGTGGGGGTGACAAGTAACGGTTCGACGAAGCAAACGATGAAAGCTATCATCAGGCGAGGATATAGAAAACCCGCTACCAGTACAATGGGCAGCTACCGTCCCCACCAGTGGTTCCTCCCTTATCCCCATTACGCGAGAATATATTCCAAAGGTATACTGTTCCTAGCTCACCAAACAGAAACAGAACCTACAACAAGTGCATATCAAATTTCCGGGCAACACTTCAAGCTTCATCCTTCAGCGACAGCGACAATGATGACAGTGGTGTCTATCGATCAGTGGTGTGAGGACCACACACGTCCCGTAGCCTAAACCTCCTTCGTCGAGACACACTCAGAACTTCCTGGTTGGTCGCAGAAGTGGATTCCGGGAGTCGAGATGCGGCGACGGGGCCGTCAGCCATTTGTCCACAGTTCCGACAACCCGATCGATCGAGGTTTTGAGGGTTATCTGGCGGCCTATTGGCTTGCTGCTGGTGAAGTCCACACTGACGTTCCCAGTGCGATAGAGTCAGAACGACGTTCTGCTGAAAGAGAGGAGGGACCGAAATGTACCTCGCGCTTCTCCTTGAGTTCCTTAGTCTCCTTCAAACGCTCGCATTGAATCACAACCCAAACCGTAGAACCTTTTGCAGACGGATCATCCATCAATATGTCAGTTTCGGACTAACACAGAAGTAGAACAAGGGAACAGTAGAACAAGGGAACATACCCCCAGCACTAGGCGGTTGCCTCGAGGGTGCATTCGTGGTTCTGCTACTCTCAATCTAAGTCAACCTGCGGATGGAATAGCGAAACGAACTCACGAGCCACGTAAAACCCCCAGCACCTCCGAAATCCCTGGCCGCAAGTGAGGGTCTTGATGCCAGCAACATTGCATCAAAACCCACAGCTCATCTGTAAAAGCTGGATGAGGGGGCCGCGGGGGACGCACCCCCTGCATCATGGCTACCGTTACCGCAAGCGATGGATGTAGGTGGAACGGGACTGTGCCAGTGAAGACCTTCATCGAAATGTAAAGGCGCTTAGTGGTAGGTTGTCCCCCGGCAGTCGTTGAATCATCCGCAACTTACCTCGACCATGACCATCGCAAACGAGAAAACATCCGCCTCTTTGCTCAACGTCCCTTTATCTTCCAAGATCTCGGGTGCGGTCCACCGTGCAGTGCCGGCGGCTGTTGTATCACTTCTCCCCACGGCACCGTGATCCTGAGCGAGGCCGAAATCCGTTATGCGTGCGCAGCCAGAAGCATCCACCATGATGTTCAGCTGTAGGAATTAATGAGTAAGATCTCAAGGATTTGCAACGACGAAACATTCACCCCTTTAAGGTCTCCGTGAATCACGTTGCAAAGGTGAAGGTAGTGGAGCCCATTAGCGACGTCGACCAACTGTAGACATTAAGGTAGCATTTCGGGGGGAAAGGAGGCAACTGGGGGGACTCACAAGAGCGACCCTGTTTACGTCCGAGTTCAGGTTGATATAAGTAGTCAGGTCTCCGCCTGGCATCCACTCTGATATAGTCTGGGGAGGGCTGAGAGTTGCGCCTCTGAAAGGGACGATGTTAGGGTGTATCAGTCGCCTCCATATCAAGGCTTCTCGGCAAAGCATCTATGGGGTCATTAGTAAACATCAAACGATTGATCACGGCGAACGCGTCCCTTAACGACTTTCTCCAGAGTGCTGTTGGAGTCAACCTTGAATCTCTTGACGCAAACCTCCAGCCCATCATACGTTCCTTTGGATACCTCTGAGTACCCACCCAGGGCAAATGGGCCCCCGCTGACGTCAAGCAGGCTGGCTGATAAAATGTGTGACGATGGTAGGCGCATCATGGATACGCATATTTCCAGCAGGTTCAAAAAGGTGATTCTGAAGGCGGCACTAGTGGGGTAAAGACAATCTAGGGTCTATAGCAGGTTCAGTAGACGCGAGTCGAGGTCGATGGAGAGAGGGTACCCTGTCCAAATCGTCAATAACTCCCGTTTCGGCCTTCCCTTTCTTCAGTGGCCGCAACGAGGGTGGACCTAACACACCGCAGGGATAATCAAAGATGAGGGTGAGGTGGAGCGGGAGTGCGCACCAGAATTGCTCAATGTGGCGTCTCGCTGATCACCGCCATCTGGATTAGAAGATGGCCACGCGGAGGGGGGGTTTCCTTCGAAACATAAAAGTATAGCCCTCGCACTTGGCCGGTCGCCTGGTCGACGTTTCCAGCAAAGTTCTAACAGTCTCCATATAGCATCCGTGAACAGTTTCCCTTCCTCCGCTTGAGGTCTCACGGGACGTTGACCCTCTAGTACCTTCCTAATAACAGCGAAGAGAGTAGATGGGGAAAATGGGATCCGCCCACTGAGAACCTCGTATACCACCATCCCCATTGCATAGCAATCCGATTCCTCCGTTGGGCGACCATCCCTCGGGCCGAGGCGTTCCGAGTACAGGAGCTCCGGGCTCATCCATTGGATCGTCCCGCCCTGCATAGATGACGTTACCATAGTTGACCGGTCCGAGGCTATCATGGGTAAACCGAAGTCCGTTAAACAAGCGTGACCGTTGTTGTTGATCAGGATGTTAGTCTTAGGGACAGTAAGGCGTATGCAGAAGGCTGGCAACAGGTCCGGAAACGTACTCCTTTGAGATTACCATGAACTATCCCCTGGTCGTGCATATAGATCAATCCCTTAATGATGTCTCTCAACTACAGCAGACACGCGGTTGTTAATTGCAAGCGAAGGTGAGGACCTCGAACGAGAAAGACATACTAGTTCCAGTCGATCCGCATTGGCATTCGCCTTCAAAAACTCGTTGATGTTACCATTTGTCATCCACTCCGTCACCACCACGAGCCGATCACCGGTCGTCGTCACGCCCAACAGCGGTAACACGTTCGGATGATGGAGGGACCTCCATCCCACAACCTCCTTACAGAAATCCTATGAGGCATCGTCATTTGTTAATACACATAACAAGTGGAGGGGCGCCACAAGCGACCCACTCTTCGAATCCGCTCAAGGTCACTCTTCATGTGTACCCTTGGAACCTTGGCTGCGACCTCCCTTCCACGGTATTTGCCCTTCCACACATCCGCAAATCCCCCGTAGCATACCGGTTGCTCACTCGGGTCATAACAAAGCGGAATTTCTAGTGATTGCGGAACCAGGGCCTGGTAGTCGCAGATCCTGTATACTGCGTGCAGAAACCTTCTGCGGATCTGTGGTGCAAGACCATTCATCACCTGACCGACGGGGAGATAGGGGGCCGAGGTATGGGTCAGAGTCCATCCACCCGTTCTTTAGTACAGAGAATTACCTCGTCTATCATATCGATAAAGGTCTGGGCATCGTCCTGAGAGAGGTGTCTGGGGATTTCGACCTGATTGTGGTCCGGGAATATCGTGGTAATCAGAGAGGCGCGCTCAGGCGCGGTGAGAGTTTTGCTGAGCAATCTTTTCCAGGCTGGGGAGTCTGAGCGACAAGTTAACACGGCTTGTGATGGGTGGGGTCGCAAACAAATCTGATTGGTGTACCCACCCGAAGCGTCTCCCAAATCGTTTTTGGCCTCTCGTTCCCGGCAACCCTGAGGGCCGCCTGCAAAATCAGGTGTGGACTGGTTGTGGAGCGAAGGGGGGGCCGACTCCATTGGTTTGTGTCCGGCGGGTGGCTCCTGTTGCACTTTTTTCGCAGTTGAGACGTAACCGAGCTTCTGGGTGATGCGTTTTACAGGCGAGAGGGGGGCTGCACACGAGAAAACAGTGAGGACAACGAATGCATGATCGACAAAAAAGGATTCCACGAACCACGTAGACCCTTTAACACCTCTGAAACCGGTGGGCGCGAGCGAGGATTACGATGCCAACAGCGTCTCACCAATGCCCACAACTCATCCGTGAAAGTTGAATGGGTCGGTCGAGGCGGGCGCTCCCCATCCATTATTGCCGCCACAGCCGCTAGATGCGTGCGATCGTTAAACGGGACTGCGCCGGTAAATACCTGTGGTAATACAATACGGCAGTAAGCCTAGTGTCGGTGTAGATGATCCACTCGTAACGTACCTCGATCGTGGCCATTGCAAAAGAGAAGACATCCGCTTCCTTGCTGTACGTGCCTTCCCCTTTCAGGATCTCTGGCGGGGTCCATCGCGTGGCTCGGCCCCGATCACTCGAGATGTTTCGTACTGAATCTAGGTTTCGAGCGACTGTGGCAAAACCAAAATCCGTGATCCGTGCGTGACCGGCAGCATCAATCAGGATATTGGACTTGGTACGTGTTAGGAGCGTCATGGAACAGGGGTTGTATTATTCACGTACTCCCTTGAGATCACCATGAACTATATTGCGCGAGTGTAGGTAGTGAAGGCCGCCAGCGGCGTCAGATAGCTGGCAGAAGTGAGCATGGGGTCAATCGTGGCGGGGGGGAGGCACCTACAAGACCAAGTCTGTCTGCATCGGAGTGTTTTTTAATGTATTCCGTCAGGTCTCCACCGGGCATCCATTCCGAAATAAGCTGGAGAGGATTGGAAGTGATGCCGAGGAGAGGGACGATATTTTCGTGTTCCAAGTGTCTCCACACTACGACCTCCTGGTAGAAAGCCTGAGTCTTGTCAGCAACGGTCGACGGAGAAAGCGGTGGCGTCAACACTGTACCTTTGCAGCTTTCTGAGGACCATCCTTGGAGTATACCCTAATGCGTTTGACACAAACCATTGATCCGTTGAGGAACCCATTGTACACATCACCAGAACCTCCCGAGGCGACAGGAAGCTCCCCAACAGCCAAAACCTGAGAAAAACCCGTATTCGATGTTGGCAGTATCGTTCTGGCGCCGCATATATGTATGAGTTCCTGCAGACACTTCCGGAAGGCAGGGCTGGAAGGGTCGAGAATATCGAGAGTCTACTGTAGGTTGAGCGGAGAATAAACAAGTGAGACATGGTGGCGTACCTTGTCCAGATGGTCGACAAACCCCACCAGATCATCTCCTTGAAGGTTGGGCATCCATCGTTTATACTCCTCCCCATAGAGTATGTTGCTGACTTGATCGTGAAACGTGGAAGAAGATGTGTCGAGCCCGCGGAGTTGATTCAAAGGATTGCGGGAAGGCATGGGAAGCACTCTTGGCTGGAGTCGTGAATAGTGGGGAAGTATGAGGGTATATGTACCGGAGGCCTCACCCGATCCACAAGGCGGTAATAATGAAAGCAATGTGATCGATGAACGAATTTTCGCAGACCCGATGCGTCGGACATTCTCCCCCATGACCAATGCCGGGGGCACTAATGAGACATATGGTCCAACCGATTCGGCCCTGCACACATAGGGCCACTGGAACAACGGGTATTCTGGGACGGAGGTCGCCTTCGAATCGTTGACGGGAGCCGAAAGTCGTCTCCGGATTGAATACAAGGACAAGGCCCAGCTGGAGTTGTCCAACTCGATCAAAGTGGTGCGTCTTCCTCGTTCGATGACTGTCGAAGCAAGAGTATCCCTCCCTTGCACCCCAGCCTCCATTCCGCCCCCAAGGAGTTATTCGGGCCGTTGGGGACGAGTCGTTTGCGCGACGGCTTTTCACCGTGTGTCACAAGGGACAAAGTGCGTTTGGTCGTGTCCATAAGGGAATATAATGAAGACCCGAACACATCTCTCACCTTCGTGAGCCGTCCGATTTTCATCGACGTCCAATCCAGGGTGTCGGTACCGGACCCGAACGAAATGATCGCCACTCATATACAAACCTCTATCGAGTATGCCGTGAACAACACACCCTTTCCCAATGCAGATCCGAACGGGACCGTTCGCCCAATGCTGTTGCCGTTTAGTATTCGGACCTCGCTCTGCGCCAATCTCACGACTTCACTCTTCACATCATCCCCGGCAATACTTGACAAACAGTGGAAACTTGATGGACCGGAAGGGTGACGCCTCCACCTGATCATCGGAAGTTCTCCGGTACCGGTGACGCTTTAACTCGCCTTGTTACCACCTCTGAACAATCAATCACACCTTCCTTGAGGTCGCATTTACTGTCTTTCTTCCCACAGTCGCATCCCTGTACTGTGGCTGCCCCCACCAGACATCTCCTATCCGGTGAACCCTCCCTCACCCACCCACTACGGACCTTTATGACGCTCCGAGCTAGCGTCTCCTTCCCGGAAAATCCTCCAGCGCCTCCGTTCCGGGGCTCGGGGCGCTGTGAATAGTAAGTTCGGTCACGCTACAGTTCCGTCGCAGGGAATCCCCGAGACGCCACTCCCTGTTGAGGTCCGTGCTCATCTGATGATAGTTGCACGAGGGTTGGGAAATCGTGCGAGCCATGTCACCTTACCTTTGACGGAGCCCCTGACCGTTAGTCAGACTAGGAACCATTCTTCCCAGTGGTATCGGTACGCGTCTCACGGGAAGCGAAGGAGGGATCTATCACATCGCCAGGAACACCCCGGGAGTTGGGCCAACCTCACGAACAGCAAGCCGTAGGTACGGATCTGCGGATGGTTACTCACCTGTTACGATAGTTTGGACTTTGACTTTCTTCCACCGCTGGAGTTTCCGTCCTTCGGTAACTTATGCACCTGTGAACTGTTGCAGGGTAGCGTCTGGGGGGGTCTTATGGGTTTTGGGTGATAAGCGATTTGATGCCGCCGAGTCGCAGGTTATACAGGAAGGAAGGTGACCGTGAATGTGTCGGTTCAAAGGTTAGCGTATCAATGCGCCCGGGTGTTAACCAGACCATCCTCCGTGAGACGCAATAGGGATTTCGCCTTGTTCTGTATTTTAGGAGTCTGACGTCAAAGCCCCAGTGAACAACCTTCTTATAGCGACGCGAATCCGTGACCGCGGTCAGTCTTTCTGTATCCGAGTGCAGGGGGACGCCAGAGATGAGAAGGGACGGTGGAGGTAGCTACTAGGAGAAAGGCGAGCGCAGCGGTCAGGGGGAGATCGGAGCAGAAGTTGTCCTGAAAATTTGGGTCTCCGACAGGGGGTCTTCGTCTGGTGATTATCAGATGCGAGACGACGATGTCTTCTGCCATACAAGTATTACAAATCGCCCATCGACAACCTCTGTCTCCATCCCTGCCTCGCGTTATCCACCCTCCGAGTCGTTGACACACCCTCTCCCCGTGTCTCAGTTATCTCAAGTCAAACTTGTGTTTCACTCGGCAATCGTAGGGTGTGCTTGTTTCAACGACATTAATCACCTTGACGTGTACAAGAAAACTGCAGTGTATTACCCCATCTCCCAACAGTATCGCAATCATACTTCCTTCCTTCGGCCTTGTCAATGCCACCAGACCGTGATCGTGTCCCGTCCTCGCGAGCGCAACAGCTTGGCCACCGCTAATACAATCCACCTGGAAGATCCCCGACCAGGAGACTTTGGCACCAGGTACTGAGAGAGGAGGGCCTATGTCTTCGCTCGCCCCGTGAGCGCTACCGCAACGGAGCCTTGGGTGACTGCCGGATGTGCTCTACTGTTCCCACTTTTCCGTGTATGACTCCTCTTACGGTAAGAGTTGTTCCGAGGTTAATGCGTCACCGGGGGAGCGAAAAATATGCTGCAGCTGTGCCTTTTCCATCCACAAGCATGAGAATCGCTTATCCGAGTTTATCGCTTTTGGGAGGCGGATAGCAACGGAGGTACGGTCACCCGCAAACCAAGGTGAGTTGCGAATCGAAACGAGATGAGCATACAACGCGGGTGACACGTAACAGTGTAATGCTCAAGCGTGCCCGAGAAATATAAGTATCCGTTCGAGGCCTTCCGCGTGAAACCACGACAATGTTCGGTAGGCCGGGCGATCGATGCGTGATGGGTTCCATCAAAACGCGCTAAGCTCAAAGGTCCCAGTAAGCTCGGGCAGGGTCGGACGAAGTCAGCGACGGCACCGGGATTGAAAATCTGCGAGTTTGGGAGGTGTTGAAAACCGCGCCGAGGGATTTGAGGAGTGAGAATCCGTGGGATGGCATAAGAGGCCTCCAGGTTGACGTGTGCTGGATTGTTGCACATCTGTATTTTCAATGACATGATTAGTGGGGACAAATTCTAACTTCTCCGAAGAGATTATGCTTGCCGTTGGCAATCAGGACGCCGAATAACTGGGGGATAAGTGTTTCCGATGAGAGAGACCCGCGAGTCGGTAAGATTACGTGCCTCGCACTCCACGTCCAAGTGTACACCATGAGAAAATGTTTGAACCTAACCACCCCCTGCTACGATGACCTAAGGGCGGGCAATTGACAGGGATCCGGAAAGGTTTCCTAACATGATCCGGCATCTTTGGGGAGGGAGAACTGTCACGGGCGAAAAGTGGGTGTGTGAAACCCATGATCTGGAGCCGACGTCAAGTTCTTGAAGCGTCGTGAAAGAGGTCAACGATGTGGTCAGGGATCTCTGGTGGGAGGTGTGGGTTCGGCACCGCGGTTTCCGCCCAGAAAGTGCTGGGGCCTCCAGTTTGGCGCCCAGCTCTGAACATTCTGGACTGCCGCTCCGACCGTCCAGCTGTTTCCCCGCTGCAGTCCAGAACTAAAACAACATGACTCCCTCCCTCGCGGTCGTGGGGACAACCAGCAAGACTCACCGGATTTTTCGACGAGATCAATTATCCCAACAGGTCCCAAACAGCCAGTCCTCCACTCCACTCTTTGGGCGGTCTTCCGCGCCGCCACCACAACTCGGCCTCCGTTTTCGTCGACACATTCCCCCGTCCACTCGCATCGGTCCTCCTCTCACCGTACCACTCGACGCGCGAAACTTTGGGCTACGTCATTGCCGCCGTATGGCGCAAACGCACCAAGGCTCATCTCCCTCCCTTTGTGCTCAACTTTGTACGTCCCAATCTTGCTTACACGTCAAGTTCCTGATCCCACTTTGTTTACCACCGGTTTTCGCGACATGTTTTGCGGTGTGACTTCGTCTATATCAAAGCCCCCGTTCCGACAGTCACTCATTTCCGCCGTTTTGATGGTACCGTTCCCTTTCCAGAAGTGAAAGAATCAACTCTCATTCCACCTCGTTAACTGCAACCATCAATTAGTAGCTCTGATCCACACAACCATCCATAACAATGTCTCCTATTCGCAAATCAACTGAAACCCCCCCTTGCATGCGCATGCCGTTCATTTACCGAGTTCGCCTAAGCAAGACGCCGCGAGTAATGGAGCTTGGAGTCCCATCCCTCTTACTTTTTGTGTTGTAGGGTGATCCTCTTACATGATCTTCCAGACATTACGTCTGACTTCGAAGCCACCTACATACGAAGAACTTCATCGAGTGGATGAACAACGGGAATGCCAGCGAATTCGTCCAGAAGCACAAAGAGGCCAATCGGACACAGCTCGTGAGTGCTCGAATTGTCACGATGGTTCACTTCTCAGAGGTCGGCGTGGTTGGTTTCGTCAGCTGGTAGACGCCACACTCGGCCTGGATTATATTCATAACCTCCAGTTCGTGCATGGAGACTTGAAAGGAGTCAGTAAACTTTCCAACGCTTTCGGTTCACCCACTCATCTTGAACAGGCAAACATTCTCGCCACCGGGGGTGGTCGCGCCTGTCTGGCAGACTTTGGACTTTCGATCATCGTCCGTGCGACGCATCAAGGCACTCCCGATGCGTCAGACGCCTCCCTCGTATCTATCGCTCCTGGGGGAACGCTCGAGCCCTGAACCGCTTTACCCGGACAAATTCGGGGCTAAAGATTCTCGGCCAACAACTCAGTCCGATTGTTATATTCTTGGAATGGTTGTTTACGAGGTTCGTGATCACACATTCGCGCTTGAGCCTCCCGGGTTACTGGCCGAAAAGTGCCGTATTGGGATATCCCGGTGGGCTACGTGGTGATGGAGGCGGTCCTCAGAGGTGTGCGGCCGAAAAAGCCGGATGAGTCGGCCAGCCTTGGGTTTACTGATGGGTTATGGAGGATTGCCGAACGTTGCTGGACGGTGGATACTGATCATCAGCAATGCGCTTGCCGAGCAAGCGAGTCGGGTAGAAGATTATGAATGGAGAACCCAACGCTTAGACTCAAGATCGACTCAAAAACCGCTCCAAAACCGACTCGATCGCCTTCTTGCCGAGCAACAGAGGGGGAGGGATTGCTGATGATGCCCGATCGGATTTGAAAACCATAATTCACCATCTAACACATGCCGCGTCGACCTGGAACATAGGATAATTTGTGTAACCACGGGGCGCTCGTTGTGTGTTACTCGTTGGGGATGAATCCTACGTTGGTCACCGTGGTTCGACGCAAGATCGTTTCCCCACCCGCATTATATTCAGGTTTCTGGAATAAATATCGTAGCAATTAGTACACAGATGAATATCAGAGGACTTGTAAGGGAACTCTCGGGACCTCGTCTGTCGTGTCGGGTGGGCTGCGCGAATCTCGGCTACTGACGTCCTTCTAGGAGAAATAGGGATAATCCCGATCTTACGGACAGTCACTCGGTCTCAGCAGACTCGGACTTCATTATGAAAACACTACACTAAGATTCGATCGGAAGCGCCCTGATGAACACAGGTAACTAAACTAATTCGATAAATGTAACAATAGTGGACATGGCTAAGAGCCGATTCGACGTGCTCCCGCTGAACACAACGGGGCGTCAGCGACGACGACGACATAAAAAATTAACCACACGTCGAATCGCGGCCAGAACTTTCTCCTTGAACTTTTTGCGTTTAACCGGTAATGGCTGTATAGGCGGATTTGAGCGCCCGGTGTCAAGTCTAGTTGGGGGTCGTGCACCACCTTGGGCCGGTTTTTTTGTCTCGAGTAGTGATTTACGTGGGTCTGAGAGCGAAGGTTCAGGAGATGGGATACGCTTTGTCACCGTGTCTGAAGTAGGCAAAGAATGAATTCTTCAGCGAGTTACGTTACATCAGGTTTGCATTTACCGTCCTCGATGACCGGTACCATGTGTGGGATATCTCTCTCCCGTTCCGGTTCCGGTCCAGCGAATACTAGGCGTAGGGAACCAATAGGCAACCGGGCCCGCAGGTCCTTGTCCAAGCAACGTTGAATGGCTGCCCAGATTGGAGCGGACAGCCAATGCTTGGCTGTTGGGTTATTTGGACGGGGCGGCTGCTCCCCGGATACAATCTTGAAGGCTATAACGCTCTCCCGTCGCAAGCCATACGGTAAATTATCCGAGAGGACCTAGTTGTGGGGAGGGGGCGTCCGTTAGCAACGCGACCCGCGGGATAGGGGAGAAAATTACTTCGTAAGCGGTCATCGCAAGGGAATAAACGTCGCTCTCTTTCTGAGGATTTCTGAGCGTGGTCATAGCCTTCATTGGATCCAGTAGCTCCGGAGCCACATAACGGACAACTGCTGGCTCGGAAGCCGCCGTGGTGTTTAACTCTTCGCCTGCAGGATCTACGATGATTCCCATTATTCCAAAGTTTCCTAGGCGCGCGGTACCCTCCTCGCTGATCAAGATGTTTCCCTGGAGTGGTCAAGGGCCGAAAATTAGCATGTGTTTGCCTTCGATAACCTCTATCTCTTACCGGAGTGATGTTATTGTGGACGATGCCCAGTGAATGCAGATGTTCGAGGCCAGTGGCGGCTTGTGCGAGCTGTCCAAAGTAAGATTAGATGGTCCCGCTTCGTTGATTCCGGTGGCCACCCCTACGAGCTGTAACCGGTCGGCCTCACGATTACTCTTGATGTACTGGACGATGTTCCCATTTGGTAACCAGGGGTTGATTATGCAAAATGGGAACAGCTCGGAAACTCCAAGGAGAGGTAGCACGTTCGGGTGCTTAACGTACTTCCAAACTACGATCTCACGGTAGAACCTCTGATCGTAGTAATCGAGGTGAGTTCACACCCTCATCGGTACAGGGGAACTGCCACACACCCGTTTGATTCTGTCTAGATTCGCCGAGGTTTGTGTCCGAAAAGCCTTGACGCACACCTGGTGCCCATCCAGCTCGCCTTTCCAAATATCCGCGAATCCTCCAGAAGCGTAGGGGATGGCGTCACTTAATATGACCCCAGCTGGGAGATATGACTTGGGCAAAACCCCGTGTGAAGGTGAGACTTTGCGTAGGACCCTGGAACATTTATTCTTCAGGCTTGGATTCACCATGGGGGATGACAGAACCTGGTTGTAGGAGATTTGGCGGGAGGAATGAAAATTTGTGAATGAAGGCGCACCTTGTCAAGGATTTCGACAAGATCCTCTGCTTCTGTTTGGCTGAGCGGTGGCGGGCCGTTTGGCGATTGTTCGGCTCGCAATGCGGTGGAAACAACGAAGGGGATAAGCCGCGGTTCGACGCCCAACTTGGCGAGGTCTTCGGCGGTGATAGGGAAATCTAGCGAAGGGTTCTCCTTGTCAGTGGGCCATGGTCGTGCTGGTGGAGGTTGTGACTCACCTTGTGAGACTGTTCCGTCAGACATATCGATCCTCGGGCCGGCGGAAGGGGATGGGAGCGGACGACAGACCACTTCACCGGAGTCGGTCCTAGTGATATAGTTTGGAACACGCGGGACACATGCGGCACTTGTTTGGGTGGTGAGTGCAAGACGTGTTCGGAACCAGAGATTATCGATCAGCGCCAGCCCGTCGCCTCCAACGGGGCAGCCCTCGACGTCAAGGTTTCAGCGCAACTAAAGATGGTGGTTCTCTGTCTGGCGTCAGCAAAGCCGTCCCGCTACTGTGAGGTTCTGTGGTTGCTGTGGCGATCGATCACCACCGTAGACATACCGGCCCCTCGTCTACAGCATGATCTCAGTAATCCTGTGTCTGTTCACAGAAGGTTAACTCGCTGTCGCTCTGATACTGGAAGGAGCGCTATTGGTAAGAATTTGATTAAGAAATTGTTTTATTGCTCGTAGAGTATGGTACAAAGGAGATAGCGAGCACGAGAATGTGGTTTGCCTTGTCCCGTATACCAAGTCCCTCGTTCCTTTTAATCCCGGGTCCATCGTTCTGGTGGAGTGACTATTGACCGAGAACAGGGAGGATATCTTCTGGTGTTAAGGAGCGGGGAGCTGGGACGAGGACTCGGAAGCGCGAACAGCCCGGGGGAGTTGCCAATGAAACCAAGGCAGGTGTGCATTGCTCGTTCGGGGAACCCAGAACCAGGTTGAGGGCTGTCGGCGCGTCCGTAATGTACGGTGTCGGTGGGGCGAAGTGGTAGACATGGAATTGGGGGTGGACGCCGGACCAATGGTGTTGAACATAGGTTACCTAAAAACCTGCAGAATCGGTCACCGGTCCATGGAGAATCATCACGATATGTGAAGTAAGAGGTCGAGGAACGCACCCAACATCTACAAAGGCCTTCACATTGAACGCAAGCAGTGTTGAGAGGTCCCCGCCCTTAGTCCTGTAGCAAGCGCGTCGCGGAATAGGTCCCGAATGGATGTGTTTGTGGTAGTATGTCGATCCCGTGATCCGGAATCACCGGACGAAGTTTGTACTCCGTCAGCCGGCGGAGAAATCGATAACCTCGGACACGAACCGCTCGACTCCCGTGAACCTATCAAGTCCTTGTCTAAGGTGCCACCAATCACATAGACGAGTGAAATATTAGAGCCTGGAAGTGACAAGGGGGGTGGATGAACGTCAACGAGAACACTGTGGAGACGAATCTCAAGATCGGCGTCGAGTCGCTCGGCCGGGGCGGAGGCGTGGGGACCGGGGGTGGTCATTTTACAGCGTAAGAGATGGGGACAGTGGGGGATCGGCTGTCGAGGGCGCAGTAAACGATACCGTAACCACCCTGATCGACCCTACCAGAATGGCTGCATTCCTCGCAGAGCCCCAATATGCCAACTGAGCCGCATTCATGTCTCAATTGCAGCTGACTGGTTGGGGGCGGTTGGGGTATGAGTATGTTTTTAAGCACGCGCACAGAACCCCCTGCAGAACGGGTACAACCGTTCCCTAGTCCCTCGTTGGCGGGCTCCAATATACGGGAACCAACAGAACAAATGATGGGTGATTCAAAGTCAATGTGTCTCATAGCTTCCCCAACGCAAGCGAACTCGCTCGATATCGGCGTCGCGGGGGCTGACGGTAATCGTTCATTCCTTCACCTCCAACTTGCATCTGGGACCCAGCCCAGCTTTGGTGAATTTTAAATACGGCGGAACATAAACTCTTCAGACCCCAGAGGTGAATCTGGTAGTCAATGCCACTTCATTCGTTAAAAGTACAACAAGACTACGATAGGAAGTTTCCTTATATGCGTGAGCAACCGGATGTAGGATGGGTGCACTTGTGCTTGGGGTCGTGACTAGTAGTTGTCGGCGATAGGTGTCACAATTGTCGTGGGTATAACAAAGGAGGGATGATCTGGTGGTGGGACGTAGCTGGCTTCCGCCGAACAGAGTGAATCACCAACAAGAACAACAAAGGTTCTTCACACGCTTAAGAAATCCGGTCCTTTCTGAAGTGCCGTCCCTATTTGGTGGATAACTTGACTGGATAGGTGGAGAACTGGGCTGGATAGGTGGAGAACTGGGCTGGATAGGTGAAGAACTGGGCTGGATGGGTGGAGAACTGGGCTGGATGGGTGGCGAAGGTGGGTCGCTGTTGTCTGATGGCTGCTCAGGCCGACTGGACGCGAATATCTGACGCAGTGAACCAATGGGTAGCCGGGACTCCGGGGCAGGCTGCCAGCATTGCTGAATGGCCTGCCAGATCGGATCAGGTAGCCATCGATCGGTTGTAGGGCGAGGAGGCCGCACGCCCCGTATAATCTCGAGGGTCATTGGAGCTTCCTTCAGTACACCATCATAAGGCAAGACCCCAGAGAGAACCTAGCCAAGAGATAAGACATTGATCGGCGAAGCGAACCACAATGAAAGAAGAATGTACCTGAAAGGCGGTCATCGCGAGGGAGTAAACATCGCTCTCCTTCGAAACTCTGTACTCTTTCCCAAGGCCAAGGCTAAGTAGTTCTGGAGCCATATAACGAGCACAGCCGGGCTTAAGACCGGTCGTGGATCGTGTGGCAGCTGAACTGGTCATGATCACCGCGATTCCAAAGTCTACGAGGCAGACATCATTCTCGCTATTGATAAGAATGTTTCCCTAGATAGATAATCGGTTTGTGTTTGTCTCTGATAACCTCTGAATCTCACAGGATGAATACTGCCGTGCTCAATATCCAGTGAATGGAGGTGATTGAGACCACGGGCAGCTTGTGCAAGCTGTGGAGGACGTAGTCAGAGGGTTTTTGTTGCCAACCCCGATGGAAGCTCACCAGCTCAAATCGGTTAGCGTCCGGATTTTTATTGACATGGTCGAAAATATTACCATTTTCCAGCCAAGGACTGACGATACAAAACTTGGCAAGGCCAGGCAACCCCTCTAAGACTCCGAGGAAGGGGAGTACATTTGAGTGCGAGATGTACTTCCATCGTACGATCTCACGGTAGAATTCCTGATAGAAATCAAGTTGAGCCTACCATTCGCCCCGGTAGGGAACCGCTACACACCTGCTTGGTCCCATCTGCTCCCGGACCCAGTAGCTGAAAGGCCTTCACGCACACTTGATTTTCGCCCTGTTTCCCCTTCCAGACCTCCACAGACCCTACAGCCTTGTATGGCTTCTCGCCGCTCAACGTAACTCCGGACGGGGAGCACGATTTAGGTCGGACACCGTGCGAACGTGAAAGCTTGCACAGGATGTCGATCCACCGGCCCTTCGACTCTGGTTTTGCTGACACTGCCTGGTCGGGGACTTTAACACACGGGGGAGAGGGTTCAAAGGGGCGGGCGTACTTCATCGAGTATATCTGCAATTGTCTGTGCATCTTCTGCGAGCAGGGGGTTGGAATCATTCGCTCGCCGCTCTCCTGATTCGACGGCGATGATGGAGGGGATTAGTTGCGGCTCGATCCCGATGCCAGCGAGCTCAGGGTCTTGTGCTCGTCAGTTATCGCACCCATACTTGTTGGAGTTAGGACTTACCCTGGGGTGAGTGGGTTCCCGCCATGGCTATCCCCGAATCGGTGGGAAGGCAGTAGAGGCAAAGAGTGGATGATCCTCAAATGGAGGGTATCCTGGTAATATACCACGCCTCGGGCGCTGTGCAGTAGGGTCATGGGAATTTGAATCTTGAGTCCAAGGCAAGGGTGCCAATCGAATCGGCATAGTCATGCGAAACGATGTCCAACGATATCCCCCTGCGGCCCTAGATAGTTCGTAGGGTCCGCCGGAAAATACCCCTAGCTAGCTCCATAGACGCCCTCAGTGGCAAACGTTCGACATCACATCCCAGAAGATTGATACGACCCGTCAGAAAACATTCCACCTGTGAACCCCATATGGAACGACTCAACAGGTGGGTTCCGAGTTTACTTGGCCGACCAAACTCTATACGGATGCACATATAGTTCTGCACGCCAGGGCCCTGGACTAACGTACCGGGAACTTCGTTCCACGTCCAACGAAGTGACGCGCGGCTGACTTTCATTGCGTCTTCTTTACAGTGTCCCTTTCCCCTTCCCCTTCACTTCCGGAGCCGTTGTCATCACCCACTGCTTCCCGCGGTATCTCCGAAACTGTGCTCACTTCTTCGGCCGCTCGCGCGTTTCATGGATTTGTCCAGTCCCCTCGTAGCCTTGTGCTTACATTGACCCCGCCATTTCTTTGAACCGCTCGCATTCCCAGAGCTCAGGAGGTGATCGTTGGGAACCACGGATAGAGGCTCAAGATCTGGGAAGCGGCCAAGGATCCGTCTGTGATTTCGGATTCACATTTTCTCTTTTTCAACACTCCCAGGGTCTTCATAGAGATCCCTTCAGCTCACCGGTGCATGTGCGACACAACCGATGGAGCGAATCCACCACTCAAGCCCTCAAGCGCGACAGATAGCGCGTCTTCGGCACGTCCGACTTCTGGGAGCTTCTGGGAGCGTGGTCACCGCCGGCGGCACGCGAAAGCGGTCTCGACTTGGTAATGCATCGTTGTTGTTTGTG